>Ga0206679_10004702_pt1 | contig 10182 bp, 10 predicted proteins | sample M110012015metaG_FD_155464 | JGI IMG/M metagenome (GOLD analysis project Ga0206679, IMG submission 155464) | Ammonia-oxidizing marine archaeal communities from Monterey Bay, California, United States - M1 100m 12015 | ecosystem: Environmental > Aquatic > Marine > Intertidal zone | place: USA... | reverse complement strand
ATTCATGTTCTTTTAATGATATTGGACTAAATTTTACTTTATCTCCAGGTTTAATAAAACATGGAGAGGTCTTATTAATATTAAATAAATTAATTGGTGAGTTTCCAATAATATACCATCCTCCAGGGCTATTATTTGGGTATATGCCAGTTTGAGACCCTCCAATTCCTACAGCACCCTTAGGAACATTTAAAACTGGTTTTTCTTTACGTGGATGATGTATCTTTTTATCTAATCCCCCTAAATATAAAAAACCAGGAAGAAAACCTATATTATAAACTCTATAATCTTTAGAACTATGCAAAGAAACAATCTCTTCTTTTTTTATAGAAAGGCTTTTTTCTAAATAATTTAAATCATGTCCAAGTTCAATATCATAACAGACAGGTATTTCCCATTTATTAAAATCCTTTTTTTGTGTTGATCCAATTTTTATATAAATATTTTTTAATTCAGAGATTTTACTTTTAGGATTTATATTTTCTTCATATGTAATTAGTAGAGAATTATAGGAGTTTTTTAAATAGATATTATTATTGAGATATTTATTCTCAATTTCTGATTTAAATAATAAAATATTTTCTAAAATAGATTCATGAATTATTGAGGGCCATTCAACTAGAATAGAACTTTCTCCAAATCTTTTATATTTTAAATTATATGATTTTAATTTCAATATTATTTAATTTTAAGTGTAACTCTTCTAGCAATTCAATAGCATTTGGATTATCACCATGAATACATAAGGTGTCAAACTCAACACTTATTTCTTTTTTATCAACGCTTATAATTTTATTATTAATAATATTATAAACGTGTTTAAACATTTCGTTAGAATTTTCTATTAATGCATTAGGATTGTCCCTAGAAACCAATGTTAGGTTAGAGTTATAGTTTCTGTCTATAAATAATTCATTACATATTTTAACTCCTTCTTCTCTAGCCATTTTAGAAATAAGAGAGGAATAGGGGGCATATAATTTTGTGTTGATCTCTTTTGTTAAATCAATTATAATTCTTGCAGTTTCTTTATCATTTGATGCAAAATTATAAAGTGCTCCATGAGGTTTTATATGATTTAAATCAACATTTTCTTGAATCAATATAGTTCTTAAAGCTTGTATTTGATTTTTCAAAGATTTTACTAGCTTGTCCTTACTAATATTCATTATTTTTCTGCCAAAATTTTTCCTATCAGGAAACGATGGATGAGCACCAATTTTTAAATTATTCTTTTTAGCTAATCTTACAACTGACAACATTGTCTCTAAATTACCAGCATGTCCTCCACAAGCTATATTACAAGAAGAAATTAATGGAAAAAGTTGATCTTCATTCCCAATCCCTTCACCGACATCTGCATTTATATCAATTTTAAGATTTTTCATTTATAATAATTCAAAAACTTTTAGAATACTTTTCAATCCAAGAAAAATAGTAATAACCAGAATTGCTAAACCAATAAAATTTTGCCATTTAGAATTTTTATATTTTCCTAGAATGGAATCTTTATTTACAATCCATATTAAAAAACCTGCAATTACAGGCAGTAATATTCCATTAGCCACTTGAGCAAATTTTATTATTTCTATAGATTTGTATCCTGAAGATGAAGATATAACTCCAGCGAGTAAAATAAACATCCAAACACTTCTAAACTTTAAACCTTTCATGTTCAATGACCATCCCAAACATCCAGCGGCCACAAAAGATGCAGCTAGGGGAGCGGTTATTGCACTTGTTATTCCAGCTGAAAATAATCCAACAGCTAAGATGTATTTAGAATACACACCATAAAGTGGTTCAATTCCCTTTGCTAAATCAGCAGCATTATTAATGTTTTCAATATTTAATGAAGCACTAGAAATAATTATACACATAGAAACTATTCCTCCAAGTATAATAGAAATTATAGTATCATTTCTTGCAAATTTTAAATCACTTTTATTTTTCCATCTTTCTTTAACTAATGAAGCATGAAGAAAAAGATTGTATGGCACTACAGTTGTGCCAATTAATCCAATAATTATTAAAATACTTCCTTTAGGGAACTTAGGTATAAATAAACCCTTTAATAAATCAATTATATCTGGTTTAGTTATTATAGCAGTTATAATAAATGATAAACTCATTATTATTACTAGAAAAATTAATGATCTTTCAAGAATTTTATAATTTCCTGCGTACAATAAAGCAAATGCTATTAATCCTAAAATAATGCTATAAAAATTAATATTAATATTTAGAATATTTAAGGTTTTTTCTCCAAAGACAGCTTCTAATCCTAATACTCCTCCACTTATATTTCCAGCTTCATAGGCTGCATTTCCTATTACTATAGAAGACAATATTAGTGTTATTACAACATTTCTAAAATTAGGGTTTTTAATTTCTTCTCGAATAACTTGAGAAAGTCCTTTATTAGATATAATTCCAAGACGGGCAGACATCTCTTGAAGAACTATTGTAGCAATTATTGATAAAACTAGAGTCCATAAAAGAGAAAAACCAAAATCAACTCCAGCTATACTACATAAAGTAACAGTTCCTGGACCAATAAATGCTGCAGCGACTAACGGTCCTGGACCAATATTATTAATCCATTTTTTCACCAATAGTTATTTAATTGCAATTTAATAACTTTAAAGAAGAATTTATGATTTATCTAAAATTTAAAAAATATCTTTTATTACTCCTCATAATTCTTTTTTCGTGTAGTGAAAGTGAAGGAGAAGATTCAATTCCAGTCCTTAGATCTAATGTGCTTATAGACAAAGGAATATTTAAGGTGTCTTATAATGAAATTTTTGAACAACCAAACTGGATTGAATATACTGTTTCAAACCGTCCAAAAAATGTAGATAGAGGAAACAAAGATTTTTATTTAGAATCAGGAGTTTTTACTTCAGATAACGCTGATTATTACAAAAACGAATGGGATAAAGGACATTTAGCCCCAGCCGCAACATTTAGTGATAGTGAAGATAATCTCAATAAAACATTTTCATTTATAAATTGTGCAATGCAAATTGATAATTTAAATAGGGGGGAATGGGCTCAATTAGAACAACAGGTAAGAGATTGGTCAGTAAATGGAAATGTTAATGTAAAGATTGAATTAGTTTTTGCTGCTAACCATATTATTAGAACTACAGGTGTGCATGTGCCAACTGGGTTTTGGAAGAATTTAACTTTCTCTAATGGAAATCAAACGTGCTATTACTTTCCAAACTCTTCAACTAATAAAAATTGGGATCAATACGAAAACACTTGTAATTAATTTTATAGAGTTAAAATCTTTTACCAATTGAAAATCCTCCTCTTACAACTACTGTTGATCTGCCGCTGTCGCTGTTTTCTGATTCATTATCATATAATAAATTTCTACCTAACCCAAATAAAAATTCAAAAGTAAAACCTTTTCTATTGATCCATTTATTACCAACAGCGAAACCTGGTGCTATATCAAAGTAATTGTCTGTTTCGTATGTGTCTATACCTAAGACGTTTAAGAAACTTTGAGATTCACCAAAAGCAAATTTTGAAAAAACTTCAGCAAAAAATCCCTTACTTCCAAAATCTTCTGATTTTGTAAAATAGAATCTGTAATAAGGTGTTATTACAAATTTATCATTCCAGAATGATCCGAGATCATTGTCACTACTACCTAAATTTAAAAAAAGTGTTGCTCCAATACCAGAAGATGAGTTATTGGTTTTTTCATATCCCACAGTTAATGCAGGGAATATTAGAAGATCTAAGAAATCAATTTTTAATTCATTTTGTCCTAATGAACTTGCGAATTTTTCAATTTGTTTATCCGATTTAATAACAACAACTTCATTGACATCGTTTTGTGCAATTAGAATAGATGGAATGATTATAAATATTAATACGAATTTTCTCATGAATTTTTTCTTTGCAATATAGTGAATGTTTGTATTAAGATTACTAGCTGATAATCAATACTCCAGGGTTACCATCCCAAGAATCATTAACCTTAAAATTATGTTTTTTACATTGTTCTCTAACTATTGTTTTCATTTTTTCACTTTTTCCAGTGATTATCCTAATAGGGATATTTCCCTTATTATAATGAAGAATAACTTTATTCATTAATACTTCATGTACTTCATTATATGTAAGTCCGTGTAAATCAATTTCTATATCCATTTGATTAAAATTAGTGAAATTCAAATACTATATTCTGTTTTTAGTAATTTTGTATAAATGAAAACAAAAAAAGAAATTGTAAAAGATTGGATTTCTAGATATACGGGAGTTGACTTAAAATCCTTTGGAGAATTTATATTACTTACAAATTTTCAAAAATATGTAGAGGAATTTGCAAAGCTTAATAAAGTAGATATATCAGGTAAAGATAAAAACATGCCTTCTGCTACTTTCGAAAATATTACAATAATTAATTTTGGAATGGGAAGTCCAAATGCTGCTACAGTTATGGATTTATTATTTTCTATTAAACCTAAAGCAGTACTTTTTCTAGGAAAATGTGGCGGTTTAAAAAAGAGAATTAATATAGGAGACTTTATTTTACCAATTGGTGCTATAAGAGGAGAGGGTACTTCAAATGACTATTTTCCAATAGAAGTTCCTGCTATGCCATCATTTTCTTTACAAAGAGCTATTTCGTCTTCTTTAAAATATCAGAAGGTTGATTATTGGACTGGAACTGTTTTTACAACCAATAGAAGGGTTTGGGAATTTGATAATAAATTCAAGAATTATTTGAAAAAAGTTAGAGCTTATTCCATAGACATGGAAACAGCTACACTATTCACGGTAGGATTTCACAATAGAATACCAATTGGAGCTTTGTTATTGGTTACAGATCAGCCAATGATTCCTGATGGAGTTAAAACTCAAGCTAAAGATGATGTAAATACTGAACTATTTGACAAAAAACATCTTATAATAGGAATTGAGTCTCTAAAACAAATTATTAATCACGAAGACACCGTAAGGCATTTAAAATTTTAGATTTTTTTAATCAACTTATTGTTTCTTTTTCCAAACTTCTGTAATCTCTCTACTACTGCTGCCATCTTGATCATAATCAGTATAATATACAGTAAAATAGTTGGCGTCTTTAGTATATGATAAATTATAAACGCTAAGATTTTGTTGATTTGGCCCCACTTTTACTTGGTTATTAGTACCATTATAAGTCCATACCCCATCTTCAATCTCGGTTCTCATAGTTGATCCATCTGTGAAACATGTATAGGTTGTCATTTTGTAAGTTCCATAATCTTCTTTTCCTCCATTAATTTTAAGAGCATTAGATGGGTAAGTATCACATTTCTTTTCTCCTTGGTCAAATTGAGTAACATTATCTGTATTATTAGTCCAACTTTCAAGTTCCCAATCTCCAATTAATGGACACTCAGGCCAAGTTCCCCAAACAGGTTTTTTGTCATCACTATCACAGGAGGATCCAGTAACAAAATCAGTTGGTTCAGTACTTAAATTTACAACACACCATTTAGACAGATCTTGATTAAAATTAGTACATGATTTGAACATTTTGTCCATGTTGGTTACTTTATTTGTGTCCCATTTACTTATATCCTTATTAAAAACACTTGCGCCTTCAAACATCCCTTCCATAGTTGTTACATTACTTACATCCCAGGAACAAATATTTGTGTTAAAAGAGGAATTATTTTTAAAAAGTTCTTTCATGTCAGTAACTAGCGTAGTCACTGCTGTTGAAAGATCTTTTCCAGTACTTATCCAACTTTTAAGCATTGTATTGTCTACTACAGTATATGTGATTCCATTTATCTCATAAGTAGTACCTACACTAGTATCAGGCTTTGCTTTTAAAGTAATTCCATCATTATCCAAAACAATAGGAGCAAGATTTTTATAAATAGCAATTGCTGTTTTATTTGAATTTATTGTAACCTGTACTGGGTTATCTGTTCCGCTTACACATCCAGACCATTTTTCGAATTGCCATCCTGAAAGTGGTGTGGCAGTAAGTTCAATTATAGATCCATCAGTATATTTAGTTGCAGTTCCAGCTTTTATTACTTTTTTAGCTACTGATCCTTGTCCATCATTGACGATTTTTAGCTCAAATTCATCTTTTTCTATAAATGTTGCAGTTACGCTTTTTGCTTTATCAATGGTAATTTGTTGAGGATTTGTTGTTCCTATTAGTGATTCACTCCATTCTTTAAAAATCCAACCTGCTTTTGGATTTGCTGTAAGTTCAATTATAGATCCATCAGTATATTTAGTTGCAGTTCCAGCTTTTATTACTTTTTGATCAACCGTTCCTTCACCAATTACTGTAACAGTAAGTTCAAATTGTATTTTAGCAAAATTTCCTACTACAGTTTTATCACCATCCATAACCAAATTAGTTTTAGCATCTCCAGTCGCTCCAGTCCATTTATCAAAAACATATCCTTCAGCAGGACTAGCAATTAAAATTGCGGTATCTCCATTATTATATTGTCTAGTTGCTGGAAGAACTACACCGGCTTCTGTAGGATTAGCGGATGTAGTTAACATGTATTTAACTGTTTCGTCTTTTTCACATGAAAATAAAATAAGAACTGAAATAATAGTGAAGATTTTTTTCATAAAATAATAGTTTGATTATAAAGATATGAAACAACTCAAATAATAAAAAAATCTTTTGATTTTAATTATCTAACTTTAATTTTTTTAAAACCAGATAAAACATCTCCTTTTTTATACTCTGATTTCATTAATACGACAGTATGCATAAGAGTTGTAGCTAATTTACCACTAGAATTATATATTTCTCCTTTTATGGTAGCTATGTTTTTACCTTTTTTAATAACTTCCGCTGTAGCGATTACTTTTCCTTTAAATAAAGGTCTGTGATGAAGACTATGAAGGTTAGTAGAGTTAGGATAGATAATCCCTTGACTTTCATAAATTATCAATAGGCTTGTTATATCATCTAACATAGAAGTCATCATACCACCCTGGACACTCCCATTTGGATTTAGAGTTTCTATAGGAAATTCAGCTTCTAACTTTAAATAACCTTCTTTATATTCAAGAAACTTAAACTTAAATATTTTTCCAGTTCCTCCTTTAGTTTTATGAAAATTTAAAATTTCATTAAATTTTTCTATCATATTAAATATATTTTTTAAATATATAAAATCTTCAAATGATTTGTATAATAATACTTAATTCTGTAATTATTATTTTTTTTGTAAATTATAGGGATGTCTGTTATAAGTTTTAAGGGTCCTTCAAAAAAAGAGGTTAGAAAAACTATTCAAAATATTCTTGTAAAAGATTATATGAGTAGAGATGTTATAACTTTTCGTAAAACTGATTCAATTTATAGTGCTATGCAGGAATTACTAAAAAAGCAAATTTCAGGTGCTCCTGTAATTAATAAATCTGGAAAAGTCGTTGGCATAATATCAGAAACTGATATGATGAAAAATATTGTAGATAGTCAATATTATAATATGCCAATTTCAAAAACTAATGTTTCTAAGTATATGAAAAAATCAGTAGATTATATTTCGCCTAATGCAACAATTTTTGAAGCTGCTTCAGAATTTATAAAATTAAAAAGAAAAAGATTTCCAGTGATGATTTCCGATAAAATTGTAGGGATTATTAGTAGGGTAGATATAATATCAGCTGCTATAAGTATTAGGAGTCAAATGTGGAAAAATTAATTTCAAAACACACAATCATATAGCCCTTTTTTATATTGAAATTGAATAGATTATTTTTTTTATTAATAACAATAAACATTTTATTTTCATGCTCTAAGGATGATGAAAGCTCTAATACCAATCTAGAAGCTGGAAATAAAAATTTGCCATCGACTATAATTTTAAAAGATATTCCAGCAGGAACCTTTACAATGGGAGGTAATACTAGAGATGATGATGCTCCTGAAATAAGCGTCACAATGTCTGCATTTAAAATGTCTGAAAAAGAAATTACAAATAAGGAATATTTAGAGTTTTTAAATTCAGCTTACCTGGATTCTTGGATTGAAGTTGTTGAAGAAGAGATTATGGATCCTTGTGGAAAATATTCAGAATATGTTATTAAAGGATTAGGTAATGCTCCAAACGTAGGAAAAATTTACTTGCAATTAGGAGAGACAGGAGGATGTACTAGCAATGGAGAAAAAGAACACATTGATAATAAGAGTTGGATTTCTTTTAATTTTTCAAACAAAAAATTTGAATTAATTGATTCAGGAAAAACCAATTTCCCAGTTAACTGGGTTAAATGGTATGGTGCTTATGCATTTGCAAAGTATTACGGAGTAAATTTACCTAGTGAAGCCCAATGGGAATATGCTAGTAGAGGAGGTCAGCAACTAGAATATCCAACTGATGATGGAACTCTTTCTTATTCTAAAGCTAATTATAATGGTGATATCCCAGCTGTTTATAATCCAAATGGACATTCACTTGAAGTAGGTTCTTATTCTTCAAATCCGTATGGATTATATGATATGGGTGGAAATGTATGGGAATGGTGTGTGGACTATTATTCAAAAGATTTTTATACTGATAATTCAAAAGATCCTGTTAATGCAACTGCCACTTCTGATAATAAAAGAGTAAGAAGAGGTGGTTCTTGGAATTACCACTCTGCAACACTATTGACTTATTCTAGAGCTGCTGATTTTGAAAATAGAGGGAATAATCATTTTGGATTTAGAATTGTTAAGTCTAATTAATCTTCTCTCTTTGCATTAAAAGTACCATTTGGTTGAATAAATGATATTTCAGTTACTTTTCCTTTGTTATTAACTTTAAATTCAACTTTGTAACCATCTAATATTTTAAATGCAAAAACATGTTCTTCTATTGGATACAATTCATATTCTGGTTGACCTGGAACAAAAACATAAAGTATGTCATCTTTTAAATATGTCTTGCATCCTGAACTTGAATTAAATTTATAGTTACCAACATATTTTTCTAAGTTTCCTTTTTCTACTTCAAGTTCTTTTAGTTTTTTATCAAAAACTATAGGATTCTCAATGGATTGCTCAAATTGTGATTCTATTCTACTTATTTCTCCTTGATTATTATTATAAAATGTAATTAAAAAATTATCATAAGAAGCTTCCATATCAACTTTTCCATCATTTAATTCATAAGGTAAAAAGGTGTCATAATGATAATGACTAAGCCATAGTTTTCTATATGGAGATGTTAAAAATAGAGAGTCATTTTTAGTTGTTATTTCTACGGTTCCATATCCTAGGTTTATATAATTCCCTACATAATCTTCTATTGGATGAGATGGATTAGTTCCTTCCTTTCTATTTGATATTCTATTTTTCTCAACTTCTTTTTGATTTTTTTTAGCTTCTTTAATTTCATCTACTCCCTTTTTTATCCAATCTGTTTCATCTAATTCAAGCATTCTATCATAAATAATATTTTGTACAATTGAAGGGATTATAGATCTATCTTGATTAGCTAAAACTACAATACCAATATTATCTGAAGGCATAAAACTTGTACTTGCTGAAAATCCATCAATATTTCCTCCATGTTGAACTCTATAATGACCTTTATAAGAAGTTATCATCCATCCAAAACCATAATTTGCTAGGTGCAATCCAGGATTTTCAACTGATGGTAAATTTGGAACCATTACATTTTGAGAACTAATAGCTTCTTCAATATAGGCTTGAGGCAGAATCTCTTTGTCATTATATTTTCCATCATTTAACCAAGTTATGAGCCATTTAGACATATCATTTACACTACTATTAATACTTCCCGCAGGACTCATTCCAGCAATTTTATAGTAATCAGTTTTTTCATAATCTTCTAAATAACCAATAGCTGCATTTTCTGCCTGTTCCATTTCTGCAATAGAAATATTAGAGCGTTCCATTTCTAAAGGCTTAAATATTGATTCTCTAACATTTTCTTCCCAAGATTTATTAGTAATCCTTTCAGCTACTACGCCTTGTAACATAAACATAAAATTGTTGTAATAGAATTTATTTCTTACAGTAGTAACAGGTTCATGGTATTGGATTCTTGACACCAAACTGTCTTTAGAGAAAGTAGGGAAAAAGTACCAAGATAGATCATGTCTGGGAATCCCGGTCTTATGAGACATTAAATCCCTTATTGTTATTAATTCATTTAAATTAGGATTATTAAA
>Ga0206679_10004701_pt1 | contig 10182 bp, 10 predicted proteins | sample M110012015metaG_FD_155464 | JGI IMG/M metagenome (GOLD analysis project Ga0206679, IMG submission 155464) | Ammonia-oxidizing marine archaeal communities from Monterey Bay, California, United States - M1 100m 12015 | ecosystem: Environmental > Aquatic > Marine > Intertidal zone | place: USA... | reverse complement strand
TTATTAATCCTAAATATATCATTGCAGTTCGCCTCGATTACCCTAAAAAATGTTTCGTTTATTGGGATCCAACTTTAAGAAATCGTTGTGAAGGTTCAAATTCTGCCGCAATGGCATTCAAGGTAGCCATGGAAAGAATCCTAGTCAATGATTTAGAGATACAATCAAAGTCAGAAAGTTAGGGATTGTTTTTGTAACCAGAAGACATCTTACGACGAATAATATCATCTGCAATTTTCTTTTCTTCAGCTTTTGTTTTAGCCGATAGTATAGAGGCCTTTGTTGATTTTCTTTGTTGAAGATTTTCAGCGGCCGTCAAAGCTGACATAAACTCGGTCTTGGCTTCATTTTCACTTAAGAACGGCTCCATTACACTCAGTTTTTTAAGCCGCGAAAAGACCATATTCTTATTTTCATAAGGCTTAATAAGAGATTCTTTTGTAATATCTGGTTCAATTTGTGCAGAATGAATAAGCTCTATAAGAACATCAGATTTAGGTAATTTTTTTGCACGCTCTTCAATTACCCCAGAGGATTCAGGGTCATTCACTAAAGAAGGATAATTTATAACGCAGGAAATCATTTTCGACATCAAACCTTTCATATTTGAACCGACACTTGCATTTTTGACTTCTTTGGGCGTTGTATCGGTGAAATCGTCAACCTTATTTACTTGTCGATCAAAGACAGGTGGTTTACTCAGCGCACTTTGAGTCAATGCCTTTTCGACATGAGAAACATCTTGACCAATAGTTTGAGCAACACCCTCAATTAACTGTTGTCGATATATCGGATAGTTAATTTGATGAATTAATAAAGCTGATTTTTCTAGAAACAGTGTTTTACCTTCTATTGTCTCAAATGGTACCTCTGACTTTATGTGATCAAACAAAAAACTAGAAAGGGTTTGAGCAGCCTCAATTCTCTTTGTAAATGATTTTGATGACTCATGTTTTATCAAAGTGTCTGGATCTTCACCTTCCGGCAAAATCAAAAACTTAATCACAAGGCCAGCTGTGATAACAGGCAGTGATGTCTGTAAAGCTTTCCAGGCTGCGGCACGTCCCGCCTTGTCTCCATCAAAGCAAAAAACAATGGTGCCAGTTGAACGAGATAAGGTTTGTAAATGAGCTGGTGTAGTTGCCGTTCCAAGGGTTGCAACTGTGCTGGTTATGCCCTGCTGATGCAATGCAATGACATCCATATAGCCCTCTACCACTAAAATGTAATCAATCCTTCTACTGTATTTTCGACAATGATATAAGCCATATAATTCTTTTGATTTAGAAAACAACGGTGTCTCTGGAGAGTTCAAATATTTTGGGTTGTCCTTATTTGACAATACCCTTCCACCAAAAGCTATTACATTGCCTTTAGCGTTATGAATAGGGAACATGAGTCGATTTCGGAAGCGGTCATAATAATCACTTTTTTTGTCTTTTTTTGAAACCAACATTCCCATTGTTACAAGATCTGCAAGAGATTCTTCATTGCTTTTATAGTTTTCGTAAAGGTTACTCCAGCCAGATGGTGCGAAGCCTAACTCAAATCGCTTAGCGATAGAACCGCTAATACCACGTTTCTTTGCATAATCTATTGCTTTCTTTTTGGAAGCAGATTTTTTCAGTTGTGATTGGTAAAAATCACTCAGTTCCATCATCAAATTATTAAAACGCTTAAAGCGAGAATCAACCGGCTTGGCAGTTTGATCATAAATAACCGATATGCCTGACTCACCAGCGACTGCCTCAACAGCTGCAACAAAATCCAAATGATCAAACTTCTTGATAAAATCAATTACACCACCGCTCTCGCCACAACCAAAACAATGAAATATTTGTTTACTCGGAACTACTGTAAAGGAGGGCGTCTTTTCTTCGTGGAATGGGCAACAGGCCTTATAGTCCTTGCCAGCTTTTTTTAGAGCTACACGCTTATTGATTAAACCAACAATATCTACTCTATTAGACAAATCATTGATAAAATCTCTGTCAATAAATGGCATAATTTAGTTAGTAATTATTACTTTTGAATTTCTTTATTTTAAATGATAAACACCAATTTTATTCACCCTAAATATTTTCCAACATGGATATTAATCTTGCTGATGCGAGTAGGGGTCTTTATTCCCTTCAGACTTCAAGTATTCTTTGGAAAAATAATAGGTAAGTTGATATATCCATTTATGACTGAATTAAGAAAGACAGCCTATTCTAATATCAGCAATTGCTTTCCTGAAAAGAAACAACCTCAGGTTACACTATTAGTTAAACAACATTTTGAAGCTATTGGTATAAGTCTCTTTGAAACCGCCAATGCTTATTATGCGAGTGACAAAAAAATTAAAAAAATGCTCACCATTAACAATGAACAACATTTCACCGATACACAAAAAAAAGAAGGGGGCATTATCCTGCTTTGTTCTCACTTTATGCCACTAATGCTTGGCAGTCGCGCACTATTGATTAAACACACAATTGCTAATATTTATCGACCACAAAACAATCAATTATTTGACCAGGTGATGGTTAGGGGTTATGTAAAAAATGGCGCTGTAATGATTAAAAGCACAGATACAAGATCAATTATTAAGGCTATTAATAATAGTCTGCCAATTTGGTATGCGCCTGATCAAGACCTAGGAAAAAAAAATAGTATTTTTGCACCTCTTTTCGGTATTCAAACAGCAACAGCATCTGCTACATCAAGGCTTGCAAAAAATAATAACACTCGAGTTATACCTTACTCTTTTCTCAGAACAAAACATGGATATGAGATGTCCTTTGACAAACCTCTTAAGAATTATCCCAGTGGTGATGCAATTAAAGATGCTAGTAAAACAAATCAAATTCTTGAAAAGCAAATACTTAAAAATCCAGAACAGTATTTATGGATTCATCGTCGATTTAAAACTAGGCCAGATGGTGAAGAAAACTTTTACTCGGAAAACTAAAATTAATCTATTAGAAATAGTACAATAAAGGAAAATAGCGTATAATTCGCAACTTAATTTTTACCAAATATAAAGATTTACTATGTCAATTGATACACAAGCTATTATTAAAGAATACCAAAAAGACGCTAGCGACACTGGCTCAGCTGATGTGCAAATTGCACTTTTAACAGCTCGTATTAGGCATCTGACTGAACACTTTAAGACTCATAAAAAAGACCACCACTCAAGAAGGGGGCTACTAAAACTAGTTTCTCAACGTAAAAAATTATTGTCTTATATTAAGAGTATTGACATTAACTCTTATGCTAATTTAATTTCACGCTTAGGGATAAGAAAATAAAAGCCTAAGGATGAAAAAATAAAAGCCCCTATTTTGGGGCTTTTTTATTGCTTGTCGCTTTAAAATAGAATTATGGAACTCTCAGCTACTTATCAAAAAATATCTGAACTGCGAGAGCGTTTAGATATTTTATCTACTCACTTAGAACTGGAAGAAAAACAAGATCGTCTGGAAGAGGTACGACGAGAACTAGAAAATTCTGAAATATGGACAAACCCTGACAAAGCTCAATCATTAGGTAAAGAAAAGGTGCAGCTTGAAAATATTTGTAACGCCTTTACATATGCATCGAGTGTTCTATATGATGCTAAAGAGCTTCTAGAAATGGCAGAAGGAGAGAATGACGAAGAAGCCGTGAATGGCATCGTTAATGATTTGAATGGTATAGAGGCTTCAATCGCTTCTTTTGAATTCAAGCGTATGTTTAGTGGTGAGATGGATCAAAACTCGGCTTATTTAGATATTCAATCAGGATCAGGTGGTACTGAGGCGCAAGACTGGGCAGAAATGTTATTACGTATGTATTTGCGTTGGGGTGATAAGCACAAATACAAGGTTAAACTTATGGAAGTATCATCTGGTGATGTGGCTGGAATTAAATCTGCTACTATTCATTTCGAAGGTGAATATGCTTTTGGTTGGCTTCGAAGTGAGATAGGAATCCATCGTTTGGTTCGTAAATCACCATATAATGCCAGTGGCAAAAGGCATACCTCATTTTCATCAGTATTTGTCTCTCCTGAGGTAGATGATGATATTGAAATTGATATAAACCCCGCTGATTTACGTATTGATACTTATCGTGCCTCTGGAGCTGGTGGACAGCACGTTAATAAAACAGAATCAGCTGTTAGAATCACACACTTACCAACATCAACAGTTGTTCAATGTCAAGATGGTAGGTCACAGCATGCCAATAAAGATCAGGCCATGAAGCAATTAAAATCAAAACTTTTTGAGCTTGAAATGCAAAAAAGAAACAGTGAAAAACAAGACCTTGAAGATTTAAAATCTGATATTGGTTGGGGCCACCAAATTCGCTCTTATGTGCTTGACCAGTCACGTATTAAAGACTTAAGAACCGGAGTTGAGAGTAGCAATACTCAAGATGTGCTCGATGGCAATTTAGATCAATTTATTGAAGCCAGTCTAAAAGCAGGCCTATAGAATATTTATTAATGTTCTTTTCGCCAGATCTTTGGATTCACTGGTGGTTTGAAAAAATTCCAAAAGCCCAACCTGTTTTCTTTAGCATAAGTCTCTTCAAACTTATAGGTGTTGTCATAAGAATACGACATCCCCTCTTCAACCATTTTTTTTCCAATATCGGTCTCACCCTTAAATAGTCTTATCAATATCCTATGATAATAATCCACGCCAATAGGCTTGATGACCAAATCGCCTGGTTCACTTTCTAACAGCTTTTGCAGATAATCTTTTGTTAAAACACCACAATCTATCGATTTACCTTCTTCTATTTCACAAGTTTGCTTTATTTCAGGGGTATCAATTCCAGCAATTCTCATTTTTAAATCAGTTTTGTCACCAAATTCTTCCATTGGAGCTTGAGCTAAATCTAGAAAAAGCACAACATTGATATTAACACTATCACCATCAACAATGAACAGAGGTTGCTTTGATTCACTCGCAAAAACGCAACTATGAATACTAAACCATAAGCAAAAAATAAAAAGTTTCATCTGTATACGAGTGGTCGGTAAAATTGCCTCATTATAAAACAAAGTACATCAAATGAGCGCTATAGAGACAATCCAATTTAATGATACTGGTATGGTGCCTGCAATTGCTCAAGACCATATAACCGGTGAAATTTTAATGATGGCTTGGATGAATAAAGAAGCGCTATCACTGAGTATAGAAACTCAGCAAGCTGTTTACTATTCAAGATCAAGAGAGAAACTTTGGTTCAAAGGTGAAGAGTCAGGTCATAGTCAAGAAATAATCGAAATTTTTACCGACTGTGATCATGATGTCATCTTGCTTAAGGTGAAACAAAATGGTGGTATTGCATGTCATACTGGTCGCGCTAATTGTTTTTTTAATAAATTGGAGAATGATAAATGGGTCAGTATTGCTGACGTTATCAAGGACCCAAAAGAGATTTATGGATGAAATACTCTCAACTCTGGAAAAGATATTAGAGCAACGTAAATCAGCAACTGCTGATAACTCATATGTTGCCTCTTTATACAATCAAGGCACTGATAAAATTTTAGATAAAATCAGTGAAGAGTCTGCGGAAGTGATCAAGGCTGCTAAAGACGAAGGTAACGACAAAATCATCCATGAAGTGGCCGACCTTTGGTTTCATACCTTGGTTTTACTTCGCCACAAGAATATTAGCATTAAAGAAATTGAAACTGAACTAATGCGCCGCTTCGGCGTATCAGGCCATGCAGAAAAGGCTGCTCGAAATAAATCAACTGATGAAAAAAGTAGCTAAATTTAGTCTAGTAACTCAAAAGCACTTATAACACCGTCAGAGACATCAGCAATTCTTTTATTTTTGTCCATCGCCATCTTACGAAGAGACTGGTAGGCCTCATCTTCACTGATGTTTTTATGCTTCATTAATATACCTTTGGCTTTTTCTACAGCTTTTCTTTCAGCCAATTGACTACGAGTTGCATCCAACTCATCCTTGAGTGCCTGAAACTCCCTAAAACGGGCTATTGCAACATCAATAATGGGTTGTACTCGATTCTCTTCAAGACCGTCAACAATATAGGCGTTGACACCCGATTTGATAGCAGTTCCTGTCATCTTATCTCCAGAACTCTCGGTAAACATAACAATTGGTTTGGGCTTGGTTTTATTAACATCCCTCAAGTTCGCAAAAACGGCTTCGTCTGGAATATCTGCATTGACAATAACCACATCTGCATGGGTAATTTCATTACTGTTGGCGAGATTAGAACTACCATCAAGACGACAGATAACTTCATGCCCTTTATCCTGGAGTGCGCGACGAAGAATCGCTGAACGCCCCATATTCTCATCAACCAATATAATTTTCAGTGCTGACTGTTTCATTGTGATTTGATTAAAAGGGTCAATAATACTATTAGACATTAATATACCTCATAAGTTAGTGATTTAATATAGGCTTACAAAGAATGTATTTGTTTTGTTCATCTAAAAAAAATATTTTGTTGCTTTATATTTAATCACTGTCAGCTCCAATTAAAGCTTTTGCTGGCGGCAGGAGAAGTCGCCGCCAGCTAGGCCTTGTACCTCGTACCAATTTCAATTCTGATGGACAAAATTGGTAGGAGGTTACATATGAAGGTTACTACCCCCTCAAATTGCTTCTTTTAGTGCTCATTATTTCGACACAAACTCCGGATAGGCTTCTAAGCCACACTCGGTAAGGTCAACACCGTCTTCTTCCTCTTCTTCAGAGACTCGAATACCCATAGCTGCTTTGAGACCTAGCCATAGTAATAATGAAGTTCCAAATACCCATACAAAGATGGTACCTGCGCCAACCAGCTGGCCAACAAAGGAGGCACTGCTGTTAGTTAAAGGCACTGCCAACAGGCCCCACAATCCAACCACACCGTGAACTGAAATAGCACCCACTGGGTCATCGATTCTTAGTTCGCGATCAAGCCAAACAATAGAAGCCACTACAATCAATCCACCCACAGCACCGATTAGTGTTGCCACTAGAGCAGTAGGAGTATCTGGACCCGCGGTAATTGCTACAAGACCAGCCAAGGCACCATTCAGCGCCATAGTTAGATCGGCTTTACCGAACCAAGCTTTTGCCAATAGAAGTGCTGCGATAACACCTCCAGCTGCTGCTGCATTAGTATTTAAAAATACCATTGCTACTGCATCTGCACTTTCTTTGCTAGCCATTGCCAGTACTGAGCCGCCATTAAAGCCGAACCATCCCATCCAAAGAATAAACGTACCTAAGGTTGCCAAAGGTAGGTTTGCACCAAGCATAGGCTTGGAGTTGCCATCTTTGTCATACTTTCCTTTACGTGGTCCGAGTATGAGAACACCTGCAAGTGCTGCTGCAGCTCCTGCCATATGAACGATACCTGAGCCTGCAAAATCTAAAAACCCAAAGTCATCGCCCAAGCTATATATACCAAAAACGCTTGCACCACCCCAAGTCCATAAACCTTCCATTGGGTAAATAATGGTAGTAAAAATTGCAGCAAAAACAAAAAACGAAAACAATTTCATTCGTTCAGCTACCGCTCCAGAGACAATCGACATTGCAGTTGCAACAAACACTACCTGGAAGTAAAAGTCAGCTGCGTTTGAATAAGTTTCGCCTTCACCACTAATACCGTCTAGCAATAATCCACCACCATACATTAAATCGTAGCCATAGACCATATACATCGTACAAGCGATTGCAAATAAACCAATATTCTTAGTTAAAATTTCAGCTGTATTTTTACTCCTAACAAGGCCAGCTTCTAGCATAGAGAAACCTGCCGCCATCCACATCACTAAAGCACCCATTACTAAAAAGTAGAAGGTGTCAAGGGCATATTGTAATTCTAATATTTGATTTTCCATATCCCTCTCCTATACTGCTTCAGGACCGGTTTCACCCGTACGAATACGGATCACCTGTTCTAAACTTGTTACAAAAATCTTACCGTCGCCAATCTTTCCACCATTGATTTTGCAAGCTGTTACGATGGTTTCAATCACCTCTTCAACCTGCTCATCTGTAATGGCAATTTCTAATTTAACTTTCGGTAAGAACTCAACTACAAACTCAGCCCCACGATAGAGCTCAGTGTGGCCTTTTTGACGACCAAACCCTTTGACTTCAGTCGCTGTAATACCAGTTACACCTACCTCAGAAAGAGCCTCTCGTACACCATCCAGCCTTTTAGGCTGGATAACTACTGTCACCATTTTCATGTTAATACTCCTTTAAACGAAAACAAAAAAAGGCCCGCTACCCTCTTCATAACGCAAGGGGTAGCAGGCCTCTATACCAGTTCAGCTCAACTTTAAACTGACGAAAAAAAACGCTTATCTAGGAAAATTACCCAAATAAACGTCATTGTCTTGTCTTAACAACCAACTTTGGTCACTAAGTGCAAGATATTATACATTTGATTAAACACAGTTTGTTACAAATTGTGTCAATTGATTTATTTTGTGTTCAGTTTTTGAAGGTATTCCTCTTCAGTCAAAATTACAACATCGTTCGCTTTTGCAGCTTTAAGCTTTGACTGACCAACATTTTCTCCAATAATTAGAAAGTCGGTTTTTGAGCTGACACTTGAACTCACTCCAATGCCATGGGCCTTTGCTTGCTTTTGTAACGCCGCTCGAGGTTGGCTCATTGCGCCAGTAAAAACAATTTTTTTATTTTGAAATGGGTTGTCATGTTGAACAGTTTGACTAACGAGTATGGTTTTTTCTAGTTCAAAACCCCCAGAAATCAAAGCCTCATATTGAGGTTTAATTGAATCCAAGCCGTTAAAAATAAGCTCAGCGGTCAAATCGGCAAAGCCTTCAATATTTGCTATATCTTCAACCGACAAATCAAAAACCTGTTCCAAAGAATGATGCTTTAGCAAGTTTTCACAGTTGCCCATTCCAAGTCTCTGCACTCCAAAGGCAGCCAAAAAGCGCCAATCCTCAACACTCTCCTGTCGGGACCTGACTAACTGCCTAACTAGATTTTGCGACGTTTTTTCACCAAAGCCCATCGACATTAATTCAGCTTCATCCAAGGCGTAAATATCGCTCACTTGGCGAATGCCGTTTTCATATAGTTTTTTTATTGTGGCTTGGCCAAAGCCATCATTGTTTGCAAGCACTTTATAGAAGTAGGCCATTTTGCCGGCAATTTGGTCGCCACAGGATTCATGATTCAGGCACATTAAAAAGTCAGACTCCCAGGACAATTCAGCCCCACAACTAGGGCATTTTTTTGGTATATCCACTTTTGCAGGTTTTAGGACCTTATTGATCTTCGGGATCACCAAGCCGCTCCGCGTTAATTCCACTACGCTTCCAGAGCCCAGCCCCTGTTCCTTGACGAGGCCGTAATGGTGGCCAGTCGCACGATATATGGTTGCGCCGCTAAGCTGTGTTGGCTCGAGTTCGGCAACTGGCGTAATCTTTCCTGTCCTTCCAACTTGCGCTGTAACCGAGATAACTTTGACCTGGGCTTTGTCTTTGTTTTCTTTTAGAGCGATTTGCCAACGATGAAATTTACGGTTAGAGCCCATATGGGCTTTTAGCTCTTCATTGACAAGCTCAAAAACGACGCCATCGACATCAAAATCAACTCCGCTTTCCAATTCGTTGACAATGCTTTCAAAATTGTCAGTGAATTCTGCGATGCCACCCGACCATTCTGGTAATTGACTGAAGGGTACAAATAATGCGGCCTTGTCCGCTATCGCTTTCTCAGCAAACTGGTCCAGTTCCTTTTCCTTGATGAGGCTGGCTTGAAAATTTCGGGGATATTCAAAATGCTTGCTGAGATGAGTTTCAAAATAACTTCTTTTTACAACAATTTCTCCAGCTCCTTGCCCTCTCTTAGTGTCATTGTAGATTCCAAGCCCTCTCTCAAAAACCCTACTAATGTCACTACCTTTATTGCCATCGCCTCTAGTATAAAGCTTGACACCGTCGTCATAACCTGCAAATCCATCCAGCTTTGCTGTTCCTTTTATTAGAACGTCGTTAGGCGATAAATTAATTTCTGCAGCGGATTTGGTGATTCTTTCAAGCCACTTTTGAATTTCACCCCAGGAATAGGCTTTATCAGTTGACAGCATCCTCTCGGGAAGTTTTACCTTTTCTTCCGCAAAACCTTCATGTTCACTTTCCAGTTTCTGTAAAAACGGATGATTAGGCAATCTCTTTG
>Ga0206679_10004699_pt1 | contig 10183 bp, 10 predicted proteins | sample M110012015metaG_FD_155464 | JGI IMG/M metagenome (GOLD analysis project Ga0206679, IMG submission 155464) | Ammonia-oxidizing marine archaeal communities from Monterey Bay, California, United States - M1 100m 12015 | ecosystem: Environmental > Aquatic > Marine > Intertidal zone | place: USA... | reverse complement strand
GATTAACACATCTCTATCTTTAATTTCTTCATTTAACCCAATTAATTCATTGATTTTACCAGTAGAATCTGTTCCTTCATAGGAAGCTAGTCTTATAAAAGCTACTTCACAATCACTTTCAAACCTCCTCACCACATCTGCCGTGAATAAAAATGAACCATTTAATACGCCTATAAAAACAGGACTCTTGTCTTTATAATCACGATTAATATCTACAGCAACCTTATCTATTGCAGCTTGAATAGTAATTGCGTCAATAAATCGCTTAAATTTCCTATTATGTAATTCAATTCTTTCCATTTCTTAAAAGAAAGTGCCAAAGTTAACAAATTCATTTTACTGAAAAATGGTTGTTTCTTTAATTTGGTAACTTACATTTGCAATTACATTTTAACAAATGAGTATATATGCAATTTTTTAGTTCAAATTTTAAACTAGGAATATTAGGGGGCGGTCAGCTAGGAAAAATGCTTTTATATGATTGTAAAAGATATGATATTTTTACAAAAGTGATGGACCCTAATAAAAATGCTCCTTGTAATAAAATTGCTGATGTATTCACCGTAGGTGATTTAATGAATTATGATGATGTTATCAATTTTTGCAGTGATGCAGATGTTATTACTGTTGAAATTGAAAATGTAAATACAGACGCATTGGAGTTCTTAGAAAAGAATGGGAAAAAAGTTTTTCCATCTGCAGGTACTCTTAAAACAATCCAAAACAAATCTAAACAAAAAGACTTTTACAAAGAGCATAACCTACCAACGTCAGATTATATAAACTATGACGATTTAAACACTATAATCAATGATTATAATGATGGTAAAATTCAGCTACCTGCTGTTTGGAAAAGTGCAAAGTTTGGATACGATGGAAAGGGCGTGAAAATCATTAACAATTTTGATGACATCAAGAATCTTCCAAATGTAGAATGTCTTATTGAGGATAAGGTTAACATCAAGAAAGAAATTTCTGTAATTGTTGCTAGAAATCAGCAGAATCAAGAAACTTGTTTTCCAGTAGTAGAAATGGAATTTAATGACGCATCTAACTTAGTTGAATATGTTATGTGCCCAGCTGATATTTCTAAAGATATAGAAGAGGAAGCTTATGAAATAGCGATTAAAACTGCACAAAACTTTAACAGTGTAGGTCTTCTTGCTGTTGAACTTTTCATAACAAATAATAATGAAATACTTATTAATGAAGTGGCTCCAAGGCCCCACAATTCTGGTCATCACACCATTGAGTGTTGCTTCACTTCACAGTTCGACCAGCATATTAGAAGCATACTTAACCTACCTCTAGGGAATACTGGAATAAAAACTCCTGGAATAATGGTAAATTTGGTAGGGCAAAACAAAACTGAAGGCGATGTGATTTATTCAAACATAGAAAAAATATTTAGCATGTCTGGTGTATACACTCATCTATATGGAAAGAAAAAATCTAGACTCAACAGAAAGATGGGACATATTACAATAGTGAATAAAAACATTGAAGAAGCTATAAAAATCGGGAAAGAAATAAAAGAATTAGTTAAAGTAACAGCATAAAACATGAAACAAGTTGGAATTATAATGGGAAGCAAAAGTGATTTGCCAATAATGCAAAATGCTATTGATATATTAAACGAATTAGGTATAGAATCTGAAGTTAAAATTGTATCGGCTCATAGAACACCAGGTCAGATGTTTGATTATGCTGAAAACGCAAGAAAAAATGGAATTAAAGTAATCATTGCCGGAGCAGGTGGGGCAGCACATTTACCAGGCATGGTTGCTTCTATTACTACTCTACCTGTTATAGGTGTACCCATAAAATCTAGCAACTCAATTGATGGTTGGGATTCTGTATTATCTATTTTACAAATGCCCAATGGTGTTCCTGTTGCTACAGTAGCATTAAATGGCGCTCAAAATGCAGGAATTCTTGCAGCTCAAATCTTAGGCATTGAAAATGAATCCATTTTTGAAAAATTAAATAGTTTCAAAGAAAAGCTTAAAGAAAAAGTTGATCAATCAAATAAAGACTTAGAGTAGGACACTTTTAATTTAGGCACAAAGCAAACTAAGTATATGATTAAAACAGATATCATTATCATTGGAGCTGGTCCTGTTGGATTATTTACAGTTTTTGAAGCAGGCTTATTGAAATTAAAATGCCACCTCATCGATGCGTTACCTATCACTGGTGGTCAATGCGCAGAAATCTATCCTAAAAAACCAATCTATGATATTCCTGGATATCCAGAAATATTAGCAGGAGATCTAGTAGATAATTTAATGAACCAGATTAAACCATTCAATCCTGGTTTTACTTTAGGAGAAACTGCATTGAATATTGAAAAATTAGCTAATGATCAATTCATAGTTACTACTAAAGAAGGAACTCAGCATCAAGCTCCAGTAGTCGCTATTGCAGGAGGGTTAGGTGTTTTTATTCCTAGAAAACCTCCTATTCAAAATATCTCTAGCTTTGAGAATAAGGGAATCAATTATATTGTTAAAGACCCCGATCTTTTCAAAGACAAACGCATAGTTATTTCTGGAGGTGGAGATAGTGCATTGGATTGGGCACTTTATTTCGCGAATGGTTTTTGTAGTGAAGTAACACTAATTCACAGGAGTCAGCAATTTAGAGCTCATCCAGATTCTGTTCAAAGAGCTATGGATTTGGCCAACAATGGAAAACTAAAAATAATACTTGATTCAGAAGTATTAGAGCTAGAAGGGGAAGATCATCTTGAGAGTCTAACCATTAAAACAAAAAATGCTGACAACTCAATCATTTCGACTGATTATTGGCTACCCTTATTTGGGTTAACACCAAAGCTTGGACCCATTGCTAATTGGGGTTTAGAGATTGAAAAAAATGCTATTGTTGTAGATAATTCTAAAGACTATTCTACCAACATTGAAGGTATCTACGCAATTGGAGATGTTAATACATACCCTGGTAAATTAAAACTTATTTTATGTGGTTTCCATGAAGGGACAATAATGGTTCAATCTGCATTTAAAAGAATTTATCCCAATAAAAATCATGTACTTAAATACACTACAGTTACGGGAATTGTAGGTTTTGAAAATAAGTAATTGAAAACCGTTGAGCTCTAATGAAAATATAAAAATAACAGTCATTGACAGGATGGGGAATGAGCATGAGTTAGATGCTCCCACAGATATGAACATGAACTTAATGGAAGTTTGCAAAAGCTATGATCTTCCAGTTGATGGCACTTGTGGAGGAATGGCCATGTGTGCCTCATGTCAAGTATATATTGAAACTGATCATGTTTCATTAGAGAAAAGCAATGACGAACAGGCTATGCTGGATGAAGCCTGGCATGTTCAAGATAATAGTCGCTTAGGTTGTCAGATACCTATCACTTCCAAGCTTAATGGATTAAAATTAAAAATAGCTCCAGAAGTAGTAGAAGATAATGAATGGTAGCTACTTAAATTCTTTTGGAATTGAACACACCGGAATTGGATTCATTTTATGCTGATTGACTTTATTTAGCTTCTTAAAAATCTTCAATACTTCTTTTTCTCTTTCTGATAAAGAAGCATCAGAATTGACACCAATATAATTCATTGCCCATTCTAGTTCTGGATAGGTAGCGCCCAATTGATCTTCATCTGAACGATCATCACCCCAAAGTCCATCAGTTGGCTTAGCATTTAAAATTGAATCAAGGATATTTAAATGAACAGCAATTTCAAACACTTCTGTTTTTAACAAATCTGCTATTGGAGAAATATCTACTCCGCCATCTCCGTATTTTGTAAAAAAACCAACTCCAAAATCTTCTACTTTGTTTCCTGTTCCTGCCACTAATAATCCATAATGTCCTGCAATAGCATACAAAGTAGTCATTCTTAATCGGGCCCTAACGTTTGCCATTGTTAATTCATCTTGAATTTCCAGCGGATAAGATTTGATAGATGTATTGAAAAGCTCAGTTAAATCAATTTCTAAATCGACAACATTAGCATATTGATTTTTCAGACATTCTATGTGCTCTGAAGATCTATCTAGTTGATCATTTGGTTGTAATATAGGCATACTTACAACGATTACCTTTTTGCCAGTTAAGGCACACAATGAAGAAGTAACTGCAGAGTCAATACCTCCAGAAATCCCAACAACAAAACCATCAATTGAAGCTTTATCTGAATAAGATTTCAGCCATTGAACAATATGGTCAATAATCTTTTGATGTTCCATTAAATGTTTTAAAACAGGACACCTATCGTTAAACTTACACTTCCTGGTATAGACTTGGCGCCCACATTTTGAAACTGCCCCGTATTCTCATTTAATTCCCTTAAGTAATCTTCACCTTGTTCTCTTGTTAATGCATTGGTTGCGAAATAATGATAATGCAAAGCAAAAAACAAAGAAGTGGTGCCTGATATATTATATTCTGCACCTCCGCCAACTAACAATCCTAGACGAATTGGCTGAGTACCTTTACCTAAATCTAGATCCGTGTTTGCTGAATGATCAACATCAATAACATTTAATGTCAATCCAGTAGTATCCCATTCCAGTTTATCACAAATATCATTTACTCTTGCTTTTGTTTTTAAGCCAATATTTGCTCCAAATTCTCCGAAATAAGTGAAATAACCAATTTCTTTTGTTTTCATTTTCAAGGATATAGGTATAGTAACATAATTGACCTTATATTTTCTTTCTTTTAATTGGTAAAGTTCGTAGGAACTCATTGTATCAATAGGAAAAGATTCTTCATTCCATTCAACCAACTCAAAATTATTAAGCGCATAATAGGTTGGGTGATATGCAACCAATGACTCATCATTGTAGTTCAATCCTGCAGAAAAAGTAGTTAGACTCATACCTGTAGCTAAAGATGTAGTTGATTCACCTAATCTGAATTCCATTTGGAATCCCCAACCATAACCTAAACCAATTCCAGTACTAGAAAATTCTTTGGCATTATCTGGAGAAAGCCAATCTGTAGATATATTCCCTCTTAGTCCAAATCTAAATTTTTTACCAATATCATCATCCTGTCCAGACACATTAACGATTAATAAAACTGCGAATATTGAGGTAATCCATGTATTTTTCATATTAATTATCTTTAATTAGTTTACAAACTTAAACATTTTTTTAGCGAACAAATTTTACTTTTGCAACAAACTTTATTCCAAATGCTCAAAAATATTTTCTTTTTAATTATTTCTTTTTCAATCACTACATGTGTTATGAATTCATGTTCATACGAAGAGGACAGGCTAAAGGTTAATGTTGAGCATATTAAAGTTGATCTAAAAATAGATCGTATGGAAAAAGATCTATTTGAAAATCACAAACACCCCATAGATAAACACCAATATCTAATCAAAAAATATGACAAATTATATCAATACTTCTTTGCCTATATTATAGGTGCTGGTGACCCATTCTCAAACAATTCTTTTGAAAGATTAAATGAATTCACTCAAGACTCTACAATGAATTTATTTTATCTCGAGATGAATAAAGAATTCAACGATTTTAGTATTTACAGTAAAGAATTAACGGATGCATTTAAGCACTATAAATATTATTTTCCAGATTCAACAATCCCAAAGGTCACTACTTTTTATTCAAATTTCGAACAAAAAGTTTTAGATATTGATGACAGATTAGCTATCGGTATAGAAATGTTTTTAGGAAAAAATAATTCATTGATTCAACAGTTACCAAACACCTACCCGCAATATGTAAAGGATAAAATGGAAAAGAAATACCTAACTGCTAACGTAATGTATGGTTTTCTAATGAACAGATTTTATGAATCAATGGGAAATGATTTTATTAGTAATATTCTTACTTATGGAAAGGTTTTATATCTATTAAAAGCAATGTTGCCAGAGTCTCCTGAACATATCATAATGACATATTCAAAAAATGAATTGGACTGGTGTAAAAAGAATGAAAATAACATCTGGGAATACATAGTAGACCAAGAAATATTATATTCAAAAAACACTAAAATCATCAATGATTTTATAACTGAAGGTCCAACAACCAAAGGCTTGCCTAAAGACTCACCTTCTAGAGTAGGCATTTGGTTAGGTTATCAAATGATTAAAGACCATGTTCAGAAAAACGATCTAGATATTTCCAACCTATTAAAAGAAAAAAACATAAATACTATACTAAAATCCTACAATCCAAATGAGTAAAAAAAGCCAACTAAATATAAATTTTGAACTTGATGTAAATCAAGTACCAGAGAAAATAAGCTGGGAATCTATCAATGAAGACCAAAAAACTAACAATACAGCAAAAGCATCCTTTCTATCGTTTTGGGATGAAAAGCAATTAAACACCATGAGCTTAGACCTATGGACTAAAGAGATGTCTGTAGAAGAAATGAGTAAATTTTATTTCCAACAATTCATGAATATGGCAGATTCATTTGAAAAAGCAACTAATGAAGATCAAATGGCTCTTGCCATTAGAGATTTTGCAGAATTTTTTGGTGAAAAATTAGGCGTTATTCCTAAAACAGGAAAATTTGATGGTAATGGGGAAGGACAAGCTTAAAAGATTTGCCGAAATATCAACTTTTGACAACGTTTTTCAGCCTTCGGTAAATAATTTTAAACCCTCAATTGATCTTAAAGGAAAATGGAATGCTGTTTTTAACAACTCCCATCCTATTATTATAGAATTAGGATGTGGTAAAGGAGAGTATACAGTAGGATTGGCAAAAAATTATTCTACAATAAATTTTATTGGGGTTGACTTGAAAGGATCCAGGATATGGCGGGGGGCCAAAACATGTATTGAAGAGAATATTGAAAATGTGAGATTTATTAGGACTAAAGTAGATTTTATAGATCTGTTTTTTTTAAAAAATGAAGTAGCTGAGATTTGGCTTACATTTTCTGACCCTCAACCTAAAAAGCCTAGAAAAAGATTGACGTCTCCTTTATTCATAGATCGCTATAGAAAGTTTTTAAAAAAGGGGGGAGTAATTCATTTAAAAACAGATAGCGACCTTCTCTATGAATATACATTAGAACAAATAGAAGAACATCAATACAAACTGATTGAAAATAGCAACGATGTTTACAATGAACTAATATTAAGAGCTAATCCAAATCTTAAGCTGGCCATGGAAATAAAAACTTTCTATGAAAAAATGTGGTTAAAAGAAGGTAAAAAAATAAAATATCTCTGTTTCTCAATTGATCAATAAATGCCATTTTCCTCAAAAGTAAATGGCAAAGGCATATCTTTATCTATCACCTTTTTGATCACCTTTTTTTTTGCATCTATTTTCATTTTACAAAGCACCTTCATCTTATATTGATCACCAATTAAACTCCTACCAACTATATAAGCACTATATTTTTTAACACAACATTTCTTCCTGTCAAATAAAACATATAGCTCATTTACAGTTTGACTTTTATATTCTTCACTGTTCTTTATAATTGATCTTAAAGATTGATGTATGGTTAATTCATTATCTACCTCTTTATTGAATTCGAAGTTCCATTCATCTCCATGTTTCTTTATTTGATTTTTCCTAACTGATCTGTTTGATTTTTCGAAATGTTCTATTCCTAGACTATCAATCATATTCCGTCCAGCATAAACAAATACCAGCTTGTATTCTTTTCCTATAATGCGTTTAGCAATATTATAATCTAAAGGATTGGGTCTTCCCATTTCATAATAAACTTGTTTTTTTTGACCCAATATGATCAAATTCAAGAAAATGAAAAATGAACAATAAATAAACCTCATCTTTTTATTAATAAAGTCTTATTGTATTACGATTCTTATAGGATGAACTTCCATAGCGCTATGAATCCTTAACAGATAAACTCCTGATCGTAAATTTCCTTTATTTAAAGTCACTTTATTATCAGACAAATTCAGCTTTTTCTCTACTACTTTACCTAACATATCTACGATCTCCAAATCAAATGGAATATTAATATTCTTAACCGTCAATAAGGTAGTTGAAGAAAAAGGATTTGGATAAACTGAAATTAACACATCTTCATCATGATCAACCACACTAACTGGTGGTGGAATTGCTGAAGTAACCATAAAATCAACAGTTACTGAATCTCCAAAATTACCAGCTCCAGAAAAAATAGCAGCTCCAAGATTATCTGTTAAATCCCAACTTCCATCAGTTCCTCCCCAAAAAGAAGCTCCTAACCCATCATCATATTCATCATAAATTGTTAAAGTATAACAATCCAAATTGTTTAGATATAAGGTATCTATTATAGTATCATTGGCATTGTTTCCGCCACCATTAGGAAAACAATCATATGGACCCCCACTATATAAAAGAGTATTTGTAGAATTAACCAACCCCCAAGTTGTTTCTAAACAATAATCATCCAAGATCAATGTAAAAACAAAAGGACTTTCTGAAGTATTATTTATGGTTAGATCCAAAGTAACAATACTATCACATCCATTATTCGTAAGCAAAGAATCTGTATAGAACCCATTAGTTGTTAAAGTTTGCCCATTCCATACATAATCTGTACATGAAGAAACAACAATAGTATCAGCATAATTCTGATCAATAGTTAAATACAGGTTCACAACACTATCACAACCACTCAAAGAGGTCAAGGTGTCTGTATAGAGACCTGAGCTAGTATAGGTTAATCCATTCCATAAATAACTTCCACATGATGTAACTGAAACAGAATCAATAGTACCAGGGCTAATAGTAAGGTCAAGAGTTAATATACTATCACAGCCTGTAGATGATGTAATAGTATCATTGTAAAAACCTGTAGCCGTATATATTTGCCCATTCCATGTATAGCTTCCACATGATGTAACTGAAACAGAATCAATGACACCAGGAATAATAGTAAGATCCAGATTTAAAATACTATCACAGCCACTTGATAATATAACTGTATCAGTATAAAAACCTGTAGCCGTATATGTTTGTCCATTCCATACATAACTTCCACATACAGAATCAACAATTGTATCCATGTAATTTTGAATGATTGTTAAATCTAAATTCTCTATACTATCACAACCATTTATAGATATGAGCGAATCAGTATAAAATCCAGTACTGCTGTATGTTTGTCCATTCCATACATGATTTCCACAAGTCGATACTGTAGTAGTGTTTGAAAATGATTCTCCAGTAATATCATGTTGTGTACATGTACCAGGTACCACACATGCACCTTCTCCCCTTACATAAATAGATTGAAAAGAAGTAGTAACTATTACATTGAGAGAAGTGCCTGCTCCTAATGCTGTTCCACCACAGGTTCCTGAATACCATTGCCAATCAGTGGCATCATTTAAGTTACCTGAAGAAATAGACAAATTCACTGTATCTCCTATACAAGCAGTGTTCAATCCAGCGACAACAGGTATATCAGGATCATTACAAGAAGATCCTGTTATTATAAAATCATTATCAGAAACATCAAAGAAAGTTCCATTAGCAGCTATTACCATTACTCTAGCTGTCGTAGTAGGAAGATTAGGAACGGTAATGGCTTCAGATCCATCATTAGGGACATTGGACGCTAAAGTTGTAGGAAAAGTAACACCTCCATCAATTGACAATAACAAATCTACATTAGTGCAATTAACAGGTGCATTATCTGTATTTGCTACGTTCCAGGTTACTGTTTCGGAGGAAGAAGCAGTCCATGTAATTCCAGCAGCACTTGGATAGGTTAGTACAAAAGGACCAGATCCTGCATCCGTACTAATAGTAATATCTGCATGGTCATTACAACCTCCTCCTGCTGCATTGTCTCTTACAACTACTCTAAAGTTCATTGTTCTTGAAACACTAGGAAGTACTTCCCATGTGAAAGGACCTCCATTGGCAAGATCAGTAAGATTAGGGAAATATCTAGTTGGACTTGTTAAAGGGGAATTTGAAATAAAATTTGGACCACCAGTTGCAGTGCTTAATGGAGGTTGAGTAGTAATATCATTATCCATTTGCTCCCAATTATAAGTTAATGGGTCTCCATCTGGATCTGTTGCAACAGCTGTTAAAGCAAAAGGAGTATTTGCAGGAACAGTAACGTTTCCATTAGTACTACTTATTACAGGAGCTGAATTAGTTAATGGTGTAATTACTGGACAAGAATGAGAACCACTTAATATCTCTGCTTCTATTTCTTCT
>Ga0206679_10004696_pt1 | contig 10188 bp, 9 predicted proteins | sample M110012015metaG_FD_155464 | JGI IMG/M metagenome (GOLD analysis project Ga0206679, IMG submission 155464) | Ammonia-oxidizing marine archaeal communities from Monterey Bay, California, United States - M1 100m 12015 | ecosystem: Environmental > Aquatic > Marine > Intertidal zone | place: USA... | reverse complement strand
AAGCCCTAAAACAGGATCATGCCTAGCAGCTTTTAACAAAATATTTTCTGCTAAAACATCATCTCCACTGTTTACTACCCAACAGGAAAACCAGATGCTATCTCCCATTGCTACTGTATCAGGGATGCTTATTCCATTTTGGCCAAATGAAATATTTATAGAACTATTTTGCGCTTTAGTCTCTGAGGCAAAAAAGCAAAAAATAAAAGATAATATGAGAACTTTTGTTTTCACAATACAAGTTTACGAACAAATTAATAAAATAATTCACTTTTTATAATAAATTTTATCTCTATCTTAGCCATTCAACCCCATATATTATGAATATTCTTCAAAAAATAATTGCTACCTTAAACAAAGAAGAGAGTAGGTTTTACAAACTTTTTACATCCAGAACCAATAGATTGAAAGAAAGAAAAGATGTAGTTCTTTTCGATTATATAAAGCATCATATTGAAGATTATAATGAAGACTTTATCGCCAAAAAACTTTATAAAGAAAATAAGAATGCTTTTTACCAACTAAAAAATCGGCTATTGAAGGATTTAAATAAAAGCCTGATGTTGCAACATCTCCCGAAAGAAAAAGATATTTATATTTTGCAATCGATTCTACTTTCTAGGATTTACAAAAGAAAAGGAGATGTAGAATTATCCTTTTATTTTTTGAAAAAAGCAGAAGATAAAGCAAAGGAGATTGAGGCCTTTGAACTGCTTTCTATCATTTACGCAGAAATCATTAAGTTGTCTTATGATATGGTTTCCATTGATGTGGAAGAATATATTGCAAAACAAAAAGAAAATAAAACAAAGTTAGATCAAGTACAAGAAATTGATCAAATCTTGGCTGCCGCAAGTTATAGGATAAAAACGGTACAAAATTTTTCTGGGAAAAATGATGCTGTCCTAAATGTACTGGAGAAAGTTGTAAAAGAATTTGCAAAAAATAAGGACATTCCAAAAAGTCCAAAATTTCGTTTTAAGGTATATTTAACCATAAGCAGAATCCTATTACAAAAGCACGATTTTGCTGCATTAGAAGAGTATTTATTGCACACTTACAAAGAATTTTCAAAAGATAAGATTTTCAACAAAACAAATCATGAGCACAAACTGATGATGCTAATTTATCTGACCAACTGCCTTTATAAAACGCATAAGCTGAAAAAATCATTAGAATTTGCTGAAATTTTAAGAAAAGGGATGGGTGAATATGGCGGCTTTTTACGAGATAAATTCCTCTTTTATTATTACAATGCATTGGTGATTAATTATTCGGTTTTGGACAAAAAAGAAGCCTTAAAGATATTAGAAGAAGCAAGAAAAAATCGTATTATAAAACAGTTGCCAACTTATACTGTTTTTATTTATTTGAATACGGCTCTTGTTTATTTTGACCAAGGGAAATATAGAATGGCCATCAAGAATTTATCCCGACTTTTATTGCATAACGATTTTGTGGATATCGGCAAATCTTTTCAGCTTAAAATTTACATTGCTTCACTTATTATTCGTTTTGAATTGGGTGATTTTGACACTATTGAAAGCAGATTAAAATACATACATCGAATTTATAAAGAGGTTTTGTCGAATGAGGATTTCAGTAGAGACACACAGCTAATTGAAATTATTTCAAAACTAATCTATTGCAACAATTTAAAACAAGATAAAAAACTTTTAGCTAAAATAAATACTCTTGTTGCAGAAATTTCGGATGATACAGCTGACGATGTAGATGTAATAAATTATAATATTTGGCTAAAATCAAAGCTGTAAAAACTATTTCCTATTTTTTTAACTAATTACTCTTCTATTACTATTCGTTTCTCAACTGTTCCATCATCATAGATATAGAATAGTGATTCGTTTTTGGCCCCTTTTGTTTCTCGTCCTAATACATCTATTGTTCGCAAAAGTTCTTTTTTTGTAGTGTGTTCTTGAATTGATGAAGGATTTGGAAGAACATATAATGGCGTAATGCTTGTGTCTATAGTAACCGGAGTTATAAAAGAAGGCCATATTACTACTATGTTATCTCCAGATTGCTGATACAAAGAAGGGCCTCCTTGCAAAGGAGTGTTTAACATAAAAATACTATCCCCAGGAGCAAAGACGCCTTGAGGTATACTTTGTGTAATAGATAATATCTGCCAATTAATAGGATTCACATTCGCTGAATGAATTGCTATATTGGCAGTAATTAAGGTGTCAAATAATGATGTATTCCCACTATTTACAAACCAAAAACTTAATGTAAAAGGGGCAGCATACTGAACTGTATCTGCATGACTAACTCCTTCGACGCTAACAATCTGTGAGCTTACAGTTTTAGAAACTAAAACCACACAACATATAAAAACAAGTATCTTCTTCATAAAACTATTCTATTATATGTCTTTTTTCAACTGTTCCGTCATCATAGATGTAAAACAATATTTTATTATCAGAATCATCTACCTCTCTTCCTAAGATATCTAATATCTTAATCAATTTCTTATTAGTGTAATTAATTTCATCAATTGAAGTTGCACTACCTAATTTAGCCCAGAATGAACCATTCCAAATCCAAGTTACACAACAAGTTGTCGTTATTCCCATTCCGTATGTGTATATAATACAAGTGGTAATAGTATCATAAGGTAAACTTGTAGATGAATTATAGTTATATATCGTATGTAGAGTACTCATACTATCTTCACCTAACATAGTCATATCTGGTGCTGTCGTCACCCAATAATCAACATAAATATTGATATTGTTAATTTGCATCGTAAGTTGAGATTGTGAACCTGCGGCTGTCATTGAATCGCAAGGTGAAGATGGAACACTAGAACAAACTGTCTGACAAGCCAATAATGTCGAATACTGACCATTTCCAGTTCCTGGATCGTAACATCCTGCTACTGGACCACAATCCCATGAAGGAGTAACTGTTATACAAGCAGCTTGACAAGCAGCTAATGTTGTATATTGTCCATTTCCAGTGCCAGGATCAAAACACCCTCCTCCATTTGGGCTACAATCCCATGATGGAGTAACTATACAAGCATTCTGACAAACACCTAATGTTGTGTACTGTCCATTTCCAGTCCCTGGATCTATACAAGTCCAACCTGCAACTCCACTTATACAATCCCAAGAAGCAGGAGGCGCATTACCAACAAGTATAGAATCACAATATATAGATGTGCACCAATTAATAATTATTGAATCAAAATAGGTAACTGTCAAACAAGGTGTATAACTACCATTACTATAAGTATGAGTAGGATTTTGCAAAGTTGAAGTAGTTCCATCTCCAAAATCCCAATCCCAAGTAACAGAATAATTAGTTGACCCGCTAGGATTTATAGTAGATAAATCTGTAAAAATAGTTGTTGGTCCATTTTGCATGTAGCTAAAATCTGCTTGACACTGTGCTTGAGCACATAAAATTGTCAATACCGATATAACTATTAATAATAATTTTCTCATAATTTTACTTTTTAATTTGATTAATAATAGTACAAATTTGGGGCTGATATTACGATAAAAAAAGCAAGTAGCTTATAAATCTTACTTATTCATCATATAATTTTTATTCAATAACTTCCTCTCCTTTATTTGAAATTTTAACCTAGTAATCTATATTTATAATTTACCATTCAATTATTATGCATTCATCCTGTTTTTGCAGCATCCCAGCCTTGTGCAGTTAAGGGATGAGAACTGTCATCTTTTGCTATAAAATTATTCCCTTCTGATTTGTCCGTAATATGGCCTATAATAGTAAAGTCAACATCCGCTTTTATTTTTTCATATTCTTTCTGATTTATAGTAACTAATAATTCATAATCTTCTCCTCCATTTAGGGCACATAAAACAGGATTCAAATTAAGCTCTTCGGATAAATTTATTGCTGTAATGTCCAGTGGTATTTTGTCCTCATAAATTTGAATCCCAATATTAGATGATTTCGAAATGTGTAGCGCCTCCGACGATAATCCGTCCGAAATGTCAATCATGGAAGTAGGAAAAATTTTAAATTCCTTTAATTTTTTAATAATGTCTTCTCTAGCCTCTGGCCTTAATTGTCTTTTAAGTACATAATCATTCCCCCCTAAATCTGGTTGCATTTTTGGATTTTCAACAAATATCTCTTTTTCTCTTTTTAAAAGTTGAAGCCCTAAATAAGCTGCTCCTAAATCTCCACTTACAACCAGCAAATCATTCACTTTTGCGCCACTTCTATAAGTAATACTGTCTTTTTCTACCTCTCCAATTGCAGTAATACTTATCATTAATCCTGAAGTAGATGAAGTTGTGTCTCCTCCTACCAAATCCACTCCATATTTCTTACAAGCTAAGTTTATTCCTATATATAATTCTTCCAAGGCCTCAACAGAAAAACGATTAGAAAGTGCTAATCCAACAGTGATTTGTTTTGCCTCTCCATTCATCGCACAAATATCCGATACATTTACTGCAACTGCCTTATATCCTAAATGTTTCAGCGGAGTATAGGCCAAATCAAAATGAACACCTTCCACTAGTAAATCTGTACTTACTAACTGATATTTATCCCCCATATCAATAACAGCGGCATCATCTCCTACTCCTTTTATGGTGCTAACATTTTTGATTGTGAGATTCTTTGTTAAATGGTCAATCAATGTAAATTCACCTAAGTCTGAAATTGGGGTAGTTTTTATACCTTTTTCTTCAAATAAACTCATTCGGCAAAGGTAGTTATTAAATCAGAAGAATTTTGTAGCTTTGCATTCATTTAGATTAAATAAAAATAAGATGATAAAAATCAGTGATACTGCAAAGGAAAGACTACTCCATTTACTAGATAGTAAAGGTGAAAAAAATGACTTTGTTAGAGTTGGGGTTGAAAGCGGTGGTTGTTCGGGCTTAAGTTATAAATTGGATTTTGACAACACAAAAAATGATGATGATGAGCTTGTTCAAGATAACGGAATTAGTCTTTTAGTAAATAAAAAAAGCTTTTTGTATCTTGTAGGAACTACTTTGGAGTTTTCTGATGGATTAAATGGTAAGGGATTTGTTTTTAACAACCCTAATGCAAGTAGGACATGTGGGTGTGGAGAGAGTTTTTCTCTTTAAAAATTTTAGCAAATGAGTGAAAAGAAGAAGCAAACGGAAGAGGAGTTGCTAAATGAGGTAACCACTTCTGAATATAAATATGGGTTTACAACTGACATTGAGTCAGACACTATTCCAAAAGGACTTTCTGAAGAAGTAGTTCGTATTATTTCTGCAAAAAAGAACGAGCCAGAATGGATGTTAGAATATCGTTTAAATGCTTATAGGGCTTGGCTTGAAATGGAAGAGCCAGATTGGGCAAATGTTAACTATAAGAAACCAACATATCAGGACATAATATATTATTCTGCACCTAAGCAAAAGCCAGTTTTAGATAGCTTAGATGATTTAGATCCTGAAATGAAAAAGACTTTTGACAAGCTTGGAATTTCATTAGAAGAACAAAAAAAACTTGCTAATGTTGCTGTTGATATTGTAATGGATTCTGTATCTGTAGCTACTTCATTTAAAGAGACGCTTGCTGAAAAGGGCATTATTTTCTGTTCTATTTCTGATGCAATTCAAGATCATCCTGATCTTGTAAAAAAATATCTTGGTTCTGTTGTCCCAATAAGAGATAACTTCTTCTCAGCTTTAAACTCTGCAGTGTTTTCTGATGGGTCATTTTGTTATATCCCAAAAGGAGTAAAATGTCCAATGGAGCTTTCTACTTATTTCAGAATAAATGAAGCTGGAACGGGTCAATTTGAAAGAACTCTATTGATTGCAGATGAGGGAAGTCAAGTAAGCTATTTAGAAGGATGCACAGCCCCAATGCGAGATGAGAACCAGTTACATGCTGCAGTTGTAGAGCTTATTGCAATGGATGATGCAGATATTAAATATTCTACTGTGCAAAATTGGTATCCTGGAAATGATGAGGGTGTTGGTGGGGTTTTTAATTTTGTTACTAAAAGAGGAATATGTCATAAAAATGCAAAAATTTCTTGGACGCAAGTAGAAACAGGATCTGCAGTTACTTGGAAATATCCATCTTGTATCTTGAAGGGAGATAATTCAATTGGAGAATTCTTCTCAGTTGCAGTTACAAATAACTATCAACAGGCAGATACAGGCACAAAAATGATTCACTTAGGTAAGAATACTAAAAGTACCATTATTGCAAAAGGAATTTCTGCAGGAAAAAGTAATGGTAATTATAGAGGGTTAGTACGAATTGCAAAAGGAGCAAAAAATTCAAGAAACTTTTCTCAATGCGATTCTTTATTGATGGGAGATAAATGTGGTTCTCATACCTTCCCTTATATTGAAATGAAAAATAGTTCTTCTAAAGTCGAGCATGAAGCAACCACTTCAAAAATTGGAGAAGATCAAATTTTCTACTGTAACCAAAGAGGTATTGGAACAGAAGAAGCAATTGCGCTAATTGTAAATGGATATTGTAAAGATGTCTTAAATCAACTACCAATGGAATTTGCTGTAGAGGCAAAAAAATTATTAGAGATAAGCCTAGAAGGATCTGTAGGATAAATAAAAAAATATGATAAAAATTACAAATTTAAAGGCCGGAATTGAAGATATCCTTATTCTTAATGGAATAACCTTAGAGGTAAAAGCAGGAGAAGTGCATGCAATTATGGGGCCTAATGGTTCAGGAAAGAGCACGCTTTCTTCCGTTATTGCGGGCAAAGAAGAGTATGAAGTTCAAGAAGGGCATATTGATTTTGAAGGAGAAGATTTATTAGAGCTTTCCCCAGAAGAAAGGGCCCATAAAGGAGTTTTTCTATCTTTTCAATATCCAGTAGAAATACCTGGAATTTCTGTTTCTAACTTTATAAAAACCTCAATTAATGAAAGAAGAAAGGTGAAAGGATTAGAACCAATACCTACCCCAGAACTACTTAAAATGATGCGTGAAAAGATGGAGTTGCTAAACATTAAAAAAGGGTATTTATCTAGAAATATGAATGAAGGATTTTCTGGAGGAGAAAAAAAGAGAAATGAAATTTTTCAAATGGCTATGTTGGAGCCAAAATTAGCTATCTTAGATGAAACAGATTCTGGTCTAGATATTGATGCGCTTAGGACTGTTGCAAATGGAGTAAACAAACTAAAAAGTAAAGATACCGCAACTATAGTTATTACGCATTACCAAAGGCTTTTAGATTATATTGTCCCTGATTTTGTGCATGTCTTACATGATGGTAGAATCATCAAATCAGGAGGAGCAACATTAGCCCATGAATTAGAAGAAAAAGGGTATGATTGGATAACCAAAGAAGCAGATAAAAAGTGGGCTTAATTGATAACATAAAATCTTATTCTAAACAGATTACTCTTACTTCTGAAAAGGCTACGTTACTGAGCACTTTTTTTGAAAAAGGATTCCCTACAATAAAAGATGAGGAATGGAAATACACTTCATTAAAAAAAATAACTGCTGATAATTTTTCGATTGAACAAAATGGTTCAGCTTTTAATGAGAGTGAGATTGAAAAGTATAGTCTAGGCTTTAAAAACAAAATCATCTTTATAAATGGAAAATTAGTTTTTTCTCCTACGGTAAGTGGGCTTAATATTACTGGTTTTTCTGATTTTAAAAGTAAGGAGGGTGATTCCATTTCTCAGTTAAATTCATCCCTTGCAAAAAAAGGATTTACCATCAAAGTGCAAAAAAATACGGTAGTTGAAAATCCGATTGAAATCTTGTTTTTTATCAATAGTAAAAATGATAATTTTGTGCAATACCGCAACAAAATAGTTGTAGAAAATAATGCTCAAGTAAAATTTATAGAACGCATACAGAATTTGAGTGATACAAAATGTTTTGTAAATCATTTCACTCAGATTGCAATTGGAAAGAATTCAAATGTGGAATACAATAAAATTCAAAACAATACAAAAAATTCTATTTTACTTGATACGGTAAATATTTCGCAAAAATCTGATTCTGTTTGCAATGTAAATACCTTGATTTTTGGTGGCTCCTTCACCAGAAACAGTTTAAATTTTGAGCAAAATGGGAATAATTGTGATAGCAATATGAATGGTATCTCTATTTTGGATAAAAATCAATTTGCCGATAACCACACTTTTGTTGATCATAAACAAGCAAATTGCAGATCTAATGAAATGTATAAAGGTATTTATTTAGACCGGTCAAAAGGTGTTTTTAATGGTAAGATTATGGTGCGTCCAGACTCTCAAAAAATTGATGCTTTTCAGTCAAACAATAATTTACTGTTGAGTGAAAACGCTACTATTGACAGCAAGCCTCAACTTGAAATTTATGCAGATGATGTGAAATGTAGCCATGGTTGTACTATTGGTCAATTGGATGACGATGCTCTGTTTTACATGAGAAGCCGAGGAATAGCACTAAAGGAAGCAAAAGCAGTTTTAACTTATGCTTTTGCATCAGAAGCTGTAAATAATATGAGTATTCCTGATGTAAAAAAAATGGTACAAAAACTTATTGCTGAAAAACTAAATGTTGATTTAGATTTTAATCTGTAATGATTGATGTGAGCAAAATAAGAGCACAATTTCCTGCTCTTCACCAAAAAGTGAATGGTAAAAATTTGGTCTATTTTGACAATGCAGCAAGCAGCCAAAAACCACAGATTGTTATCGATGCCCTTGCTCGTTATTACAGTAATGATAATGCAAATATCCACAGAGGAGTACATTATTTAAGCCAAGAAGCAACCGATAAATTTGAAAATACAAGAAAGTCCGTTCAAGCATTTATAAATGCTAAAAACAGTTGCGAAATTACCTTTACCAAGGGTGCCACCGACTCTATTAATTTAGTAGCAAACGGCTATAGTTCCCTTCTTAATAAAGGAGATGAAATTATTATTTCGGAAATGGAGCACCACTCTAATATAGTGCCTTGGCAAATGTGCTGTGAGATAAGTGGAGCTACTCTAAAAGTGATTCCAATGTTGGATGATGGAGATTTGGATATGGAGACCTTTGAAAATTTTCTTTCTAAAAAAACAAAATTAGTAGCTATTACGCATATTTCCAATGCACTTGGTACAATAAATCCTATTGAGAAAATCATAACGGCAACACATAAAGTAGGTGCTAAGATTCTGATTGACGGTGCACAAGCCGCTCCTCACACATCTCTGAATGTAGAGAAATTAGATGTCGATTATTACTGCTTTTCTGCACACAAAATGTATGGTCCAACTGGCGTTGGAGTATTGTACGGAAAAGAAGTCTTATTAAATAAACTACCTCCTTATCAAGGTGGTGGAGAAATGATAAAAGAGGTAAGTTTTGAAAAAACGACTTATGCCGATTTGCCCCATAAATTTGAAGCAGGGACACCTAATATTGCTGGAGTTATCGCTTTTAAAGCAGCCTTGGACTTTATCACAGATTTAGGGATTCAAAATATTGCAAAACATCAAGATGATTTACTGAAATACGCGATTGGGGAACTCTCAAAAATATCTGGAATACAATTTATTGGTAAGGCAAAAAAAAGAGCTGCTTTGGTATCTTTCAATATTGAGGGCTTGCACGCATATGATATAGGTGTTTTGTTGGATAAAATGGGGATTGCCATTAGAACTGGACATCATTGTGCGCAACCGATAATGGAGCATTATAAAATTCCTGGAACTGCTCGTGTTTCCTTTGCAATTTATAACACAAAACAGGAGATTGATGTTTGTATCGCTGCCATTAAAAAGGCACAAACAATGCTTGCTTAAATGGGAACTATTGCGACAATACAAGCAGAGATAGTAGAAGAATTCGATATGTTTGAGGATTGGATGCAGAAATACGAATACATTATTGAACTGGGGAAAAATCTACCAATAATTGATGATAAACACAAGACAGATCATAACCTGATAAAAGGCTGCCAAAGTAGAGTTTGGTTACATGCTTATAAGCAAGATGGAAAAATAATTTATTCAGCTGATAGTGATGCAATTATTACCAAAGGAATTGTTGCTATTTTAATTAGAGTGCTTTCTAACCAAAATACAGCAGAAATAGCAAAAGCAGATTTAGCATTTATTGATGAAATTGGACTTAAAGAACAGCTCTCGCAAACGCGTGCGAATGGCTTAGGATCCATGATAAAAGAAATGAAATTATATGCTTTGGCCTATCA
>Ga0206679_10004690_pt1 | contig 10199 bp, 7 predicted proteins | sample M110012015metaG_FD_155464 | JGI IMG/M metagenome (GOLD analysis project Ga0206679, IMG submission 155464) | Ammonia-oxidizing marine archaeal communities from Monterey Bay, California, United States - M1 100m 12015 | ecosystem: Environmental > Aquatic > Marine > Intertidal zone | place: USA... | reverse complement strand
CAAGAACAAAGGACTGGATAGCCCTAATGTTAGGCATTATTGGCGTGGCAATTATGATAGATATTTGGCAATTTAAGATTGATGAAATATTCAATGTAGCTAATGTTTTGTTGATTTGGGCTGCATTTAGTTTTGCTTTACTTTCGATATTTACTTCACACAACGAAAATGTAAACCCTTTAGTATTTAGTTTTTATATCTATTTTATTGCAACTTTAATAAATAGCGTTCTATATTTTGAGATAGCTAATGGCTCCATCTTAGATATGGATAAATATTTTTGGTTTAATATGATACTAATGTCTATTGGGAGTACAACTTTTGCCACTACAATTTATTTTTTTGGGATGCGCAAATTAGGTGCAAAGGGTACCGTTTATACTTTTTTGGTGCCACTTTTTGTAATTTTATTGGGATTTTTATTTTTAGGAGAGTCAGTCCGCTTTAGTACAATAATTGGATCGATTATTACTGTTATATCACTCCTAGTAATTAATAATGTTAGGATTTTTGGTATTAAATTCTAGATAAAATTTAATCAGCAATTAATTATATAGTTTGTATTTGAAATATAAAATACAAATATTATTTTGGATTTTCAATATCTCTTTCGCATAGGTCATTCATTATGGCATTCCTCATTTCGTCAGAATAATCAAACCAATCAAATATCTCATTCATGTAACGCTTGCAACCAATACAATAATTATATTTATTATATTTACATATACTTACACATGGGCTTTTGATTTTTTTTAGTTCTTTTAATTCTTCCATTTTCAATATAAATAATTATTGTTAATAATTTAAGTTGAGTATTTTAATTTCCATTAGCTTCTTAATTTAGAATTATTTGGGTCATAAACAGGCTTAGCACTAACATGGCATTTTCTTTTTCCAATAGAAGTTTCAACAGATAATTTTGTCCCTTCAACGCAATTATCTGGTTTTAGATAAGCAAATGCTATACTTAGTCCTGAGCGATGACCGTATGCACCACCAGTTATTATTCCAACCAATTTATTATCGCAAAATACAGCTTCATTTCCAAAACATTCAGCATTGACTTTGTCATCAAACACAAGATAAGCTAGCATCGAAGTCAGGCCATCTGACTTTCTTTTTTTGATATTTTCAGATCCTACAAAATCCCTGTCTAAGTCAGTAAATCTTTCCATTCCTGCTTCTAGTGAGGATATTTCTTCAGTAAATTCATTGCCATAGGCGCGATACATTTTTTCCATCCTCATAGAATTGAATGCCTGACCACCAAAATCTTTTAAGCCTAAATCTGCACCCATCTCTGTTAAAGATTCATAGATAGATATGAGTTGCCATGAAGGCATATGAAGCTCCCAGCCTAGCTCTCCAGCATAAGAAACCCTCATAGCAAAGACATCAGCTGAATCTATTTTTATAGTTTTACAGCTAAGCCAAGGAAATAACTCATTAGTTAAATTTTCTTGTGTGCATTTTGATAATATTGCACGAGAATTGGGGCCAGTCAGTAAGACTCCACCCCAAGATTCTGTTTGGTCTTCAATTTTCACTTTATATTTCTTAGAGTGCCAATCAAGCCATTGATAATCTTTAACTTGTGAGCTTATTGCACCCATAAGTAAAAATTCATTTTTAGATATTCTACTTACTGTTTGTTCGGCCATAATGCCGCCATTATTAGAGTGGAATAAAGTTAAACCTATTCTGCCATCTTGGCTAGGAATCTTATTAGAAGATAATTTATCTAAAAATGCAAATGCATCTTCACCAGTTATCCTAAATTTTGCAGTACCACTTATATCTGTTATTCCGCAATAATTTTCCACCGCTTTGCATTCTTCAGATACTACCTCATGGGCTTCACTATGAGTCCAGGTGTGAGACTCTTTTCTAACCTTATCAGTTGCAAACCAAGCAGGCTTTTCGAATCCAGTATTGGCTATATGAATCGCCCCCTTTTGAGATAAGACTGTGTGCAAAGGACTAACTCTAATAGGCCTCCCGTGAGGACGATTTTCATTTGGGACAGCCATCGCGTACATCCTCTCATATGACTCAATAGCGCGAGTTATGCAGTAATTTTTATCTGCCCACCTATCGAATCTTCTTGAGTCCAATGATGACATATTCAATTCAGTTTGACCGTAAATCATCCATTGAGCTAAATACTTACCTATACCTCCTTGCGCTATCCCTATACTAGCACCACATAAGTTCCAGAATTTTTTCAATCCTTTTACAGGGCCAACTAACAGGTTGTCGTCAGGTGTATGGGTTATAAGTCCATTAATAACTGTGCTTATTCCAACCTCTTTAAATATAGGTACTATTTCCATACAGCGCTCTAGCCAAGGCATAAGTCTGTCAATATCTCCCTCAAAAAGCTCCCTATCAAAAGACCAATCAAGCCCATCAATAGCCCAAGGCTTTGATCCTCTAGTTTCGTAAGGACCTATTAACAACCCATTTCCTTCTTGGCGAATATAAGATGCAGCGGTAGAGTCTCTAGTTACAGGCAATTCCTTTGTTAGTTTTTCAATTTCGGGGTGATTTTCTGTTATTAAATATTGATGTTGCAAATTAACTAGTGGCACATAAGAATTTACCATTGCTGCAACCTGAGGAGAGAAACACCCAGCAGCATTTACAACATGTTGTGCAGTGACATTACCAGATTCAGTTACCACCTCATACTCTCCAGAGTTTAATATATTTATATCAATAACCCTATTAAATGTTGATATCTCAGCACCATTTTTCTTAGCTAGTTGTGCTAACTCCATTACAACGGTAGTTGGGTCTACATGGCCATCATTAGGAGTATGCAAAATACATCTAGCTCCATCAAAGTCCATAAAAGGATTAATAGATGAAGCCTCATTTTTTGATATAAAGTCCATACTACAGCCGATATGGTTTGAACGACTTATAATATTCCTAAACCATTGCTCTTCTATTTCAGAATAGCCAACTCTTAGAGATCCAGTTTTATGAAAAGAAGAAGGTAATCCAGTTTTGCTTGGCAGTATCTCATCGTAAAGTTTTATTGTGTACTCGTGAATTTTTGAAAGAGTGTGGTTGCCGTTAAAATTTGGACATAGCCCAGCGGCATGCCATGTAGAGCCACTAGTTAGATCGCCTTTTTCTATCAGCAACACATCTTTCCAGCCCTCCTCACATAAATGATACATTAGGTTAACACCTAAAGATCCACCACCAATGATTACAACTTTTGCATGTGTTTTCATATTATATTATTTCTTTATAAGGGCTCTCTGCCTAGGTCAGACCTGCTTAAAGTGATATCATACTTGTCTCTTATTTGTCTATCTATGTCATCACTTATATGACTAGGAAAATAACTTGAAAGTATGTGTTTTTTTTGTAATATTGCTTTTTCGAGAAGAATAGGCTTACCTTTATCTTTCCAGTCATTTGGGCTATCTCTATCACTTAAGTCTGGATAGATATACTCACTTTGCATGACTTTTATAGTCTCCTCAGATCCCAGATAGTGACCTAAGTTATTCAAACATACATCGCTTATAGCGTCAAAACATAAAGATTCATCACTATCATCACTAAAACCTTTTGTCATTCTCATCGATGCACCTAAAAAATCATTATCCATAATAAGGCTTTCTGGGCATGTCCCAAGCAGACTTGCATACATACCAGCAGATTCATAAATTATATTAGCGCCAGCCATAGCGGTTGCGACATGAGTGGATGCTCTTTCAGTTCCTGCTTGAAAGTCAGGAAACTTTGCATCTGTCATTCCTGCAGCGGTTCCAGTTGGCAGTTCAAAGTGATTCCCCATCTGTGCACAAGCAGCTGAAATTAAACCTTGTTCAGGAGAGCCTCCACACATTGCTCCAGTGCGTAAGTCTGAAACAAATGGCCATGTCCCAAGAATAGCCGGAGCCCCTGGCTTAATTGCGTTTACATATACTAAGCCACCCAAACATTCAGCCCAAGCTTGAGAGACAACACCAGGTAGAAGTGGAGGAGCTGTTGCACCTGCCTGTGCTGCAGATAGTAATAAAACAGGCATGCCACCCTCAACACCAACTCTAAGGCATTCAAGTGACTCTTCTGCAAATTTCATTGGTGGCACAACAAAGCAGTTACTCATACTGACAAATGGCCTTTTACGCCATTTTTTTTCACTTCCGGCAATAATATGCAGCATTTCAAGTCCGTCAATTACGTGACTAGCCTCAGTAAAACTTGTGCCTATATGTTTTTGTGTGCCCATTACTGCACAATAAATAGAGTTTAAGTCTAGATCTCTTGGATCCTTGATATCTCTTAAGACACAAGTTCTTTGAAACATATGGATGTGCTCACATTTACTTGTTATTCTCGCCATATCATAAAGGTCTTTACTAAGTGATTCACGATAATCATTATTCTCTGGGTCTGCAATAAGGACAGCCGCCCCTGCAGTAGAGAAGTGTACTCTTGAGCCAGACAAATCTAAGTCATATTTTGGAGATTGTCCATGAAGTTTAAGGCTATGTTGGGCTAACTTCATGGCATTTTTAACCACATCTCTAGGCATCCTAAGCCTTCCATCATTACCCATAATAGCGCCAAACTCTACACATGTTTCTATACAGTGAGGTGTTGCATCGTTAAAGCCAATTTCTTCAAGGATACGAAAAATATTTTCTTCGATTGAGTTTACCTGTTTATCACTAAGTGGTTTATAGCTACCACCAATTTCTCCAGGAAGTACAGGCTTTTCTTTTTCAGTAAGAGGAGCAGCACGTAAAGCTATTCTTGCTTCTCTTCCGCCCGATTTTCTAAGTGTCATATCTGCCCCTCAATGTAAACCGAAAAACCTTAATTTTGCGTATTATAAATCATCTTTTGTTGAAAGAAATATATTAATTTACCAATTATTATTAGGGGTAATCTTTAGCTAAAAAATAAAAATCTGAGATGATTTTATATTCAAATACTAGGATATAAAATAACCACTAAAAAGCAGATAAAGCATAATATTAATTCAAACTATTACGGAGATTCTGAAACCTCACCAATCCTTTCGATTGCTTTAAGTTTATCACCAACATAGTACATTTTTATTTTGTCTCTTTCCCATGGGGGTATCCCATACTCTTGTAGAATCTTCTTTAGAGATTGAGAATGGGATTTATTATCGAACTTTATTCTTTGCCCTTCATGTCTGTACTTTATAGATAAGTTAGGTAAATCTTTGAGTTTTTCAAAAAATGGACATGGCATATTATTTTGTTCTTCTTTAGTATCAATAAAATACATTTTATTTTTATAACGCCTAACTTCAAATGATCCCCAGCATACAAGCGGACTAGCATCTTCTTTTGCAAAAAGAAGGCTCATTATTTGCTCCATTATTTTTTCAGATGGAGGTGTAAATTCTATAGATCTGATGTGATATCGAATTATATTTATAATTCTGTAATCATTTAATTTAGATATTTTGTCAATTTCAATACAGTTATTTAAATCTATAAGTTTTTTTGTGTTAATGTCTATCAATGCCAAATCTTCAATTAATTTTAATGCTTGAGATTGGTGCCTAGCACTTCTACTTAAAGATTTTGATATCTCGCTATAAAACTTAGAAAGCTTTGGAATAATTTCTATGCGCAAGAAGTTTCTTCTAATATCGGTATTTAGATTGCTATCATCTTCAATCCATTTGAGTTTATTGTTGGCGGCGTAATCTATTATTTGAGATTTAGATATATCTATGAATGGTCTTAATAGAGAACCTTCGTTTAGTTTTTTTTCTAATGGCATAGAAGATAATCCAGCAACACCACTACCTCTTAATAGCTGCAATAAAATGGTTTCAGCTTGATCTTCCATGTGGTGTGCAGTACAAAGTATTTCATTTTGTTTTAAATTAGAGGATAGCGACTTATATCGTTTTTTACGTGCAATTTCCTCAAAATTAGATGTATTATCAAGAAATATATCGATACTTAAATATTCAATATTCATTGATTTGCATAAATCTGAGCAAAACTTATCCCAATCGCCACAGTTATCTGACAGGTGATGATTGCAATGAATAGCTCTTATATTATTATCAAAGTTATTATGTAGATAATGAAGTAGTACGACAGAGTCTATACCGCCACTGAGCGCAACAACGATATTTGTTTTTTTATCAAGAAGTTTTTTAGATTTTATATTTACCAAACCCTAATAGTTTCTCTTGCCTTTCTTTAAGTAGTTGGCTTATCGGCATTGAAGTTGCACTCTGCAATTTTGACTTTAAAGCATTTCTTAGTAACTTTTTTGCTTTTTCTGGGTCTCGATGAATCCCTCCTAGTGGTTCTTTTATAACTGAATCAATTAAGCCTAACCTTTTTAATTGCGAACTAGTTAACTTTAATGATTCAGCTGCAATATTAGCTTTTGAGGCATCTTTATAGAGTATTGATGCACATCCTTCTGGGGATATTACTGAATAAATGCTATATTCAAACATCAACATAATATCAGCAACCCCAATAGCCAATGCTCCGCCAGACCCCCCCTCGCCGATAACTACAGATATAATAGGCGTAGATAGAGTAGACATTTCAAAAAGATTTCTTGCTATAGCTTCGCTTTGTCCGCGCTCCTCAGCTCCGATACCTGGATAAGCTCCAGGAGTATCAATGAAGGTTATAACTGGGATTGAGAATTTTTCTGCTAATTTCATTAAGCGCAATGCTTTACGATATCCTTCTGGTCTAGGCATACCAAAGTTATACTTCAATTTCTCTCTTGTAGAGGTTCCTTTTTGTTGTCCAATAAACATAACAGGTCTATCATCTAAGTGCGCTAAACCACCAACAATAGCATGATCATCTGCGAATGCACGGTCTCCATGAAGCTCAATAAAATCATCAAAAACACTATTAATGTAGTCAAGAGCGCACAACCTTTTAGGGTGTCTTGCAATTTGCGATATTTGCCAATCTGACAGAGAAGAAAAAATCTTCTTAGTTAGTGCGTTGCTTTTTGATTTTAGTGCCTCCATCTCTTTAGCAACATTTACCTTGTCGTTTATATTGCTTAAAGCTAGAATCTTTCCTTCTAACTCAGCAATTGGCTGTTCGAAATCGAGATAATCTAAATTCATATAACTAAGAAAGTATTAATTAACATAGGAACGAATTATAGCAGATAGGCTAAATTGCGCTACTAAGTTTACCGCCAAGATTGATGTTTAGTTAAAGTGTTGTTTTAAATTCAAAATGGTAGATATTTTTTAATAATTGTAGTCATTTAATATAAAATTTATTGGCAATAATGTAGATAAATAATAATATGAAAAAAGAAGTGCTAGCAGAGTTTCTCGGAACGTTTATTTTGGTTTTTGTTGGAACAGGAGCTATTGTAATTAATGAAATAACTGGAGAACTAGGCCATGTTGGTATAGCACTTACTTTTGGGTTTGTAATTGTGTCTTTGATTTATAGTTTTGGCCATATTTCTGGAGCACACTTTAACCCAGCTGTGAGCATATCATTTTGGTTAATTGGAGAGATAAAAAAACCTAAATTAATTGCTTATATCTTAGCTCAGACTGTTGCTGCAATTATTGCAAGTACAGCTCTATATTTATTAATGTTTGAAAATATTAATTCAATGGAGCAAGTTGCACATTTAGGGGCAACACTGCCTAGGGGTTCAGAAATACAGGCGTTTGGTTTTGAGTTTGTTCTTGCATTTATTTTAATGCTTGTGATAAGTGCATCAGCTGTTCATGGTAAAGCTACAAAGGATTTTGCTGGAATTGCGATCGGCTTTACTGTTGGCCTTGAATCAATGTTTGCTGGGCCTATAACAGGAGCAAGTATGAATCCTGCTAGAAGTATTGGACCAGCACTAGTAAGTGGTAATATTGAACATTTATGGCTCTATATTGTTGCTACTATTTGTGGAGCAGCGATGGCTGGTTATATTTTTGTAAAGTTTATAAAGTGCCAAGAGTTATAGGCGTATTAAGAAATTCTTATAACTATTTTGTGGGGCTATTGTGTTAAATATAATTAAATTAAACTTTGATAATATAAATTTGATAATACAAACATTATTAATAACATAAAATATATATTGATAAATTTAGTTTATTGTATTGATATAAAGGTATTTTCTGATTTTATTAATTTACATGTTTTTGATATAAAGATTTTATTTATTGGGTAAATTAAGGTATGAATTTTTTTCGAAAAATTCATATTGACGCCTGTTAAATTTTGTTGATAATTCGCATTTGAAAACACATAAAAAATATAAAGAAAAGAAGAGGAGAAAAGATGGCTAAAAGCATTATTGATGGTCTATTTGGTAAGTCGCCTATCAGACCTTTACAGCAGCACATGACCAGGGCACATTCTTGTATCAAGCAACTAAATGATATTATGATTGCAATGCAAAAGCAAGACTGGGATGCAGGCGAAAAAATCAGAACTAATATAAGTAAAAATGAACAAGAGGCTGATGTTCTTAAGAAGAAGCTAAGGATGGGGCTGCCATCAACATTCATGATGCCATTCTCAAGGAGAGATTTATTAGACCTATTATTGATTCAGGACTCTATCGCTAATATTTCTAAAGACGTTTCAGGGCTTATCTGTAACCGAAAAATGATATTCCCAAAAGAAATTTCTAAAGATGTAGTTGAACTAACAAAGTATTGTGTAAAGACTTCATCTAAGGCCCTAAAGGCTATAAACGAACTAGATGAATTATTAGAGACCGCTTTTGGCGACCGTGAGCGCAAAAGAGTGGGCAATATAATTAAAGAAATAAATAATTTAGAAAGTAAAACTGACTCTATTCAGCACAAGATTCGCAAAAAATTATTCCCATTAGAGTCGACACTACCTGCTGTAGATGTTGTTTTTTATTATCGCGCTATTGAATTACTTGGTGAGTTGGCAGATTCTGCTCAAAAAGTCGGTTCAAGGCTTGAAGTACTGCTTGCTAAATAAGGATTTGTAATGGATATTATTCTGAATCATGGCGATTTATTATTAGCTTTAGCAGTTATATTTGGACTGTTTATGGCGTGGGGTGTTGGCGCAAATGATGTCGCTAATGCAATGGGCACATCTGTTGGCTCTAAAGCAATCACTGTTAAACAGGCAATAATAATAGCAATTATTTTTGAATTTGCTGGCGCTTTTTTAGCTGGTGGCGAAGTAACCGCAACTATTCGTAAAGGTATTCTTGATTCTGCTTTATTTAGCGAAAATCCACAACTCTTAGTTTACGGAATGTTGGCCTCTCTGTTGGCAGCTGGATTTTGGCTTCTTATTGCATCATCATTGGGATGGCCAGTATCTACAACTCACTCAATAGTAGGGGCAATAGTAGGATTTGGAGCTGTTGGTGTTGGGATTGATGCTGTTGCATGGGGCAAGGTAGGTAATATAGCTATGAGCTGGATTGTTTCTCCAATACTCGCTGGAACTATAGCATTTGTATTATTTAGAAGTTTGCAAAATCTAATTATTGATACAGCAAATCCATTCGATAATGCAAAAAAATATGTGCCTTACTATATGTTTTTAGTTGGCTTTGTTATTTCTTTAGTTACTATATTCAAAGGACTAAAACATATTGGCTTGAGTTTTCCTACTGATACTAGCTATTACCTAGCTATAGGTTTTGGAGTATTAGTTGCATCTGTGGGTACAATAATTATTAGAAGAATTAATATCGACCCAGACGAAAATGAAGACTTCTACTTTACATCAATGGAGAGAGTATTTAGTGTGCTTATGGTGATAACTGCTGCTGCAATGGCTTTTGCGCACGGTTCAAATGATGTTGCAAATGCAATTGGACCACTTGCAGCTATCTATGCGGTTATAGAAAGTGGCGGAATTATTGGTTCAAAAAGTGCACTACCTATATGGATTCTTCTGATTGGCGGTGGTGGTATTGTGTTTGGTTTAATTACATATGGTCACAAGGTTATAGCTACTGTAGGTACGGGTATAACCCAGTTGACTCCTTCTCGTGGTTTCGCTGCTACGTTAGCTGCAGCCTCTACTGTCGTGATTTCTTCAGGGACCGGACTACCCGTTTCAACTACTCAGGTTTTGGTCGGAGCAGTTTTAGGTGTTGGCTTAGCTCGAGGCATGGCAGCACTCGATACTAGAGTTATAAATAAGATATTTTTATCTTGGATAATTACA
>Ga0206679_10004687_pt1 | contig 10204 bp, 7 predicted proteins | sample M110012015metaG_FD_155464 | JGI IMG/M metagenome (GOLD analysis project Ga0206679, IMG submission 155464) | Ammonia-oxidizing marine archaeal communities from Monterey Bay, California, United States - M1 100m 12015 | ecosystem: Environmental > Aquatic > Marine > Intertidal zone | place: USA... | reverse complement strand
AGGAGGGAAGGATATGTTATCGCTATATCTAAATAATAATAATAATAATAGTAACTTTTTCAATGGTAAAGGAATAATAATTGGTGGTAGTCAAAATATAGGGGTAAATTTTATAGATGGAGATCTTTCTGCAATTCTTCTAAATAATTTTCCATTCTGGGTAAATATGCATAGAGTACCTGATCTTAAAACAGCAATAATGAAAGATTGGAACAAAAAACTAGCTAAAATTACTAATCAATCTATTAAACAGAATATCACAAATTTATCTGGGGTTCCTTCATGGATGCTCATACTCCTTAACAATATAATTTCAACTACAGGTGCTAATAATATTTCTGAAGTTTGGCCAAATCTAGAACTTTATATGCATGGAGGAATAAACTTTTCTCCATACAAAAATCAATTTGACAAGTTGATACCATCTAATAAAATGAATTACCTTGAAATATATAATGCATCAGAAGGATTTTTTGCAATACAAGATCAAGCTGATAAAAAAGACATGCTTCTTATGTTAGATTATGGAATATTCTATGAGTTTATTAAAAAAGAAGATCTTAATAAAAATTTATATAAGACAATAACAATAGAAGATGCTAAAGTTGGTGTTGATTATGCAATGGTCATAACAACAAATTCTGGTTTATGGAGATATTTAATTGGTGATATTATTGAATTTACAACTTTAGATCCATACAGAATCAAAATAAAAGGTAGAACAAAAAGCTATATCAATACATTTGGTGAAGAAATTATGGTAAGCAACACTGATTACGCTATAAACATAGCATGTCAAGAAACACATTGCGAATTAGTTGACTATACTGTAGCACCGATATATATAGATAAAAAAGCAGGGGCTCATGAATGGTTAATAGAATTTAATAATCAACCAACTAGCATAGAAAAATTTAAAAATATATTAGACCTAAAATTAAAAGAAGTTAATTCTGATTATGAAGCAAAAAGATTTAATAACTTGATTATAAAAGAGCCGAAAATAACTATAATTAATAAAGGGGTTTTCTTAAAATGGCTAGATAATAGAAATAAACTTGGTGGTCAAAATAAAATCACAAGATTAAACGAAGACAGAAGATTCGCTGAAGAAATAAAAAAAATTCATACTAGAAGTTTTCAACAATAATTTATCTGATTAATTTTTTAATTCTTCAATAAGAATTCTTTTTTATCTTAGTAGAAAAATAATAAAATGCATATCGCGATAGCAGGAAATATTGGTTCAGGAAAAACTACATTAACAACCTTATTATCAAAACATTTTAAATGGAAAGCACATTATGAAGATGTTGAAAACAACCCATACTTAAATGATTTTTATAAAGAAATGCAAAGATGGGCTTTTAATCTACAAGTATATTTTCTAAACAGTAGATTTAGACAGATCATTGATATTAAAAATAGTGGTGAGAATTATATTCAAGACAGAACAATTTATGAAGATGCTTATATATTTGCTCCTAATCTACATTCCATGGGTCTTATGAGTTCAAGAGATTTTGAAAATTACAAAGAAATGTTTAATCTAATGGATAGCTTTATTCAAGGACCTGATCTACTTATCTATCTAAGAGCTTCAGTACCAAAATTAGTAGAGCAAATCCAAAAAAGAGGTAGGGACTATGAAAATAGTATTAGGTTAGACTATCTAACTAGACTAAATGAAAGATATGAAGCATGGATTGATGAGTATAGTAAAGGAGAACTACTTGTCATTGAAGTAGATAATATTAACTTCTCAGAAAACAAAGATGAACTTGAGGAAATAATAACTAGGATAGAAAATAAATTAAAGAAATTACCTTAATTATTTCTTCCCTTTAAACTTAATGACCATCTCATTAAATAAGGTCTCTCCTACAATATAAGTATACTCATCATTTCTTAAATCATAATATATTTCAACATTCTGATCTTTTCCGGCAATATTTAAAACACCACCAATCTGATAAGGATACATATCTTTATTAGAAGAGGTAAAGTTGGAACTCTTTGCTGTAAAAACAATAGCGTCTTTACAATTTGAAACAAACTGATCACATCTTGCTCCACCAGAACTACATGTTAAATCATTACTTAGAGTAAGGGTTTGAAGTGTATTTCCATTATATCCAAAATCATCCGCCATAGTAAATATTACAACATCTTCACTCTCAACTACTTCGTATACTTGTTCAGTAGCCTGAGTATCATTATTTTCAATCTGATTACTTGAAACATTAGTTAATGATGGAGCGATTACTAATGCAACTACAGACATTAACTTTAAAAGAATATTTAGTGAAGGACCTGATGTATCTTTAAATGGATCTCCCACAGTATCACCAACAACTGCCGCTTTGTGAGCCTCCGTTCCTTTTCTTCCTTGCTCTTCAATCATCTTTTTTGCATTATCCCAAGCTCCTCCAGCATTTGATTGAAATATAGCCATCAGGACTCCAGTTGTAGTAACTCCAGCTAATAATCCACCAAGCATTTCAGCTCCTGCAATATATCCTACCAATACAGGAACTAGAATCGCTAATAATCCAGGAGCAACCATCTCTTTAATAGATGCTTTTGTTGAAATATCAACACATTTATCATATTCTGCAACACCATTAGCTGCATCAAATATTTTTTTATCTTCTGCTGATGCTTTTGACATATCTGAATCATACTTTCTCATTACTTCTAAAGCTGCTTTAAGGGCAGGAATATCTCTAAACTGTCTTCTAACTTCCTCAATCATTGCCATTGCAGCTCTCCCTACAGCATTCATTGAAAGAGCAGAAAAAACAAACGGCAACATACCACCAATTAATAATCCAGCCATAATTACAGGTTGCGAAACATCAATAGATTCAACACCTGCAGTCTTCATAAATGCAGCAAATAATGCTAAAGCAGTTAGAGCAGCAGATGCAATTGCAAATCCCTTCCCGATTGCAGCAGTTGTATTACCTACTGCATCCAATTTATCTGTTCTTTCTCTTACTTCAGAAGGAAGCTCAGCCATCTCAGCTATTCCTCCAGCATTATCAGAAATAGGACCATATGCATCAACAGCTAATTGAATACCTGTATTAGCTAGCATTCCTACAGCAGCAATAGCAATTCCATATAATCCAGCAAAATAATTTGCAACAATAATAGCAGAGGCAATTAAAAGAATTGGCATTGCTGTAGACATCATTCCAACACCAATACCTGCAATAATAGTAGTTGCAGAACCTGTTTCTGATTGCTCAACAATTGAGTTAACAGGTTTTTTCCCGGTTCCCGTATAATATTCTGTTACTTTTCCTACAGCTAATCCGGCAACTAAACCAGCAATAGTTGCTAAAAATACACCCAATGCCCCCATTGGTAAACCTTCAATTGAATTTGGAAGCATTCCATGAATAATAAACCAAGAAGCAATTATCATTAATCCTGCTGAAGCAAATTCACCAATATTTAATGCAATATGAGGGGACCCTCCATCTTTTACCTTTACAAAAAAGGTTCCTATTATCGACATTATAATACCAACAGCAGCTAACACTAATGGTAGATAAACTGCTCCTAACCCTCCAAAATCTGGAGTGAAGATATATGATCCTAAGACCATTGTTCCTATAATTGAACCAACATAAGACTCAAAAAGATCAGCTCCCATTCCAGCAACATCTCCCACATTATCTCCTACATTATCAGCAATTGTAGCTGGATTTAATGGATGATCTTCAGGGATACCAGCTTCAACTTTACCTACTAAATCAGCACCTACATCAGCAGCTTTAGTATAAATACCTCCACCAACACGTGCAAAAAGCGCAATTGAAGAAGCTCCTAAAGAAAATCCTGAAAGTACATTCAGCACCACCGTTGTTGATTCGTACATTCCTTGATATAATGATAATAAGAGGCTTAATCCTAAAATACCTAAACCAACAACCCCAAGCCCCATTACGGCACCACCAGAGAAAGCAACTTCTAACGCTTTTCCTAATGATGTCCTAGCTGCTTGAGTAGTCCTTACATTTGCTTTTGTAGCAACTTTCATACCTATAAATCCGGCCAAGGCAGAACATATAGCTCCTACTACAAAAGATAAAGCAACCATTCCACTGGAATCAGTTTCTGATGACCCTTTAAAGAATAAAAGGATAGCTACTGCAACAACAAATACAGACAACACTTTATATTCTGCTTTTAAAAACGACATTGCTCCATCGGCAATATTCTTAGCAATTCTAGACATGTTTTCGTCACCTTCATCTTGTTTAGAGACCCATGCATTTTTCCAAAATACAAATCCTAATGCTAAAAGTCCAAAAAGAGGTAAATATGATACAATAATTTCCATCGTGTTTTATTTTTTTATTTATTTTTACTCGTGTGCAAAAATAATATTTTTGTTTAAGTAAGATGTCTTTTTAACCAAATAATCTAAATACGTATTATTACGAGTAAGTATTAATATTTTTTATTGAAAAAACCAAATCTAATTTAATGGATTTAGTTAGATTTGTTTACTAAATTATTAAGATAAAAGAATGAAAATTTTAGTTTGTATAAGTAGCGTTCCTGACACCACATCAAAAATTAATTTCACTGAAAATAATAGTAAATTTGATACTAATGGTATTCAATATGTAATTAACCCACATGATGAATTTGGCTTAACAAAAGCAGTAATGCTAAAAGAAAAATTACACGCAACTGTTGCCGTTATAACAGTTGGAGAATCATCTGTTGAGTCAGTTATGAGAAAAACTCTTGCTATAGGAGCAGATAATGCAATAAGGATAAACCTTAATCCAAAGGACAGCTATTCAACTGCAAAAGAGATATCTAATTATGTAAAGGATAATCCTTATGATATTATAATTGCGGGTAAAGAATCTAGTGATTATAACGGCGGAGCAGTTCCATGTATTATTGCTGAAATTTTAGATATCCCATTTATAAATTCATGTAATGGTTTAAGTATGGATGGTGATAATGCAGAATTAAGTAGAGAAATTGATGGAGGTACTGAAAAGCTAAAAATAAAAACACCTTTCATTATTGGAGGACAAAAAGGATTAGTTGAAGAAAGCGAACTAAGAATCCCAAATATGAGAGGGATAATGACTGCAAGAACAAAACCATTAGAAGTTATTGAACCTTCTGAAAAGACAAGTCTTACAGAATCTGTCTCATTTAAGAAACCAACGCCAAAAGGAGAATGTAAAATAATCTCTAAAGATAGTATCAGTGATCTAGTTAATGAACTTCATGATGTTGCGAAAGTTATATAATTTAAAAAAAGAATATGTCAATATTAGTATATGCTGAAAACTGGGATGGTAAATTTAGAAAAAGTACTTTCGAAGCAATTTCATATGCAAAAAAAGCATCTGCAATTTTCCAAACCAATGTCAAAACAATATCAATAGGTTTAATTGATAATACTGAATTAGAAAGATTGGGTGGTGGTGGTGCAGATAAGGTTATCTCCTATCCAAATATCAATAAGAGCAATGGAAAAGCTATAGCATTAATTTTAGAGAAAGAAGCGGAAGATTGTAGACTAATTATTTTATCAAATACTATTAATGCAAAAATCATTGCTCCAAGAGTTTCAACAAAATTAATGGCAGGATTAATAACAAATGTTATCTCTCACATAGATAATGCTGAAAATATCTGCGTTAAAAGACAGGCTTTTTCATCTAAAGCTATTGAAACAACTAAACTTAAATCTAATATTGGTGTTTTAACAATTGCTCCAAATGCTTTTGAAATTAACAATCATTCTGGTAATTGCCAGATTGAAATTAATGAAAAGGAAATAGATTCAGATGTAATTGTATTAGGAAAAGATGTAAATAAAGGTAAAATATCTCTATCTGAAGCTGAAATTGTTGTGTCTGCAGGTAGAGGATTAAAAGCTGCTGAAAACTGGGGTATGATAGAAGAACTAGCTGATGTTCTAGGAGCAGCAACAGCATGTTCAAAGCCTGTCTCTGATATTGGATGGCGACCTCATTCTGAACACGTTGGTCAAACAGGAAGAGCAATCGCGCCAAATCTATATATTGCGATTGGAATTTCTGGAGCCATACAACACCTTGCCGGAGTCAACTCATCTAAAATTATGGTAGCCATTAACACAGACCCAGAAGCTCCTTTCTTCAAAGCTGCAAATTATGGAATTATAGGAGATGCTTTTGAAGTAGTTCCTAAATTAATTACAGAAATTAACAATTTCAAAAATAATTAATCTTGGATTTAATTCAACTAAATATATCTGCAATAAGACAAAGTGACTCTCAAAACAATGCTTACGTTCTACTTCTTAATGAAACGATTGGAAAAAGACAACTACCTATTGTAATTGGATGGTGTGAAGCGCGAGCTATTGCTGTTGCCTTAGATAATCAAGAACAAACTGAAAGGCCACTCACACATGATCTCTTTAAAGCATTTGGAGACAGCTTTAATATAACAATTAAGAAAATTGTTATTCACAAATTAGTTGAAGGTGTTTTTCACTCTACATTCTATTGTAAAAATATTGTTTCAAATGAAGAAATAGAAATTGACGCAAGAACTTCTGATGCAATAGCAATAGCAATACGGTTTTCGTGCCCAATATTCACATATGAAGACATACTCTCTAGAGGGGGAATATTAATAACTAGTTCCTCAAATAAAAAAGAAGAAAAGAAAAAAGAAAAAGAAATAAGCATGTATAGTCTAAAGGAATTAGAAGAATCCTTAAAAGAAGCTATCACGATTGAGAATTATGAAAAAGCATCTGTTATAAGAGATGAAATTAAAAGAAGGACGTCATGAAAAAATACATACTTATCCTTCTTGGTTTAATCTTCTCAACATCTATCTTTAGTAATGATATTTCTGATAAATGGTTTTTTTCTAGCATCAACTCCAATACAATAAACAATACTGAATTTAATGACGATGATTTCCTAGTAATTAATACAAACAATACATTTGAATATCAAATTACTTCAAAACAGCTTTATGCTAAAGGAACTTGGGAATTAAAAAAGAATAAAATTTTATTTTCCTATATTCTTCCAAATGACACAATAAGAGAATATCTTGTTGCTATCTCGAATGACTCTCTTATTCTTTCGGAAAACAATACTAATTATTGTTTTTACAAAAAAAAGCAAGTTCTTATTAATCAAAATGGAAATTCATGGATTAATAACATATTTAGAGGAATATTAGGACTACTATCACTCATCTTTTTAGCTTATTTATTTAGTAGAGATAAAAAAAATATTAATTGGTCTTTAGTAATTAAAGGCTTATTAATTCAATTACTGTTAGCAATACTAATTCTAAAAGTTCCAATAATACAAAATGCTTTTGAATGGATAAGTTCTTTATTTGTAACTGTTCTACAATTTTCTAAACAAGGAGCATTATTCTTGTTTGGAGAAACATTAGTAAATAGTAATGAATTTGGAGCAATCTTTGCTTTTCAAATTTTACCTACAATCTTATTCTTTTCAGCACTAACCAGTCTTCTTTTTTATTTAGGCATCTTACAAAAAATAGTATTTGTTTTTGCTTATATAATGAAAAAGACATTAAACCTATCAGGGGCTGAAAGCTTATCTGCTGCTGGAAATATTTTTCTAGGACAAACAGAATCACCACTTCTAATTAAGCCATATATTGAAAAGATGACAATGTCAGAATTATTATGCTTAATGTCTGGTGGAATGGCCACAATAGCTGGGGGTGTACTAGCAGCATATATAGGTTTCCTTGGGGGTAATGATCCAGAACAACAACTTTTCTTTGCTAAACATCTTTTAACTGCCTCAGTTATGTCAGCTCCAGCAGCTGTTGTTTTAGCTAAAATATTATTACCAGAAACTGAAGAAATTAATGAAGACATGACAATCTCAAATGAAAAACTTGGTGCTAATTCATTTGAAGCTATTAGTATTGGAACAGGTCAAGGCGTTAGATTGGCAATAAATGTTGGTGCTATGTTATTAGTTTTTATTGCATTTATAACTATGATAAACTATTTCTTAAAAGATTTCGTAGGTGATATTACAAACTTAAATAGTTCCATTATTTCATTTACTAATGGACAATATACGGGTCTAACTCTAGAATTTCTTCTAGGCTATCTGCTTGCTCCTTTAACATGGTTAATGGGTGTTTGTAAAGAAGATATGATTTTAGTTGGCCAACTTCTAGGTGAAAAAACAATACTTAATGAATTTGTAGCTTACATCTCTCTAGCTGATTTAAAAGAAAGTGGAAAATTCTTTGAAGAAAAATCAATAATCATTTCAACCTATATTCTGTGTGGGTTCGCAAACTTTTTATCAATTGGAATACAAATTGGAGGGATTGGATCATTAGCACCAAATCGAACTAGTGATCTATCAAAACTTGGGATCTTAGCATTAATTGCAGGAACATTAGCGTCATTATTAACAGCAGTTATAGTAGGAGCAATACTTTAGAAATGAAACAATATCTAGATTTAATGACACATGTAATGGAGAATGGAACTCTAAAAACTGATAGAACAGGAACAGGAACAAAAAGTGTTTTTGGGCATCAAATGAGATTTGATTTATCTAAAGGATTTCCATGTGTTACAACAAAAAAACTACACCTCAAGTCTATCATCCATGAGTTACTATGGTTCTTAAAAGGTGATACAAATATTAAATACCTAAATGATAATGGAGTAAAAATATGGGATGAATGGGCAGATAACGAAGGAAATCTAGGTCATGTATATGGATATCAATGGAGAAGTTGGCCTACTCCTGATGGGAATCATATTGATCAAATAAAAAAAGTTATTGAGCAATTAAAACAAAATCCAAATAGCAGAAGAATTATAGTAAGTGCATGGAATGTAGGTGAGATTGAAACAATGGCTCTACCACCATGTCATACTTTCTTTCAATTTTATGTTGGAAATAATAAATTATCATGCCAGTTATATCAAAGAAGTGCTGATATCTTTCTTGGCGTCCCATTCAATATCGCTTCTTATGCATTACTAACTATGATGGTAGCTCAAGTATGTGACTTAAAATTAGGAGAATTTATTCATACATTAGGTGATGCTCATATATACTCAAATCATTTTGAACAAACTAAACTTCAATTAAGTAGGGATCCTAAAAGATTACCTAAAATGAAAATCAATGAAAATATTAAAGATATCTTTAATTTTGCTTTTGAGGATTTTAAACTAGTTGATTATGAGTCTCATCCACATATTAAAGGTAAAGTTGCCGTCTAATACACAAAATATATGAAGAAAATTATTGTTCTAGGAGCAGGTTTAGTTGGTGGGGTAATGGCTAAAGATTTAGCTAAAGAGCATGAAGTTACATCAATAGATATCTCTCAGAAAAATTTAGATAATATTAATTTAAAAAAAATTAAAAAGATTTGCGCTGATATTTCAGATTCAGATTCTTTAAAAGAATATATACAAGATTGTGATTTAGTAATAGGAGCAGTACCCGGATTTATGGGTTATAAAATGATGAAAGATGTTATCGAGGCAAAAAAAAATATTGTTGATATATCATTCTACCCAGAGGATCCATTTGAACTTGATGAAGTAGCTAAGGAAAATAATGTTATTGCAATTATGGATTGTGGAGTGGCTCCAGGAATGGGAAACATCATATTTGGTCATCACAATAATACAATGCAAATTTCAGACTATGAGTGTCTTGTAGGGGGGCTTCCCGTGAAAAGAGAATGGCCATATGAATACCAAGCTGTTTTCTCGCCAATTGATGTTATTGAAGAATATGTCAGGCCTGCAAGATTTGTCCAAAATAAAAAATTAATCATTAAAGAAGCACTATCTGAGACAGAATTAATAGAATTTGATGAGATTGGTACATTAGAAAGCTGGAATTCTGACGGTCTTAGAAGTCTAATTAAAACCATGTCACACGTTCCAAATATGATTGAGAAGACATTAAGATACCCAGGTTGTGTCGAATATTTAAAAGTGTTAAGAGAAAGTGGGTTCTTCTCATATGATGAGATCAACATTAAGGGGGCTAATATTCGACCGATAGATGTCACTTCCAAACTTCTGTTTCCAAAATGGGAGATGAAAGATGGCGATCAAGATTTTACTGTAATGAGAATAATTATTAAAGGAAAAGAAAATGAAAAGGAAGTAGTCTAT
>Ga0206679_10004683_pt1 | contig 10206 bp, 7 predicted proteins | sample M110012015metaG_FD_155464 | JGI IMG/M metagenome (GOLD analysis project Ga0206679, IMG submission 155464) | Ammonia-oxidizing marine archaeal communities from Monterey Bay, California, United States - M1 100m 12015 | ecosystem: Environmental > Aquatic > Marine > Intertidal zone | place: USA... | reverse complement strand
GATAGCGATGATTTTTCAGGATCCGATGACTAGTCTTAATCCATATATGAAAGTCTCTGAGCAAATGGCTGAAGTCTTAATTCATCACAAGGGATTGTCCAAAACTGACGCCATTGAGCAATCAATTAGTATGCTGGATGCGGTTCAAATACCTGAAGCTAGAAATCTCATTAGAATGTATCCTCATGAATTTTCAGGAGGCATGAGGCAGCGTGTAATGATTGCTATGTCTCTACTATGTAACCCCAAATTGTTAATTGCTGATGAACCTACAACCGCTCTTGATGTCACAGTTCAAGCTCAAATAATGCATTTACTATCTGATATTCAAAAGGAGTTTGGCACTTCAATTATTTTAATCACTCATGACCTTGGTGTTGTTGCAGGCAACAGTGATGAGACTTTAGTCATGTATGGTGGGCAGGTGATGGAAATTGCAAAAACTGAGCTTATCTATGCAAGACCTACACATCCATATACTCAAGGATTGATAAGCGCAGTTCCTCGACTTGACGACAACGCCGAAAAACTAAAAACTATACAAGGCAATCCTCCAGATGCGATGTTGGATCCTGTAGGTTGCCCGTTTTCACCGCGCTGTAAATTTTCAAAAGACATTTGTTCCAATCAAACTCCAGATCTTCTTGAGGCTGGAGAAAATAATCACTTCAGAGCCTGTCATGTAGCATTTGAGGAATTATTATGAATCATGAAACTATAATGCAAGTTGAAAATCTAAAGGTGCATTTTGATGTTTCTAGTGAGGGAGATATGCCTTGGACAAAACGTAAAAAATTACAGGCAGTAAATGGAGTTTCATTTGAATTAAAGTCAGGTGAAACGCTAGGCATAGTGGGTGAGTCAGGATGTGGTAAATCGACCTTAGCGCGTGCAATTATTAGTATGGTTCCTGCTGAAACAGGAAGGGTTTTATGGTTCGGTAAAGACTTATTGGCTCTTCAAAAAACAGAAATGAGAAAACACCGAAAGGAAATCCAGATGATCTTTCAAGATCCACTTGCAAGCCTTAATCCTCGAATGACTATTGGAGAGATTATTGCAGAGCCTTTGAAAACACATTACCCTAAAACTTCAAAGGGAGATACTAAAGCAAGAGTTGAGGATGTAATGAATAAGGTTGGTTTATTAGAAAACCTTATTAATCGTTATCCTCATGAATTTTCTGGTGGCCAATGCCAACGTATCGGTATAGCGAGAGCTTTAATCTTAAAGCCCAAATTAATTATTTGTGATGAGCCAGTTTCTGCGCTAGATGTTTCCATCCAGGCCCAGGTAATTAATCTACTAATGGACTTACAAAAAGAGATGGATTTGACTCTAATATTTATCGCCCATGATTTAAGCATTGTGAAGCATATCAGTACCAAAATTATGGTTCTTTACATGGGTAATATGGTTGAGCTTGCTAAAAGTGAAGATATATATGATCATCCACGTCACCCTTATACCCAGGCGCTGATTTCTGCAGTTCCAATTCCAGACCCGAAAATAGAGAAAAACAAGGATTTAATTCTAATAGAAGGGGACTTGCCATCACCGATAAACCCTCCATCAGGTTGTGTTTTTCGTACCCGTTGCAAAAAAGCTCAGGACATCTGTTCTCAGGAAAAGCCTGAACTCAAAGAAGCAGCAAGTAGTCATGAAGTTGCCTGCCACTTTCATGATTAACTACTTAAAAAAACGCATAAAAAATAAATGGCTACTCATTATCCTGCCCTTTATGTTTTTCCTTATAAAGGGACTCATATGGTTGGCCATATTTTATGGCTTATGGGATGTAATTAAGACAGTCTTTTAAATTTAGCTGTATTTCAGATTTAGTTAATAAGAATACTTTAAAAAAGGCTAAAACTATTTACTAGTTACCTGAGATAAAATCTCTTTCATATTCTTTTTATTGGTAAATATTTCCTCTTCTGTAAGGCCATCCATTTCATGAGGAAAGACCAGCCAGTCATCTGTTTCATGAATATAGTAATCTGGGACCATATCAATGATGTTTCTTTCAGGCTTATACCAAGGCATCGCCACACGAACATCGTGAGGTATATTTTTTCTTGCCCTCTCATTTAGAGTGTCTAGTATCGCTTTAATACTTCTTCCCGAGTCGAACACATCATCAACCAAAAGAAGACTATCTTCAGCATTCATGTGACTAATAAGATAGTCTATACCATGAACGCGCACCTCTTTTGATTGATTGTTGATGCCAATATATGAGGAAGTTCGAATAGCTATATGATCAGACTCATTGCCAAGATAAGCTAGTATTTCTTGAATGGCAATTCCTACCGGAGTGCCGCCACGCCATACACCTACGATAAAATTTGGTCTAAAGCCACTATTATAGATATCCACACCGAGTTTAAATGAATCAAGCAGTAATTCATCCGCTGTAATATATTTCTTTGTTATAGACATAATTCAATTCCCATTAATAATTATTTAATTATAAATTTATTTTGTATTTATTTTAGTCAATTGACCATTCGTTGATTTGCCTAACTAGGAGATCTTTAGTTTTAGTATCTGCAAACGAGGACTCCATAGCCATGCGAGAAATATAAAGTAGCTGTTTTAAATCGAGGTTAAAGTGTTCAGCTCCATTTTGATACTCTTTGCCGACACTAGTATTAAAAAACGGTGGATCATCTGAGTTTAGACTGACACTAATGCCTGCTTCAAGAATATGATTTAGAGGATGACTATTCCAGTCTGGATACAAAGCCAAAGCTAAATTACTTCCTGGACAGATTTCTAAAGATATTTTACGATTTACCAAGGTTTTAATTAATTCACTGTCCTCAGCGCTACGAACACCATGACCGATTCGACTTATCATTGGTAGGTGATTAATTGCATCCCATACACTTTCAGAGCCGCAAACTTCACCCGCATGAACAGTGCAAGGATAGCCAGCATCGTTGGCAATTTGAAAAGCGGGAGTAAAGTCTGAAGCAAGGTATTGGGATTCATCTCCACCCATTCCAAAACCGACAATATAGGGGTGCGGTACATCGACCATGAGTTGAGCAATTCTTACCGCCTGCTTTGGTCCTAGATGACGGACACAAGTGACGATAATACGTCCTATAATACCAAACTCTCTTTCAGCATCATCAATCCCTTGAGCGCAGCCTGACAGAACATCTTCATAACTCATACCCATTTCAGCAGCGTGATCTGGAGAAATAAATGTTTCAGCATAAATCGTTCCCTCAAGTGAACAGGATTTAAGGTAATCATAGGTGATGTCTCGATAGTCTTTACTGAACTGTAGACAAGAGCTTACTTCATCATAAGCATGCAAAAAAGTGACAAAGTCATCCCAGGCAAAGCCTCCTTGTGGAGTAAATAAACCATCCCTAAGCTTTATGTTATTGCGTTTTGCAATCTGTTTAACTAATGAAGGCTGGATGGTTCCCTCTAGATGACTATGGAGTTCAACTTTAGGTATTTGATGGATTTTTTGTTGTATTAATTTCATCTGTATTTATCAGTTCTATATTAATTCACAGCTCTTACCATAAGGCAAAGAATCTATATCTAAATGATTCGCTATTGTTTGACCCATATCAGCAAAGCTAGATCTTTCACCCAAGTTATTATTTTTCACTTGATTTCCATAGAATACTACTGGTACATGTTCACGAGTATGGTCACTCCCCGGCCAAGTTGGATCGCAGCCATGATCGGCAGTAATAAGTACTAGGTCATCTTTACTTAATAGGCTCTCAATTTCAATTATACGTTTATCAAACTGTTCCAAGGCCAACGCATAGCCCGCAACATCACGTCGATGTCCAAACTTAGTATCGAAGTCTACTAAATTGACAAATATTAATCCTTCTTTAGCTATCTTCATTTGTGACAATAATTGATCTATCAAATCCATATTGTCAGAACCTTTAACCGTATAACTAACACCTTGATTAGAAAAAATATCAGAAATTTTTCCGACCGAAACAACCTGACCACCACCAGCTTGAATAAAATCTAATAAAGTTAAACCATTGGGAGGGGTGGTTAAATCGCGACGGTTTGAAGTACGCTCAAAATCATCACTACAAGTACCAATAAATGGCCTCGCAATAACTCTCGTAATATCTAATGGATCAACAAGACGCTTGGCTACTTTACATAATTCATAAAGACGTCCCAAGCCAAAAGATTGCTCATGTGCGGCAATCTGAAACACAGAATCAGCAGATGTGTAACAAATAGGAAAGCCAGTTTTCAAGTGTTCCTCACCAAAATCTTTAATGACTTCTGTGCCGGAAGCATGCTTGTTCGCTAAAGTGCCACTAATTTGGCCTTGAGTTATAAGGTTCTGAAGTAGCGATTTAGGAAAGCAGTTTTCCTGGATTGGAAATGTTCCCCACTCAAAAGGAACCGGTAGGCCACAAATTTCCCAATGACCACTTGGAGTGTCTTTGCCAGCACTCACTTCACGAGCATAACCATAAGCACCTTGAGGAGTAACACTAGTCACAGGCAAAGGTTTTCCACGACTGGCATTAGCTGCAGCACCTAGACCCCATCTCAGTAAATTGGGTATGTCTAGTGGTCCTTGGCGATGACTATTGTCTGCATTGCCTTCAGCACAAGCTTCAGCAATATGGCCTAGAGTGTCTGCACCTTTATCACCGTATCGATGAGCGTCAGCACTTGAACCTAAACCTAATGAATCGAGCACTAAAATAATTGCTCGTTTCACGACTTTCTCTCTTTGTTGGAAGAAAATATTTCATACACAAGAGGTGCTGTTTCAGTAGGTTGTTCATTGAGTTGTATGGTTGAGGGTAATGTTTGTTGCAAATACTGGACTTGATCGTTATTACGAACATGTGCATAAGCTAAAGGTTGGCCAGTATCGACCCATTGGCCGATATTCACGATATCCGTCAAACCTACACCATGATCTATTGAGTCACTGGCCTTGGTGCGTCCAGCCTTTAGGTGTATCATATTTAAACCAATAGCACGAACATCCATCTCAGTTATGTAGCCAGAAGATTCCGATAATATAGGGTTAATAATTGGCATTGGGACTAAGTAATCACCAGTTTTTTCCAATAAATCTATAGGGCCTCCTAGCGCATGGATCATTTGTCCAAATACCTGTGCAGCTTGCCCTGAAAATAAAGCTTCTTGAGATTTCGTTCTGGCAGCTACTAGATCAGATTCGATGCCACTTAACTGTAACATTTGTGCGGCCAGCTCGAGTGTTAGTTGCATTAAGCGTTCATCAGCCTTTATTGGTTCAATTAAAAACTCGATACATTCTTGTACTTCTGTGGCATTACCCACGTTATAGCCTAATATTTGATCCATGTCAGTGATTAGGCAACGGGTTGGAACGCCGGCACTGCTTGAGACATCTACAATACTTTGGGCCAACTCTTGAGCCATAGTGTAGTCTGCGGCAAAAGCACCATTTCCAGTCTTGATATCCATTACCAAGGCATCAAGGCCAGAGGCTAGCTTTTTAGACAGTATAGAAGCGGTAATTAAGTCTATAGACTCTACTGTAGCAGTCACATCTCTTGTGGCATAAAAGCGCTGATCAGCTGGTGCCAATTTATCAGTTTGACCAATAATAGCACAACCTACTTCCTGAACCAATGCTCGAAATTTGGCATTATCTGGAGCGCCATTGTAGCCTGGTATACTTTCTAACTTGTCTAAGGTTCCACCAGTATGCCCCAAACCTCTTCCAGATATCATGGGAACGTAACCACCACATGCAGCAACAATTGGTGCCAGCATCAAGCTGACTTTATCTCCCACTCCTCCAGTTGAATGCTTATCAACAACAGGACCGTCGAGGTCTAAATCATGCCATTTAAGTGTTTCACCTGAATGCATCATGTGTTGCGTTAAACTAACACGCTCTTCCATGCTCATTCCACAGTTAAATACTGCCATAGCAAATGCTCCTAACTGAGCATCAGTAAGACTTTCATCACTAATACCTTTAACCAAAAAACCAATCTCTGAATGGCTTAGACTGAGTCCATCGCGTTTTTTACGAATCAGTTCTTGTGGTAGGAATTTTTCACTCATAAATCTACCAGTTAGTCACCATATGGTGTCCAAATATTTTTCACTTCTGTGGCGTTACGCAGAAATTCTAAGCCTTCACCTTGTTGAGGGTCCAGCCAATCCCGATCACCTTCTTGATGAACCCATAAGCGCTTTAAGTCAGCAGCACTAGTAGTCTCAACTTTGGCAACCGTTACGTCGTCAGACCAGCACCAAATTCCATCTACTTCGGCGTGACCAGCTAATTGATCAGCCAATTCACCTTTGTTGCCAGTTACTATATTTATAACCCCGGGAGGAATGTCTGAGGTTTCAAGTGTTTGAACTAATTCCAAGGCGACACCAGCATAGCGCTGACTAGGAATTAAAACAACTCGGTTACCCATAGCTATAGCAGGTGCAATCAAAGATATAGTGCTTAATAAGGGTTTTTCTTCAGGAGCGATTTGTGCTAATACTCCAATGGCTTCAGGTAAAGCCATTGTTACGCCACGATAAGGTGCATTATGAACAGCACCATCATATTTATCAGACCATGCTGCATAGCTAAATAGTCGACTCAAGCTGGCATTAAATTCAGTTTTCGCCTCTTTTTTGGTGATTCCACACAAATCTTGTAAGCGGTTTATCCATTCAGATTCACGCAGTGCTAAGTTTTCAGCCAGAAAATAGATAATTTGAGCTCTAACATGGCCGTTTTGGGTACTCCAAGAATTAGCTTTAGTTGCAGCGCTTACTGCATTTCGAATATCTTTACGGTTTCCTGAGCCAACTAAACTTGCCAAACTACCATCAGCCTTGTAAGTGGCAATACTATGACCACCATCTGGTCTTACTTGTTTACCCCCAATATAGAATTTCAAGGTGCGGTCAATGGTTTCATCGCTACTTGTTTGTTGCTTTATGGTGACAGGTTTTAACTTTTTAGTAGAGGTTAAGGATTTTGGTTTAAGGTATTCAAAAAGCCCTTCCTTGCCACCTTCGCGACCAAATCCAGATTCTCTTACTCCACCAAAACCGCAAGAAGCATCAAATTGATTGTGGCAGTTAATCCAGATTACTCCGGCCTTAAGTTTTGGAGCCACATCCATAGCACGATTTATATTTTCACTCCATACACTTGCTGCTAAGCCATAGCGGCTATTATTAGCCAAAGCAACAGCCTCAGTTTGAGTGCGGAAAGTCATTGATACTAATACAGGTCCAAAAATTTCTTCTTGGGCTAAAGGGTGGCTTGCATCAATCTCAGTAATAAGACTTGGCGGGTAATAATTACCATCGGATTGTCCATCATAAGCTTGGAAAAGTTCACCACCATGCTGAAGACCTTGTTGAACCATCTGATCAACTCTCTGGTATTGAGTTTGACTTACTAAGCTTCCTAAGTCAGTCGATTTATCAAGTGGCAAGCCTAAGCGTAATTTTTGAATACGTTTTTTGATTTTGGCATGTAATTTATCTACAACTTTTGCTTGTACTAATAATCTTGATCCAGCACAACATACCTCGCCTTGATTAAACCAGATAGAATCAACCAAACCTTCAACAGCAGCATCTAAATCAGCATCTTCGAAAACCACGAAGGCTGACTTACCACCAAGCTCTAAAGTTAGTTTCTTGCCTTGACCTGCAGTACTCTGTCTTATTGATCGACCTACGGCTGTTGATCCAGTAAAAGCAACCTTGTCAACTCCCTCATGGGAAGCCAAGGAAGCACCTACATTACCATCACCATTGACGATATTAATGACACCAGAAGGGACGCCAGCTTGTTCACACAAATGAGCAAAGAACATAGCAGTGATGGGTGTTTGTTCGGCGGATTTAAATACAATCGTGTTGCCCATTGCCATAGCTGGGGCGATCTTCCAAGCCAACATTAATAAGGGAAAATTCCAAGGGACTATTTGTGCAGCTACTCCAATCGGTTTATAGTTAGAAAACTCTTGTTCTTGAAGTTGTGCCCAGCCAGCATGATGATAGAAATGACGAATGGCCAATGGTATATCAATATCCCGACTTTCGCGAATTGGCTTTCCATTATCTAGGGTCTCTAAGACCGCAGTTAAACGTGTATGTTTTTGTAATAAACGTGCTAATGCATAGAGTACTTTAGCCCTCCCATGTCCACCCAATGCTTGCCATTTACGTTGAGCTTTTCGGGCAGCAGCCACAGCCGCATCTAATTGAGAAGCGTTGGCTACTTCAATAGTGGCAAGTAGCTCACCATTCGAAGGGTTATGACTAGCGATCAACTCTGCATTTTTCCGTTTCTCAAACTTACCATTGATAAATTGTCCAAATCGACGTCCATGCTTTTCTAGCCATTTTTGTGCTTCGGTACTACTCTCTAGGGCTTGGCTATAATCTAGTTCTTCAAAAGATTTTAATAATGTCATGGCTTGATCCTATGTTAAAGGGTGTCGGTAAGAAGCTGAATAATAACCACTAGAAAAATGATCAAGCTGGCGCTCAATATCACCCAGTAAGCTAGATGCACCAAATCTAAATAGGTCTGGCTCCAACCAGCGACGTCCTAGTTCTTCTTTGATCATGGTCATGTAAACCAACGCTGTCTTGCTGTCACTAATTCCACCTGCAGCTTTAAAACCAATACGGCAACCAGTCTCTTCATAAAAATTACGAATCATGCGAGCCATCACCAAACTCACTGGCAAGGTCGCATTGATAGGCTCCTTTCCAGTGGACGTTTTAATGAAGTCAGCTCCGGCCATCATGCAAACCTGAGAAGCTTTAGCAATGTTACTAAGGTTCCCTAGCTCACCAGTCGCTAAAATAGTTTTCATATGGGCTGTGCCACACTTCTCACGGAAATCTTTCACTTCTTTGTATAGTTCCTTCCAATTACCCTCTAAAACGTGACGACGGCTTATCACTATATCGATCTCATCCGCACCAGAAGAGATTGAATATTCAATCTCTTGCATCCTTAAGGGCAGGGGAGAGAGCCCTGCAGGAAAACCAGTAGATACGGCAGCTAATTTCACTTTTGAGTTTTTTAGGGCTTTCTTTGAAGCAGCCAGCATATCATGGTAAACGCAAACCGCAGCAACACTTATTTCAAGAGATTCGATAGCTAAACTCTTTTTTAGGTTAGGGTTTAGGGGTTGTTTGGCTTTACTGCAAAGACGTCGAACACGAGCTTCGGTATCATCACCGGACAATGTTGTCAGATCAATCAAAGTGATAGCCTTAAGTAACCATGCCGCCTGTTGTTGTTTTTTAATGCTACGGCGTACGCCGTAATTCGCACATCGACGCTCTATAGCACTTCGATTGATAGAAATATTGGCAATCTTGTTCTTTCGAAATTCGACACCTAGGTTACGCTTATCAATAGAAGAATCTTCCATATTTTTTCTTGGATAAGAAATAACTTTTTTATCTTCCTCAGTGAATTTTTTGATGACAGCTGAGTCTTTAGTATTTAGCTTGTTAGTCTTCATTTAAAATATTCATTGGCCTTTAAGGTAGTTAATTAGTAAACACTCTACAGTATCTGCAGCCTGACTTGCGAAAGAAATCGTTTGTTCATGGCTAAGTGCTGTCTCACTCATTCCAGCAGCATAGTTAGTGATAACTGATAGCGCACACAAAGATAGTCCTTGATGACGAGCGAGAATGACCTCTGGGACGGTCGACATACCAACAGCATCAGCACCCAATGTTTTTACCGCTTTGATTTCTGCAGGAGTTTCAAACTGGGGGCCGCTAAACCATGCATAGACTCCCTCATGTAGGGTTATCCCATTAGATTTTGCGGCACTGCGCATAGAGTTGCTAAGCGAAGGGTTATAGGCATTACTCATGTCAACAAAACGTTTATTGCTTTCAGCGCCAAATAGCGGCGAAACACCAGTCATATTAATGTGATCTGTAATCAGCATAACACTTCCTGGAGAAGCTTCCTTGACCAAACTACCTGCAGCATTTGTAAGCACTAAGCTACTGCATCCAATCGCTTTAAGAGTTTGAATAGCAACAGCCATAACATCTGCCTTGCCTTGTTCATAATAATGTGCTCTGCCTTGCATTGCTACGACATTAGTTTTACCAACTTGACCAAATAATAATCTTCCGGCATGACCGCCAACACCTGCAATTGGAAATCCAGGTAGC
>Ga0206679_10004681_pt1 | contig 10210 bp, 9 predicted proteins | sample M110012015metaG_FD_155464 | JGI IMG/M metagenome (GOLD analysis project Ga0206679, IMG submission 155464) | Ammonia-oxidizing marine archaeal communities from Monterey Bay, California, United States - M1 100m 12015 | ecosystem: Environmental > Aquatic > Marine > Intertidal zone | place: USA... | reverse complement strand
GTAATGTCGAAAAACATAAAATATCGCTTGGGCGTATGTTTTCGACACGCTTGGCCACAGCTTTTAGCTCACGGCGCTTACGAAACGCACGAATGCGCCAACGCCTCCTCTGAAGCCTCAACCGATATGATTGCCAAGCGCCCAAATGCTTATGCCTCTTAACCTGCTGCCCATAAAAACCACTGCCTTCCAGTTATCAAATCAAGCTTAATACAATCTTGAAGTGATCTGCCCATGTGGGAGGCTGAACATGCTGAATTCCTGAAGCGTCTGTTTTTACCTGTGACATATTTTTAACCGTATCGATCCACAGATAACGATCTGAAACACTTGCGTAAACTGGAATATCAGCAAGGGTTTCACGGAATACTTCAAGATTGTTCACGATGAGGGGAATACCAAGTGCCGCGGCTTCAATTGCAGGCAGTCCATACCCCTCCGCATGGGAGGGAAAAAGGCAGCCTGAAGATGCTTTTATTAATGCGGCAAGCGCCCCATCACTTAACCCCGAAACCTCGCAAATCGGGCTATCGCTAGGCAGTTCGTCGAGACGGGCAAAAACCGCTTCGTTTTTCCACCCTCGGGACCCGGCGATGACCAAATTAGGCGCGTCCACCCCCATTTCCTCCCAGATATCTAACAGAAAAGTGTGGTTCTTGCGCGGCTCAATCGTACCTACACACACAAAAAATGGAGTTTTAGGCGGTAAGCCCAGCGGGAGCTCAAGAGGGGCAGTCGCACATCCATCTACTCCCAAGTGCGCAACGATAGACGCAGGCGTTTCAACCATCTGCAAAGCTGCGCGACGCGCCGTGTCTTGTGAGTTGTAAATGACAAGATCTGAATACTTCGCAACACGGGCAATCATTGCAGCAAACGAAGCAACCGTACCATCGCGCTGATAATCTGGGAATTCCAAGGGAATGACATCGTGGATAAACACCGCGATCCGGGCGTTGACCGCGTCTTTCATCGTTCGCAGCACCCGGTCAGTCAGGTTCGAATGCCCAATGTTCAGGTAGGTAGCGCCACGTGGCAAATGTTGGCGCAACATATAACCCAACAGGGCCGGCGGCGCCCGACCCAAAGCCATCTGTCGCGCCGTTCGCAAGATGCGTTTTTGCTGAATACGACTTGGGCTGTCTGATGCTAATTCAGACAGTGGATTAACGAGCTGTGACATGCCAGCTTGATCCAACAATATGTATCCAAGCGGTGTTCGAATTAATGCAAAGGCGGGCACAGGGTCTGTTATAACAGCGTTTAGATACGCCAATTCAACACGGTCTATCCCCGTCAAAACCCGACCCGCCCGGCGCATCAACCGGGTTAGATCCAGCACACGTGCAGGCGGCAATTTATGCGTCGTAGTGTCCAGTTTGGTGCCATCTCCAAGCGTCTGTGATCATCATATCAAGTGTGGAGCGTGTCGGCTTCCAGCCCAGCTCCACTTCGGCCCGGACTGATCCAGAAACAAGTTTGGTGCAATCACCCAAGCGGCGATCACCGTCAACATAAGGAACAGGGCGATTGGTGACCAGCCGAGATTGATCAATAACCTCGCGCACCGAAAACCCTGAACCGGTACCAAGGTTAAACACCCGGCTTTTCTTGCCGTCCTGCAACCATTTCAAACCCAAAACATGCGCATCAACCAGATCACAGACATGCACGTAGTCTCGGATACAAGTCCCATCCGGCGTGTCATAATCCGTACCAAATACGGTCAGCGCCGCGCGTTTGCCAGAAATCGCATCTAGCATCAGCGGAATCAAATGCGTTTCGGGCTGATGCAACTCACCCACTTCCGCCTCGGGGTCTGCGCCAGCGACATTGAAATAGCGAAAGATTACATGCCGCAGACCGTAAGCGTTCTGGAAAGCCACCAGAACATCTTCAATCGCGCGCTTGGACGCACCATACGTGTTCATCGGGTACTGTGCGCTGTTTTCATCTAAAACTACATTATCTTGATCACCATAGGTCGCGCAGGTGGACGAAAAGACAAAATTAAGGCATCCGGCGGCCACCGCTGCTTCGATCAAGTTAAGCGAACCAACCAAGTTGTTGCGCCAATACCGCGCTGGATCGTTCATGCTTTCGCCAACCTGGCTAAGGGCAGCAAAGTGCATCACAGCAACCGGCTTGTAGTCAGTGAATACAGCTGCAATCGAAGCCGGATCCATAAGATCGCCCTGAACAAATGGGCCAAATTTTACCGCTGCACGCCAGCCGGTTTCAAGATTGTCGAACGTGACCGGGGTATACCCAGCAGCACGGAGAGCTTTGCAGGCGTGTGACCCAATGTATCCCGCGCCGCCAGTCACTAATACGTTTTTCACGCGACAAGCTCCGCCTTATTCTGCTGCCTGATCCAAATGGACTACATCGCGGATATAGGTCAACAGATCAACACGCAAATCCTCTCTCGCAAGAGCAAAGGCAACGGTCGCTTGCAAGAAGCCAGACTTGGAACCGCAGTCAAACCGCTGTCCTTGGAATCGATAGCCATATACACCAGGCTCGCCCAAAACCTCGTTTGCCACAGCGTCAGTCAGCTGGATTTCACCACCAGATCCTAGCTTCATTTGATCGAGTGAACGCAGAACGGATGGATTTAGGATATAACGGCCGATGACCGCCAAGTTTGACGGCGCTTGGTCAGCGGGGGGCTTTTCGACCAACCCCTTGACCTTCACCAGCTGTCCCATGTCTTTATGCACATCCAAAACGCCGTAAGAGGATGCTTTTTCTGGCGGGACTTCCATAGTCGCAACAATGTTGCCGCCAGTTTCATCGTAGGCCTCAATCATCTGTTGCAAGCAAGGTTTTTCAGCCGCGATCACATCATCCGGCAGGACTACAGCAAAAGGCTCGTTACCAATCAATCGGCGGGCACACCATACAGCGTGACCAAGGCCAAGCGCTTTGTGCTGTCGGATATAAGCGATGGCGCCGCTATCCATGTTGGTGCCCGTCAGTATGTCTAACAGATCGTCTTTACCCTTTTGCCGCAACTCTTTTTCAAGTGTCGGGGCGTGATCAAAGTAGTCCTCAAGTGCACCTTTCCCGCGCGAGGTGACAAAGATAAACTCCTTGATACCTGCAGCACGGGCCTCATCAATTGCATATTGTATCAATGGACGGTCAACCAAGGTCATGATTTCTTTTGGTACAGATTTAGTAGCAGGCAAAAATCGCGTTCCCAAACCCGCTACAGGAAAAACCGCCTTGGTGACCTTTTTATGCATTTTTACTCCGGTTTATAGTATCGTATTGCTCACGTTGAGTATGCGTTATTAATTTTTCTAGATCTGTACAACCTTCATACTGGAAAACAGCCAAAAGTCATTAATCAATCAAACGTTGCTGTGCGGTTCGCGTGATCTCTCTCTGAACCCGGTTTGAGAACGTCGTCATCCGAAACAGCCGGTCCGCACGCTCCGACTTGCCAAAAACCCCACCTTTTTGCATCCAAAAGCCATTCGAATCGAATTGCACAGTATGAAAAAGCGTCGAGGGTGACAGACAAACCACCGTGACGATTTCACCGGCCTGCAGGCGTTCAACGGCCGTTTTCCGCAGGCGCGCACGTTCCCAGCTGCGGCCACTCAAGACAGTGCTGATGCGCAGTTGCATGGGATACCGCTTGAAGTCGGATACCGGACTACATGTCACCTGACCACCGCCACGTTTGCGGGCCAGCCCCTGCCAATAGCCCAAATCGAGTCGTCCCAAGAGATTGTGGATATCACGCGGTTCTAACCGACCTGCAACCATATGAGATACCAAACGACGCCACTCGCTGTCCCGGATTGCGCGCCAATGTGCAGCGCGCTTTGCCTCGCTTAGGTATTTACGCTGGAATACCGCCCAGCTTGACCCAATTTCGAACAAATCGCGAGGGACCCGATCACGCCGCCTGTGCGCGCTTTCAAAAAAACCATGATGCACTTCTGCCATCGGCACCACAGCAGTGGTATGGCCAGCCCTCTTCAAGCGCAGGTTCAAATCAGTTTCGTCTAGATAAAAAGCAAAGCCGCGGTCGAAGCCCCCAAGTTCGACCAACACGTCCCGACGTACGGCCATGTTGGTGCCTTCGGTTTTGATGGCACACTGCTCTACTGAAGTTAACAAGGTTGCTCGCTTCGGGTTCACATCAAACGGGGTGCTATTGCCGCGCTCGTCCACGCTGCGTGCCATCCACTGAAAGGAAATGCCGTTACGGCCCCGTACATATCCACCCATTGCTGCTACCTGCGACCGTGCAGCTGGAGCAACTAAAAAAGTCAACCAGCTGGGCTCAGGCACCGCATCATCGTCGATAAATGCAACGATATCGCCTGCTGCGTGACTGATGCCTAGGTTGCGTGCCTCAGAAATATTTGGCAGGTCGAAACCGATGCATTTGATTTGGCTAGAGAACTGCGAAGCCACTACAGCTTGTTGGCCTTTGGCGTCGGCCACCACCACGATTTCAAAGTTTGGATATTGAAGTTGGGACAGTCCTGTAAGGCACCGCAACAGAGCGTCCGGCCTGTCGCGGCTTACCACCACAACACTCACCGGAATATCAATCATTCGATGCCCATTTCATCCATCATCGTCTCGATGCGCGGCACGTCTTCGGGATTGTTCAACTCCCAGAACTGGCGGCCTCTGGCATCTACTTCGACACACACTATCTCGCGCCCATTTTCCAGAAACCGCAACTGTTCCAGCCCTTCGAGCAACTCCAGCGGGCCGACCGGCCAATCTGGATAGGCCGCAAGGGCCTTTGGACGGTATGCATAGACACCCACATGATGAAATACTGGCGTAGCCGCATCATCTGCATAGGCGTCATTTGTGTAAGGGACCACTTCCTTGGAGAAATAGAGCCCTTGGTTCCGTGCCCCGAATACGGCTGTCGTACCGCCCACGCGGCCTGCTCTGCGATCCTGCAAAAACCCGTTCAGCGTCGCGCCGTCGCAGCGCAAAACTGGTGTGGCGATTTCAGCGTTTTCTGCACGTCGTAACCCGTCAATTAATCCCTCGACAAACCATGACGGGGTAAGAGGCGCATCGCCTTGCAGGTTTACGACGATTTCATAGCCACCGCCCAACAAGGCATGTGCTTGGGCACAGCGTTCTGTCCCGTTTGCGCATTCGGCAGATGTCATTACGACCTCGGCACCAAACCCCTTGGCAGTATCACGGATACGGTCATCATCGGTTGCCACCACAACGCGGTTTACACCCTGTACAGACATTGCTGCGCGCCAACTGCGTTCGACCAGAGTCTGCGTCTGACCGCCAGCACCTTTCAATGCAACCAATGGCTTTCCAGGGTAACGAGTTGAGGCGAAACGGGCGGGTATGACGATCAGAACAGACATTAGGCCGATTTCAAAATTACCGAAGGCGCATGAGCAATGAAGAACGGGTTTGCATAGGTATCCTTTCCGTAGGTTAACGGTTTAAGGTCGTCAAACCGAACAACTTGCCCGCCAGAACCCGCCAACACAGCATGACCCGCGGCAGTGTCCCACTCCATTGTGCGCCCCAGACGAGGATAGAGATCTGCTTCCCCCGTGGCGACCAAACAGAACTTGAGTGACGAACCCGCACTTTTCATGTCTTTTACGGCATATTTGTTGATGTAGTCATCAGTTGCCTGATCCCGGTGCGATTTCGAAGCAACAACTAATAAAGCATCATTGTTACTGTCAGAAACACGCATCGGGATCACATCACCGATAGCGTCCTTGTCCAGTGCACCAGTTTCTTCAACTGATTGGCCATCTGCCTGCGTGTAGAACATGCGACCCTTGGCTGGTGCATACACCACACCTCGCGTTGGTTTTCCGCCCTCCACCAAGGCGATGTTGACGGTAAAGTCACCGCGGCGATGAACAAACTCTTTGGTACCATCCAGCGGATCGACGATCAAAAACGTATCACCCGTCATGGAATGCGTGGCTGCCTGCTCTTCTGTTACGAGCATCACATCGGGAAAAGCAGCACGCAGCCCTGCAGAGATCAGCGCATCCGCTGCCTCATCTGCGGCCGTCACGGGGCTGTTATCCGATTTTGTCTTTATGTTGAAATCGTCCTGTACGTAGATATCCATTATCTTGTCACCGGCCTCTAGGGCCAGCTTACGTATCAACGGGATCAACTTATCGTAGTTCATTAAATCACTCCTCGCGAGTGTAATTATTGAAAATTAAATGCTCACCCTTTATGCTCTGCTAGGATCGGGACAGCAAGAATTCCCTTCAATAACCTACTTCTTAGGGCACAGCAGAGCATATGTTCCAATCAACTGGCAAACCACACTCGGGCTTTGGCACTGCCATTTCCATGTTCGAGTTGATCTACCACTCAATTGTTCGTTCTGTACGCAAGACACACAACAATGCAATTATGGCAATTGTAATGAACATGCTTCAAATGGTAATTTTCGTTGGTGCGTTTTATGTCATGTTCTCGATTTTAGGGCTACGAGGCGCCGCCATCCGTGGCGATTTCCTTGTCTATATTATGACAGGTATTTTCCTGTTCATGACTCACACCAAGACTTTCGCTGCAGTTGTCGGATCTGAAGGACCGGCAAGCCCGATGATGCAACATGCGCCAATGAACACAATCATCTCGATTTCATCGGCTGCGCTTGGGGCGCTTTACGTACAAGTGCTTTCACTATTTATGATCCTGTTTATCTACCACGTTGCCTTTACCCCACTTGAAATTGAGGAACCATTTGGCGCCTTTGGAATGCTGATGCTGGCATGGTTCACGGGCGTTGGTGCGGGCCTTGTGCTTTTGGCGATTAAGCCTTGGTTTCCAACGTTCGTATCAATTTTCACCCAAATCTACCAACGGGTCAACATGATCGCTTCGGGTAAGATGTTTGTCGCCAACAGCCTGCCTAGCTTTATGCTTGCAATGTTTGATTGGAATCCATTGTTTCATGTGATCGACCAGTCACGTGGTTATGCGTTCATAAACTATAGCCCACGCTATTCCTCATGGGAGTATGCCTGGTGGATCGGAGTGGCGCTATTGATGATTGGATTAATGGGTGAATTCTATACGCGCAGGCATGCGTCAATCAGTTGGGATGCTCGCAGATAAACTGCGTTGGTTTTTAGAAATTCAACATGCGCATTGACGTAAATTATTTAAAAAGTCGCTTAGAAAACCGAAAACGCTGGAGGGCGAGTACAGGAGCCACGTCATCGCACAATACGACAAGTGAGATTGATGCGTCCTCCATGGGTTAACAGCGAAGAAGACCCAAACCTAATTTTGTCCACGCCATGATAGGTCAACCTCGCATTGCCTCCCATCACCACCACATCACCTGACTCCAGCCAAATTTTTTCCGTATTTCCTCCGCGTGTCTTGTTTCCAATCCGGAATAGGCCCGCATCACCCAATGACACAGACAAAACTGGCCAGGAAAAGTCCGCCTCGTCCTTATCCCGATGCAGGCCCATTCGAGAACCCTCGCCATAATAATTGATCAAACAGCAATCCGGCTTGTGGTTCAGACCAGTCAGTTCGTGCCATAGCTGTAACACAGACTTAGGGATCGCTGGCCAGTTTGTCCCGCTTGGGTGCACGGACCTATAGCGATAGCCCAACGAATCTGCGTACCAACCAACGCTCCCCGCCGATGTCATGCGTACTGACATGGGCTTGCCATACGGGGTACGCGGCGAAAACATCGGTGCTGCACGAGCTACAGTGCGAACATTTGCAACCAACTTGGCCTGTGCGGCGGGGTCAAGGTGGCCCTTGTAGATGTCGAATCCTCGTAGCTGTAGCCGCATTTTCAATCTCCCAGGTAAGATTGTTTCATTTTTGACGTTTTACACTGCCCGGCAATGGTTGCAGCGGTAATTATCACTCCCTATATACGCCGCAGCGCGCCGCAACGGTGCAATTCAATCGTGGCGTCGATGCCGAAACGGGTCGAAGCCTCGAGTAATCGCCTTGAAGTAACATGAGGGATCGAAAATATGTCAAAAGTCATTGGAATTGACCTGGGAACAACAAACAGCTGTATTGCCATCATGGATGGCAGCCAGCCACGCGTTATCGAAAACGCGGAAGGCGCGCGGACAACACCGTCCATCGTCGCCTTCACTGAAAACGAACGGCTTGTTGGCCAGCCTGCCAAACGGCAAGCGGTGACGAACCCCGACAACACAATCTTTGGTGTGAAGCGCCTGATCGGCCGTCGTAATGACGACGCAGATTTGGCCAAGGACAAAAAAAACCTGCCTTTTGCCGTGATCGATGGCGGCAATGGTGACGCATGGGTCGAGGCACGTGACGAGAAATATTCGCCCAGCCAAATCAGCGCTTTCATCTTGGGCAAGATGAAAGAGACTGCCGAAAGCTATCTGGGCGAAGATGTAACGCAAGCGGTCATCACCGTGCCGGCGTATTTCAACGACGCACAACGTCAGGCAACCAAGGATGCAGGCAAGATCGCTGGTCTTGAAGTACTCCGCATAATTAACGAACCAACAGCTGCAGCACTTGCTTATGGTCTGGACAAGCAAGAGACCCATACAATCGCTGTCTATGACTTGGGCGGTGGCACGTTCGATGTGACAATCCTCGAAATCGATGACGGCCTGTTCGAAGTGAAATCCACCAATGGTGACACCTTCTTGGGTGGTGAAGATTTTGACATGCGGATCGTAAACTATCTTGCTGAACAGTTCAAAAAAGAACACGCCGTCGATCTGACAGCAGACAAAATGGCCCTGCAACGCCTTAAAGAGGCAGCAGAAAAGGCCAAGATCGAATTGTCGAGCGCGAACCAGACAGAGATCAACCAGCCCTTTATTTCAATGGGTTCGAACGGTCAGCCGCTTCACATGGTCATGAAGCTGACCCGCGCAAAACTGGAGCAACTGGTCGGTGACCTGATCAAGGCATCGATGAAGCCTTGCGCCGCTGCGTTGAAAGACGCGGGCCTTTCAGCCTCTGACATCGACGAAGTGGTTCTCGTCGGCGGCATGACACGCATGCCCCGTGTTGTTGAAGAAGTAACCAAATTCTTTGGAAAAGAGCCTCACAAAGGCGTTAACCCTGACGAAGTTGTGGCCATGGGCGCCGCCATTCAGGCTGGTGTTTTGCAAGGCGACGTCAAAGATGTGGTACTGCTTGATGTAACACCGCTGTCCATGGGGATTGAAACTTTGGGTGGCGTATTTACCCGCTTGATCGATCGCAACACCACGATCCCGACCAAAAAGAGCCAAATCTTTTCGACAGCCGAAGATCATCAGAGCGCAGTAACCATCCGGGTTTTCCAGGGTGAGCGCGAAATGGCGTCTGACAATAAAATCTTAGGCAACTTTAACCTCGAAAATATACCACCTGCACCACGCGGCATGCCACAGATCGAAGTGACTTTTGACATCGACGCCAACGGAATCGTGTCAGTTGGTGCAAAGGATAAAGGCACTGGCAAGGAGCAGCAGATAACCATCCAAGCTTCGGGCGGCCTGTCCGACGACGATATCGAGCAAATGGTCAAAGACGCCGAAGATAACGCAGAGGCGGACAAAGAACGTCGCGAGTTGATCGAGTCGAAAAACCAAGCCGAAAGCCTGATCCATTCGACCGAGAAGTCTATGGAAGAGCATGCGGATAAGGTTGACCCGACCACGATCGAAGCAATCGAACTGGCTATTGCAGCCCTCAAGGACGAGTTGGAAACAGAGAACACGGATAAGATCAAGTCGGGCATCCAAAACGTCACAGAAGCGGCAATGAAACTGGGCGAGGCGATCTACAAATCAGCGCAGGAAGAGGGCGAGTATGAGCCTACTGCCGCAGATGAAGCACATGCTGGTGACGAAGATATCGTCGATGCTGATTTTGAAGACTTAGATGAAGACAAGCGCTCCTGATCTTGCGCTCTATCAGGATCCAACCAAGAGGCCGGCCCATACTAGGCCGGCCTCAGACGTTCCAGTAAAGGATATGATCCATGGCAAAACGTGACTATTACGAGGTGCTTGGCGTTTCCAAAGGGGCCAGCGCTGACGAAATCAAGAAAGGCTACCGCAAAAAAGCCAAGGAACTGCATCCAGACCGGAACGCGGACAACCCCAAGGCAGAGGCGCAATTCAAAGAAGCCAATGAAGCGCATGATGTCCTAAAGGATGCTGACAAAAAAGCAGCATATGATCGGTATGGC
>Ga0206679_10004678_pt1 | contig 10210 bp, 8 predicted proteins | sample M110012015metaG_FD_155464 | JGI IMG/M metagenome (GOLD analysis project Ga0206679, IMG submission 155464) | Ammonia-oxidizing marine archaeal communities from Monterey Bay, California, United States - M1 100m 12015 | ecosystem: Environmental > Aquatic > Marine > Intertidal zone | place: USA... | reverse complement strand
CACGTCCCATTACTGTTTCTCTAAGAATATTTAGAGCTGTGCAGGGTTTTCCGTAAGCATTTGGCCCAAATTGATAAATAGACTCAGAGTTTGTCATTATCGGTGAAATACGCTTTTTATCACCCCCCATGTAATCAGTAATGTCACGTGCACTTCCTCTACGCGAAGGATAATCTCTATCGAATTCCTGCTCTGCCAAATATTGTACAAACGTATTTAGCCCCTCATCCATCCAAGTCCATTGTCTTTCATCTGAATTAATAATCATCGGAAAGAAGTTGTGTCCCACTTCGTGAATGATAACTGAAATCATCCCATGCTTAGTTCGGGAGGAATATGTTCCATCTGCAGCAGGTCTCCCCCCATTAAAACAAATCATAGGATACTCCATTCCTATCCACTTAGTATGAACTGAAATTGCTACAGGATAAGAGTAATCAATAGTGTATTTTGAATAGGTCTTTAAGGTTTGGGCTACTGCTTTCGTGCTGTACTGCTCCCAAAGAGGATTTCCTTCTTTAGGGTAGAAACTCATTGCGAGTGGACGGTACTTACCTACAGGTACAGTCATTGCATCCCAAATGAACTTTCTACTGGAAGCCCATCCAAAATCTCTAACATTTTTTGCGCTAAAGATCCAGGTTTTAAGTCCCTTTTCCTTTGTTTCCTCTGCTTTACGAGCTTCTTCCTCTGTTACAATCAAAACTGGGTGATCAGTTGTATTTTTTGCTAGCTCAAAGCGCTTACGCTGTTTAGATGTGAGTACAGACTTTGAATTTGTGAGCTCTCCGGTTGAGGCTACTATATGATCTGAAGGCACTGTTATCGCTACCTTATAGTTTCCAAAACAAACGGTAAACTCTCCACTACCTAAAAACTGTTTATTCTGCCACCCTTCATTATCGCTGTAAACAGCAAGTCTAGGATAGAACTGAGCTATTGTGTATAGGTAGTTGTCATCTTCCTCAAAATACTCATATCCTGATCGCCCACCTATCTCCATCCTATTATTAATGTTGTACCACCAATCTAAACTGAATTTAAATTGAGAGCCTGGCTTCAATACACGTGGTAAATCCACACGCATCATGGTTTGATTAATAGTATAGTTTAGAGCTTTCCCAGAAGCGTCTTTAACGTTATCAATATTGAATCCGCCATCAAATGTCGGTTCAAGTCTACTTACTGTTCTGAAAGATTCGCTATCTGACCAAGAACTCTCAGAGATTTTATGCGAATCTGATGATTTAGCTCGTACGTTTTGGTCTAACTGAAGCCAAAGATATCTAAGCTCATCAGGACTATTATTTGTATAAGTAATAGTCTCAGACCCATCTATGCGTTGGGTGTTATCATCTAACTTGAGCTGCATATCATAATCTACCTGTTGCTGCCAGTACATGTGTCCAGGCGCTCCAGAAGCAGTTCGGAAAGCATTTGCAGTAGGAAGCTCGGTTCCAAGTTGACGAAATACGTTAGTGTTAGTTCTACTCACTTCATCTTGTTGAGCCATCAATGATGACGAAACAAATAATAATGTGCTGACAGCAAATCCGAAGGTTCTAATACTTAGATGCATTTTTTAAAGATCTTATTAAATTCAGGAGTCGCAATTTACTACTAAGTCTAACAACTCACACACAATAAATGATAAGTACTTTTTGCGAGAACAAATAAGCTATTCTAATTCCTGTTTTGCTCTTTTCCAATACTCTTCCATTTCCGAAAGAGGCATATCTCCCAAATCTTTTTTGTCAGCTTTTACAGCCTGTTCAAGATGCTTAAATCTTTTTATAAATCTTAGATTTGTTCGCTCTAAGGCTTCGTCGGGATTAACGTCAAGGAATCTGGAATAATTAATTAGAGCAAATAAGACGTCACCAAATTCATCAGATATTCGATCTGATTTGGCTTTAACCTCTACAGCAAGTTCACCGAGTTCTTCATTTACTTTATCAAGAACCTGAGATGCGTTGTCCCAATCAAATCCTACGCCGCGAACTTTATCTTGTATTCTATATGCCTTCACTAAGCTTGGCAATGACCTAGGAACGCCCTCTAGAACCGACTTCTTCCCTTCTTTTAGCTTCAGTTTTTCCCAGTTCGCTTTAACTGTCTCTTCGTCATTTGCATCGACATCTCCATAAATATGAGGGTGGCGAGATACTAACTTGTCGCAAATCGATTTTAGGGAGTCTGCAATATCCCATCCCCCATCTTCTTTGGGGATTTCTGAGCCAAGTTTGGCATAGAAAACCATATGAAGAAGAAGATCGCCTGTCTCCTCCTTAATCTCCTCAATATTTGAATCTATTATAGCATCCGCTAATTCATACGTTTCTTCAATAGTTAGATGGCGTAGAGACTCAAAGGTTTGTTTTTTATCCCAAGGACATTTTTCACGGAGATCATCCATGATGTCTAAAAGTCGTCCGAATGCTTCTAATTTTTCTTCGCGAGTATGCATTTAGCGAAGATAATGATAGACAGAGAGATATTAAGCTTTATTTAAGGGGTACAAGTTTGGCCGTATGCAGCAAGTAAATCTATCAAGTCAATAGAAGTCACATAACCATCACCATTAACATCCTCAGGACAGAGTGAAGTTGTGTCAAATAGACAAGAACCATCATCTACAGTAACCAAAGCATCATAATTCGTTGCTGTATCATAAGTACAGCCAAAACAACTATAATCACACAAATCTGAATCCGTGGCAAATAGATCATAATCACATGCTGTTGGGTCTTGACAGCCTAATACCTCAAATAAATCGCAAACGCCATCTAAGTCAGAGTCAGACAAACACAATCCTGCACAATCATATCCCGCTTCTGCATATACACACGAAAAATCATCAATAGATGCGGCGGGGTCGAAGTTACAAGCAATGACATCTATGCATCCAAAACAAACATCAAACACACATGAACCATCGTCAATAGTGGCGTCAACATCAAAGTTACATGCACTTGGATAAATACATCCTGGCACAGACACCTCATTAACAGAGTCGCTAACTGTAAACAATCCCACTTGTTCTAAATATCCCCAACAAGTCAGCCAATTTTCTCCTCCAGGTTCAAACGCACCAAAATACATAGCTTGATCAAACCATGGATCAGGTGAAATAAACTCTAAAGCAGGCACAAGACCATTTCCCGGCTCTAAAAACACTGGATCCGAAACCATACCCGTTTCGGAATCAATCGCTAGCGAATAATCAAAAACAGGATCCTCTGCCATGTTTAACATCAAAGTGAAATCACCTGAAACAGCTTCCTGGCCATAACTTAAATGCCCCTCGTAAAGGATCATATCCATTATACTCGTGCTATCTCCAACATCCCAAAAATGATTATTCTTTAACTTGTATTCTTCAAATAAGAACATCTCCCATGCATCACATGGATCGTAATCTTCAAAATCAACTCCCTGACCGAACCCAACAATAATAGAATTCGACATCCTAGTAGAGCCTCCATTGTGAATACGTATTCCAGATTGAGATTTGGGGCCAATTAACGTTCCATTAATAATAATGGGATTTGTGTACGGCATAAACGAAATATCTACGTTTGATTGCTCCCAATCGTCACCTTCAAGATCAATAGCATTAGAAATACCTAAACTATCTCCTACTACCTCAGAGCTGTCATTTACGACAAATAGATATTGTAATCTACCATCCCATCCCTGATCGAACTCTACCCCGTCCTCTGCATTAAAGGCAGCAGCAATATATTTCAGATCTACATTACCGCCCATTACCTGCAAACCATCATCTGCTGAACTTACAAGTTCAATATGATCAATTTGTGTTCCATTTCCTACAGCACATAATTGAAGGAGGTTTGTTTCGTTTCCATTATTTGCATCATTTGTAGCGACGTTTTGATAATAGCCTAATGAAGTACTACCGTGCCTGAATGAGACATATCTTAATATACCGCTTGAACCAGTTGGGTCAGTATTACCTCCATATACATGGCGGAAATTACCCGTAGGATCAATAATCCCTTCGGCCAAATCTGTTCCCGTGCCTAATCCCGTCACTTGGGAAGGAAAAGACGTAGAACTATCGAAATAAAGAGTATTGGTTTGGCCTGCGCCACAAATAATTAATCCTCCCCACTGACCTTTAACATCTACTCCAATAGTTCCATCAAGAGGATCTGCTTCGTGTGTAAAGGTTATTGCACAATCAGGTGTACCGTCAGCCAACAAAACAGCTCCACTTGAAATAATTAATGAGCCCGGATATGTTGTATAAGTGATTGTTTGTTCCGTGATATTACCCACTGAAATACTAGTCTCTTGAAATCCCGAGCCTGCACCACCCTTAATAATGGCACCAGGTTCAATTGTTAAGGTGTCACCAGAATTGACAAACACCTGCTCTTCAAGAATGTATATTGAATCACAAGTCCAAGTTACTGTTCCTGTGCCTAAGCCTCCATTATCCGTAATAATGACTTCAGGTCTATCTGCAGCTGGAGGACATGAACAGGGAGTACCACTTCCAGGAGTTTGGGAGTAGGCAAAAAGAGGCATTGCTAGGATTATTAGTCCAAGCAATAACACTCCCTTAAGCGGAAGGATTAATTCAAAATAATATTTGTTCTCCATCAAGATCTGCTGTTAGGCAACATAAAAGATACAACCTAATCAACGATATTTCTTATGAAAGGTTACGAATACTGCTAAATTAAATTCGGTAAATACTAAATTAGCCGAATGGAAATAAAAGTATTGCTATTAACAGTTGGTTTGCTTGGTTTGGCTGTAGCTGGTATAGCTATCAAGCTACTTGTGAAGAAAGACGGTGAATTTGCAGGCACTTGCGCTAGTAACAATCCAATGTTCCAAGATGAAAGCGGTTCTTGTAGCGTTTGTGGAGCTAGACCTCAAGATCAATGTCTTAACAAGTCTGAAGAAGAGCAAGAAAAGAAGTCTTAAAGCCAGATTATTGCTTCTTTCCAGCCGTCTGTAGCCCAAAACTCAAATGGCTCTTCCATAGTGGAGTCCAATCCTTTATCAATTATAAAAAGAGCTTCAATATGAATCCCTGACTTGACCTGGCGCATACGTTCAATAAAAACTCTACCTTCTTCTGGTCCCAACACCATACAAGCTGTAGCATAGGCATCAGCAACAGCTGCACTTTCCGTTTGAATTGTTACACTTAATAAGCCGTTATAAGCAGGGTATCCGGTTCGAGGATCTATTGTATGAGAAACTCTTACCCCATCTATCTCTTTAAATTTTCTGTAATTACCACTAGTACAAACAGAAGCGTTGTTCACTTCTAAAATAGCCTGGAGTGGACGCCCACCATTTAGCTCAACAATTACTGGTTTATCAACTGCTATCCTCCACGGTAAACCTTCCAAGTTCACTCCTAGACATCTTACTTCTCCACCCAGCTCTACCATTGCATTTTCTATTCCTGCTTCTGTGAGAAGATCCATAAGCATATCAACAGTATAGCCCTGAGCAATTGCATTAAAATCTAATTGAGTGCGGCCATCTCCTTTTATGATATGAGTCTCGATGTACCTTTCCCTAGTCTCAATCTCATCTAAATCTATATTATCAGTCCTATATCCCACAAAATTCATAATGCTATCTACTTGCATAGAATCAACACTATCAACATGCTTTAGCCCGAACCCCCATAAATCGACAAGAGGCTTAACCGTTGGGTCGAATGCGCCTTCGGAATCTCTGTGAATTTCCCAAGATATATCCCAGAGTACAGACCAAATCTTGCTGTTATCATAAAAAGCAAAAACAGTATCCTCTCTATTAAAATTATTAATTTTAGAGATCCTCGCGTCACTTCGCCAAGTATTCATCTCCACATCCATCGATTCAATAACAGAATCAACTTGTAACTGAGTTACACCATTGCTACCGTGATACTTTATCTGATAAGTCGTCCCTTGTGCTTCTCCTGAATGAATATGCTCTACAGTGGTTGTATCACAACTAAATAAATTAAAAAGAACAAAAACGGTAGCTACTTTAAATGTCGCTACCGTAATTAATTTCATGTTAGTTTCCAAAATCAAGCTATTATCCTCCGAAATCATCAAAAGCAACATTCTCCTCTGGCATACCCCAATCGTCTGCCATTTTAAGAACCGCTTGGTTCATCAACGGTGGTCCACAGAAATAAAGTTCAATATCCTCAGGAGCTTCATGTCCTTCAAGGTGATACTTGATAACTGCATTATGAACGAATCCAATAAATCCATCTCCATCAGTATCTTTATCGTCCTTCTTTTCCAACCAGTTGTCCTCTGGAGCAGGTTCTGAAAGAACTACGTGAAAAGTGAAATTCGGGAAATCCTTCTCGAGTTTTTTGAAGTCTGCCAAGTAGAAGAGTTCGCGTTTTGAACGTCCTCCGTAGTAAAATGTAACCTTCCTGCCAGTTTTCACAGTGTGGAATAGATGAAACAGGTGCGAACGCATAGGCGCCATTCCTGCGCCACCACCAATATATAGCATTTCAGCTTCTGAATCCTTAATAAAGAATTCCCCATAAGGACCCGAAATTTCGACTTTATCGCCGGGCTTCTGATTAAACACATATGACGAACAAACTCCTGGATTTACTTGCATCCAATCATTACGCTCTCTATCCCATGGCGGTGTAGCAACACGAATGTTCAGCATAACGATATTCCCTTCTGCCGGGTGATTTGCCATCGAATAAGCTCTGACAATTGGCTCGTCGTTTATCATTTTTAAATCCCATAGACCAAATTTATCCCACTCAGTCTTAAACTTCATTGGCTCATCATGATGATCTGGATGTGCAGTAACATCGATGTCTTTAAAGTCAACTTCTACTTCTGGAACGTCAATTTGGATATATCCCCCAGCTTCAAAATCTAGAGCTTCACCCTCAGGAAGTCGAACAACAAACTCTTTAATAAAGGAAGCTACATTGTAATTAGAAACTACTTCGCATTCCCATTTCTTAACTCCGAAAACCTCTTCCGAGATTTGTATATCCATATCCTCCTTCACTTTCACTTGACATCCTAGTCGGAAGTTATTAGCTATTTCTTTTCTTGAGAATGACGGCTCTTCAGTAGGCAAAATCGACCCTCCTCCCGAGTGAACCTGACAAATGCACTGAGAACAAGTGCCTCCTCCGCCACAGGCAGAAGGAAGAAACACCCCCTTATTGCTCAATACGTTTAAAAGAGTAGAACCGCCTTCAACCTCAATCTTCTTTTCCTTATTGATTGTGATTGTTATAGCGCCACTAGGTGTGAGTTTGGCCTTTGCAAAAAGAAGCAAGCTCACTAACATAAGTATTAGAAGCAGGAAAAATCCGATTGCTAGTATAATAGTAGTTGTCATGGTAATCTATCAGATTTCAATTCCCATAAAGCTCATAAAAGCAATTCCCATGAGACCTGTAATAATATAAGTAATGCCTAAGCCACGTAGAGGTGCAGGCACATTTGAGTAACGGATCTTCTCACGAATCGCCGCTATCGCAACAATCGCAAGCCACCATCCCACTCCACTACCTAGACCAAAAGTCGTTGCTTCTCCTATTGAAGGATACTGACGCTCTTGCATAAATAATGCACCACCTAATATCGAGCAGTTAACAGCTATAAGAGGCAGAAAAATACCGAGAGCTCCATAAAGAGCTGGGGCGAATTTCTCTACAATCATTTCGACAAGTTGCACCATCGAGGCAATAACAGCAATGAACATTATGAAACTAAGAAAGCTTAGATCAACCGTAGCAAATGAAGGGCTTAGCCACACTAGAGCTCCCTCTTTCAGTACGTAATTTTCAAGTAAATAATTAATGGGAACTGTGATTCCTAAAACAAATATGACAGCAAGGCCAAGACCGTTTGCAGTTTTAACTGTTTTAGATACAGCTAGGTAAGAGCACATGCCTAGGAAGTAGGCAAAGATCATGTTCTCTACAAAAATACCTTTTACGAAAATGCTGAAATATTCCATTAGTCCTCAATTAAAGCTTCGTTACGTGATCTTTGGATCCAAATAATTACTCCTACTACAACAAGTGCCATAGGGGGTAAAATCATCAGGTTGTTGTTTTCGTAGAACCCTCCAGATGAAATAAACCAATCTTGTGGAAGGAACTTCACTTGGCCCATACCAGGAAGCGATATAGCTCCTGAGCCAAATATCTCACGAACAATAGAAACAGCAAGAAGTACCCACGCATATCCCATTCCATTTCCAATAGCATCGAGAACAGATGGTCCTGGTTTATTTGCTAGGGCGAAGGCTTCAAGTCGTCCCATAATGATACAGTTTGTAATAATCAGACCTACAAATACCGAAAGCTTCTCGCTAATATCAGGCTGATAAGCCTTTAAAACCTCATCCACAATAATTACGAGTGCCGCTATTACTACAAGCTGAACAATGATTCTAATGCGGTCCGGAATAAGATTTCGCAGTAACGAAACTATTACGTTACCTCCTATCATTACAAATAGTACTGACAAGCTCATTATCACAGCTTGTTGAAGCTGAACAGTAATAGCTAATGCAGAGCATATACCCAGAACTTGAATCGTAATCGGATTAGAATCCCCTAAAGGATCTTTAAGAAGCTTGCGATTATTTTTGCTAAATAATGACTCCCTTTTTGGAGTAATTGCTGAATTTTCAGTACTCATTATTGTTCGCTTGAATTAGTTACTGATTCGAAATAGCCCTGATAAATAGAGATTGTCCTATGAATCATTTCTCCTACTCCAACAGATGTTATAGTACCACCAGTAATACCATCAACACTATTAATATGGGTATCACTTCCACCCTTAAAGATGGTGAAGTAAGGACTTGAATCTGCTATTTCCTTACCCTTGAACTTGTCAGAGAAAAAGTTCTCTTTTATCTCTGCTCCTAAACCTGGAGTCTCTCCCTTATGATCAAACTTTGCTCCGTAGATTGTTTTCATGTCGCTTTCAAGGGCAACAAACCCCCAAATCGGGCCCCAAAGTCCAGAACCAACAACAGGAATTACATATATCTTTTCTCCTTCTTTTTCGCATACATAAAGAGGGAAACTAAGTTCTGATGGTGGTCTTTTGCTTCTGTAGTCCTTCTTCACATCTAAATTAAATGGATCTGAAGAATCTACCGGATCAACATCTCCAGTTGATACATGAAGCACATTACCTTCAAAATCAAGAGACAATCTCTCCTTCACGTATGTAGGGAAATCTGCTTTCGCCTCGACCCTAGTTGTAGAAACACCAAGAGCTCCAAGAATATCTACCATTTGCTTGTCCGCAGCATTCTTCTTCTGAAGTGGCTTAAGAGAAAGTGAAGTATATGCAAGGGCAGATCCTACTATTACCACCATAATGATGGAAAAAAGGAAAGTATAGCCCGTACCGTTTTTATTAATTGCCATATCAAATATTCTGAAGACGCTTCTGACGGCGGTTAATGTTAGCTTGAAGAACGTAATGATCAATCATAGGAGCCATGACATTCATAAAGAGAATAGCCATCATTACTCCTTCTGGATAAGCCGGATTGAATACCCTAATCATTATTGAGAAAAATCCGCCAAAGAATCCGTAAATAAGTTTTCCTTTATTCGTGGATGCTGCCGTCACTGGGTCAGTTGCCATAAAGACCATTCCGAACAAGAAACCACCCATCACTATTTGGTGTATGGGATCAAGCATCATAAACCCATTCATACCCATTAAATTGAAAAGGAAACCCATTACAAGACCACCAGCAAGAAACGATGCCATAATTCTAAGGCTACCTATTCCCGTAATAACAAGAATAACAGCTCCTATGAGAATTGCTATCGCAGAAGTCTCTCCTATGGATCCAGGGATTGTACCAAGAATGCAATTATGCAACGAGAACATTCCACCATCGGCAAACAAATTCATTACACCTTGAACAGCTGGAGTGTCTACGACTTTTCCTACAGTACTAGCAAGGTGACCTAATGCCGTCGCTCCAGTATGACCGTCAACCAGTAAATTCGCTCCTTTACTCGCCGCTACGTCGTGAATCCATATCTCACCAGACATCTGTTTAGGATAAGCAAAGAATAAAAATGCACGAGACGTAAGGGCTACGTTTACTATATTCATTCCAGTCCCTCCAAACACTTCCTTACCTATGATAACAGCAAAAGCAACCGCAAAAGCTACCATCCAAAGTG
>Ga0206679_10004677_pt1 | contig 10211 bp, 18 predicted proteins | sample M110012015metaG_FD_155464 | JGI IMG/M metagenome (GOLD analysis project Ga0206679, IMG submission 155464) | Ammonia-oxidizing marine archaeal communities from Monterey Bay, California, United States - M1 100m 12015 | ecosystem: Environmental > Aquatic > Marine > Intertidal zone | place: USA... | reverse complement strand
CTTGTTTGTACAAAAAGATTTGTTCGTGGTTTATGAGATAAGTGTCTTCGTTAAAGTAAGCCTTACTGTTTCTTTCTACACCTTTAACATCATTCCATCTTCTAAAAACGTTGTGGTGTACTATAACTGTATCCCCTGGTCTTATATCTGTATCACCAATAATAGGTGTCGATATTACAATAGCTTCCCTGTTAACATATTGGTGTTGGTATATGTCAGTGTTAAGTATTAACTCTCCACCATCAAATTTCCTAGTATTGTTATATCTTTCTCCTTTTGGCTTTACAACAAAGTTGTAAACACTTTTCATTAGTATTGTAGGTTGTATTCTACAGATACAGCCATATTCTTGTTAAAGTCCTTCCAAGGTAATACGTCTTTATTTTTTTTGATATAGACAGAGAACTTTGTCTCCTCTTCTATAATATCGCAGATAGTATGACCACCATACACTTCTTGCCCTACGGCATAGTGCATAGCGTCATTCTTATAATCTTTGCCGATACTAATCTTTCTTATTAGCTTCGCCATTTTCTGCTGGATAGTTTATAACACCGTCTTGAATGTTTATATCGTTAGTCCCGTAATCCTTCTCTAACTCTTGCTGTACTAGTGTTAACTCATCGTTGACACCAGCTAAAAAGTGTAGCGCTTGGTGTTTACGCGATTCTAATTGCCCAATATTCATTTGTGTTTGGTTAATTCTATCTACCATAGATTGGATCTTTTTCAACTGTGCGTCGGTTACCTTTTCAGGTTTAGTAAAATCTATTACATCTACGTCTTTCATTTTTGTCTTTGCCATTTTATTTAATTTAAGTTAATTTAATTTGTTTTTATGCGTCCGCGAAATACAAGAACGCTGCGCCGCCGGCTAGAGTACAAGCAGACCACCTTCCGTATACCCATTGTCCTGCTGGAAAATTGTCTCCAGAAGCTATTGCCTCAGCGTTAGTTCCATTCCCAGTTTCACCGGATGTTACTGTTGTTCCTATATGATACGTGTTGTTACCCGTGTCGTTGGCTGGGGCTAAAGTTGTAAAACTAGTGTTAGTCGCTACTACATTTATAGCTACTATCACTTTTCCCGTTGGAGCACGAAAGGCGTCGGTATCATCCAAATAGGTTCCACCAGCCTGTCCTATATCTATTTGCGGTATATTATATGCCATAATTTTATTTTTTTACTTTTTCTAGTGATCTACCGCCGAAATAAGCACCGATCACGGTTATTAATACTATTTGTAATAAGTCTGTCCATTTGTCTTCGACTATAAATTCAATTGTACCAGCATCAATAAATATCATTAATACTGTAGATACAACTAAAAAAGCCAAGGTCATTGGTCTTATATTTTTTGCTAACCAAGAGTCGGAATTCATATCAGCTTCCCAACGATCAGTTATTGTTTTCTCCATTTCTACTTCATAGTTGGAGATTAATTCTTTTACTTTTAATTCTGCTGCTAACTTCTCTTCTTTCGACGTGTGTAGATTGTCTATAATGCCGCCAACACCTTTTACTAGTTCAGTTGCACCAGAGGAGAATATTTGCGTTAGAATACTCATTATTTATTGTAATTAGGCTTGAATGGATGTGTTGCGTCGTGATCTTCTTTAGCAACCCCACAAGTAGCACAGTATCTACCATCTGTTGGATTTTCTTGTTCAGCATGCACGTCATGCATATCATAATTCTTAGCTGTCTTCTCGTTAGGAGTTGATCCTGATTTACTCTTCTTATAATCAGTTCGAGTTGATGCCGCTATATCTTTAGGCATCTCTTCTTTAAAAGGAAATCCTCCTTTTGTGTATTTCATTCCGTATCCCATAATTGTTTTTTTTAGTGTTTTTCCCAAGGAAATTCAGTACTACCTTCTGGTAACCACTTTCCCTCGTATTTAACCAGACCTTCCAGTCTTCTATACTCCTCTCCGTTCCATGTAATAGAGTTGTCATCGTATGCTAATTTACCAGTCTGCATGTCTACCATATGCTTCATTTCATGCATGAGTACTTTTCTTTCTTGTGTACTACCTGGCTGAATATGATTACCAATAAATATTGTACCATCATTATTAGCCTCAGCGTCAATACCAGGATCCAAGTCTTTTCTAATTATATCCACTCCAGGTACTGATGCGTCGTCTACATTAAATCTATTTTTAGATTCTTTACCAAAATTTCTCGATTCGCTTCCTAGTTTGAATGTCATTATGTTGAGTATTTTCCAGTTACTTCGCTAGCGTAAGTCCCCTCGTAATTAGTACTTCCGTCATCATTAACCGCAAAAGTGCTTTCTGCAGCAGGTACCTTAGCGCCTCCATCTTTAGCCTTATTGCTAGCGTCAATGTTTATTTGCGTTTGCTTATTTAGAAGTCTTGTCCTTTCGTTTTTAAGTTGTCTATCCTCCTCACTTCTGCTTGCGGTTAAATCTGCTTGTTTAGTTTTGATTTTCAAGTTTTCCTCATTTGTTTTCTGAGCTTTTTGTTGGCCCTCTATTTGCATCATATTTGAAGCTATGTTACCGCTTCCGCCTTTTCCGTACGCTGCACCAATAGATGCACCTAGATTCTGCAAACCTTGACTAAGCTCACCCCTTGTCTGCTTACCCTTTAATTTTTTAGCAGCATCGGCGCTAGCTCTTTGTTCTGGAGTCATAGCGTCATAAGCTTTAGACTTATTATATTTTTCTCTTACTCTATCTTCTTGTCTACTTTTTCTTTTGTGTTTTCCTTTTGCACCTTGTCTTCTTAAGAATCCACCGAACAACCCCTTGCCGTACTTCCCAGCGTGAGCATCTGCTAATTCACTCTCAACATAAGCGTCTTCAGTTTGTTGGTCTTTTTTCCGTAGCTTACGTTCTAGATTTTTTGTTTTCTCAGATCCTTCTTGATAGTTATCTCTAAATGAACCTTTAATTTCAGGTTTTGGATCTGCTGTTTTCTCTGTTGTTGTAGGTTCTGTTTTCTGAATAGTTTCAGGTTTTCTATAGTCTTTGTGTCCAGTAGTAGTTTTGTCATGTGCCCAACCTCTCGCATCATATTCCGCGGTTCTTTCTTGAGAACCTTGAGCGTAGTCACCTATTTTACCAGTAGCCTTTCCACCTGGTTTAACATGTGGCTTATTGCTTGATTTGCTCTCAGTTGGTTTTTCAGTTCCTTTTGTTCCAACTGGAGGTCTAACATCTCCTTTTTTTGGTTCTGCACCCAACCAATCTGTTTTCTTTATTATATCTTTAGTTGCTTCCCAATCAAATTTCGCCGGAGAACCTGAGTGTAAAGGTCCTGGTTGAACCCCGCTATGTGTTGGGAATGGATCACGTTGTAATCCTGAAGATTCTGCCGCCGAACCAAATTTTAAACCACCATTATATTTTTTTGCCATATTACCTGTCTTTATCTTTAATCATATCATCTATAGCTTTATTGTAAACCTTGTCAGTATATGATTTATTCTTATAAAATACACTTCTTTCTGAAGTGGGTAAGTCTTCCTCACCTAATAGGATTCTATATATCCTACTAATCATTTGAGAGCATTTCCATGAGGTTTTAAATACTGAGTACTTAATTGTTGTTCTGTTCCTGTGTCTCCAGGTTTCTATCCAACCTTCTCGTTTTAACCTCTCCCATCTATTTTTATCCCATGAGTATGTATAAACTCCGTTGATAAAATCGTTTCGTGTAAATCTTCCTTTACAATCTAAATAAATTAATAATTCTAAATCTGCATCTTTTAACCCGTAAGTTTTACAGACCCACTTTCTAGTGAGCCTGTAATACTTAAAGATATTCATTTCACGCAGATCCTGCGCGGTCAGTCTCACTTATTATACAACTGCGTAAGCGATCGTAGTAATTCCAGCACTGAAATCTACATCAACAACTGGGGCATGGCCTAAACTCATATTACCATACATCAAAGCTGTTAGCTTATCAGCACAAGCAACTGATTGTGCAGCACTACCAGTAGTTATAGTCATAGTATCAAGAGCAGCATTACCACCTTTACCGTTGAAATATAGAACCACACTAGTACCAGCCACTGCTATGTGATAGATATCCGAAACCGGCATGTAGTGATAACCACCTGTGTTTGCGCTAGACGTTACTACCGCTGTTTTTAAAATCTTCATTCTTTTAAATTTTTGTTAATAATTAGGTTAATTTATGTTTTTTGGTTCTAGGTTTTTGGATTATGGTTTAGGTCTAATCTATTAATACCACATCACCCGATCGTATGACTTGATATAATATGTCTTTGTGTTGTATACTATGTCCAGCATGTTTATCATAATATACGATATCTTTTTCTTTTATTCCTTCAACTAAGTTTCCTGTGGAAATTATCTCAGCCTTTATATACCTATTATCAACATCTGTTTCATCTGTCATAATTAGGCCAGCAACCTTCTTAGGTTCTGTTTTTATGTTTTTTGCGATTATGTAGTGGTTAATTGCTCTCATTCATTCTCATATTTGAAATTACACAATCTGCAGATATAATCGTTGATACTACGCTTACTGCGTTTTTCAGCGCCGATTTTGTAACCAAAACCGGATCTATAATACCAGCCGTGATCATCGTGGCTCTTTCACCAGTTACAACATCAATACCGTAACCTTCGTGATCTTCGTATCCATCTGTCATTGTTATACCAGCATTATCTAATATAGTATAAAAAGGAGCTTGAAGAGCTTTTAGTAGTATCTCTTCCCCAACCGCTTTAGCGGAGATTTTCTGAGACGCGTTTAATAGCGCAACTCCACCTCCTGGAACTATACCCTCTTTCAAAGCTGCTTTTGTAGCATAAATAGCATCTTCTATTCTATCCTTCTTTTCTTTAAGCTCTATCTTTGAATCAGCACCTACCTTAACCATACCAACAGAACCTGACAGCATAGCTAGTCTTTCTCTGTGTTTCTTTTGTATAAACGGGTTTTTATCCGATTCATCTATAGCTTTCTTTACACTTGCTATTCTTTCTTTAAGAGCATCTTCTGGAGCGTCTATGGTAAGGACAGTTGTTCTATCATCAGTAACAGCCGAGTAAGCTTCACCTAAACAACTAATATCGATTAGATCTAAGTCGTCACCTAAGTTTTCGTTAATTATAGTAGCACCTACCAATAGTGCCAAATCCTCACATGCATCTTCTTTGGTTGGTCCAAACCCTGGTAAATCAACTATATTCACTTTAATATTACCCTTTACTTTATTCATTAGCAAAGCAGCTTTTACCTGTTGATCAACTGGAGCAACTATTAAAAGCGATCGCTTATGCTTTATGACATGCTCTAATATTGATTGGATTTTCCTTACATTTGCAATCTCTGATCCGACGATTAATACTAACGGGTTATCAAGCTCACATATCTGCTTGTCCTTATCAGTAACGAAATGTGGGGATGTGAGTCCTGAGTCGATTTGAACACCGTCCACGATCTCGACGTATGTCTCTTCAGTTGGAGACTCTTCCATTAATACCACACCATCTTTACCTACTTTAGTATAAGCTTCCGCTATAATCTTTCCTAGTTCTGTATCATTATTACAACTTATTGAACTAACAGATTCCAGCATATCGCCCTCGATCTTGACAGAAATCTTATCTAGGTAATCATTTACCTTCTTAAGACCGGATTTAATCCCGTCTTTCACTTCTCTTATAGTTACATCTTTCTCGCAACTATTAACTTCTTTTAGCAATGATTCAGCAAGGACGGTAGCTGTAGTAGTACCGTCACCTGCTTCTCTCACTGTATTTCTAGCAGCCTCCTTAATTAAGGTAGCCCCCATGTTTTCTACCGGGTCAAATAAGACAACAGATTCTGCTACTGTTACACCGTCTTTTGTTATGACCGGTAAACCTCTTGCATCTTCGTATATAACGCATTTACCAGAGGCACCCAGGGTTGATTTTACTGCTTTAGCTAGTTTTTCAACTCCAGCTATTATTTTATCCTTTGCGTTATCGCCAAAGTTTACGTCTTTGACAATCTCGCTTGGTTGATTGTATTCCATGTATTAAATTAAATTTGATTAAATTGGTACTGCTTTGTTAGTCTAGTTACTCGGTTTTTTAGTTGGATTCTTTTCAGATATCATATATGAGTTGTCCCCAACTTGAATTCTATCCCCCGCTTTTTCATTGTCTGGATGTTCGTGAGGAATTTCCTCGGAATAGCCCGGCCTCCCTTCTTGGGGTTTTGTTAACCCGTGTTTGGTTGGGGATCCAATTCCAAAGTTTCTTTGTATCGGCGATCCTTTCATTTTAAATGGTCCTGCCATAATTTCTGTTTGTTTTTAATTATTATTCAAAGGTTTTAACCACTTTTGGCCCCTTTGTTGCTTCTAGTTTGTCAGTAAAGTGCTTAACACTGCCATTTATAGCGGTTTCCGCTCCTTCTATTGTTTCTCTACGCGTAACATCTTGCCATTCGCCCTCTTTATCGGGATTTAGACATTCTGTTTGGTAGAATCCGTTGGGTAACTGTGTAATTCTCCAGTTTTTCTTCTCAGAGAGGTGTTTCCAATGGTTAATAGTTTTTTCATTCGGTTTAATTGTGCCAGTTGTACTGGTCTTGTAGTATAAATAAGTCATTTTTTTGGTTTTTTTTTGGTTAATAACTTGGTTTAGGGTGTTTCCCTATTAATTTTGTGAATCTTCGAACTTTTGTATTTTCTCTAGATCTTCTGCGCTGTATTCTACCTCTCCTTCAGTCACTTCTGTCGCTAGAGTTGGATCATCCATGGTTTCCGTTGATCGGTGTTCTTCACCGCCTAGATTTAAGTTGTGTTTAAACCAATCAGTTCCACCTAACGCTGATTTTTTGTCTAATTTATTTTGAGACTCAATTCCATTTTCAGTTTTAACCCACTCCCTCTCATTTGTAAGTAGGTCGTCAAGGTGAGTTTCTCTTCTAGTAACACCTCGTCCAGTAACTGATGTTCCATCATCTTTCCTATAACCTTCTTTTGGCTTGATTTTCATTCCAGCCCCGTTAATATAATCTCTATTGTGCTCCGTGTTTTTCTCCTCAGGTGATAGACTATTCCATTTTTCATCTGTCATAGTTATTGCGTCCTCTTTCAAAACAGCTTTTCCTAATTCTTCGTTCCACTCCCAATCTTGTAGTCTATGTCCTTGTATTAATTCACCATTTATTTTCTGGTTATTTTTAACACCTTTCTTAAAACCAGTATTAGGTTCAACCTCGTCATCATTAACTATACTAGGACCCATTAGCCCGTAATTAGGATTTCCCCTCATAAAATCAGGCATAGCCCCTGGATTTCCTCCCCATGTGAAGTTTCCAGCTCCTGCAGTTGCGGATTCATCTATATCAGTACCCTTGCGATCATTTGTTCCACCTGTATAATAGTTTAATTCTACTCCTTCTGCTTTTCTTTCTTTCAGTAATTCTGTTTTTCTTGCTTCATAAGCTTTTCCTTTTCCTCTAGGAAACTCTTCTTTTAGTTGAGAAGTTAGTTCCTTTTGACTTGATGTTATCCAGGCTGCTCTATCTTCAAAGTGTTGATTATAATTTTCTTTACCCTTCTCGTATATCTCTATCATCGGGGTATATATGTTCTCGTGATAATTTTTAGACATGAGTAAGTTACCAGTGGATTTACCATCTGGACCAATCTCATACTTAAATACTCCTTCTTTAACTTTTTGTTCAATATCGTTTCTAGATAATTCACCATTCATCATCGTTCCTTCTACTCCAGATATTGTGTATCTTTTAGAACCATCGTTGTTATCCATTTTTGATGATTGCCCAGGGCCAACGGCATTACTAAATGCAAGTTTAAAGTTTGTCCACTCTACTTCTGGTTTTGCTTCTATAACCTCTGTGCCAATATCACCTCTGTAAACTCGGTCCTTTTTTTGCCAATCAGGGTTTTTCTTAATAAATTCTCTCCATTCGTCGTCAGGCATGTTTTCAGTCTCATAGTCATGTATTACAGTGCCCCACTCTTCATTCTGCTCTGTAAAGGTTGTTTTACTACCATCTTGATTACTAGTGATAGTTGCTACATTACCCTCCCAGTCTATTGTCTCTCCTCTTTCTTGAGCTTCAATAAGTCTTTTTCTGGCTTCGTCAATTTCATCTTGAGTTAACTTTTTATCTCCCTCTTCCCCTTCTTTCATAGGAGATCTATTACTAGTGTTTATATTAAAACCTGGGCTTTTATAAAATCCACGACCAACTTGCTTCCTAAATCCAGGTAGTCCTGGTCCTTTCATTTTAAATGCCATACTATATTAATTTCATGTCTATGTCAATACTATTGTAGTCTACCATGTAGAATCCTGATTCGTGCATTGAAACAGCACTTGTTCCCAATAGATCTTGTGCCATCGCACCACTATATCTATTATTATCACCTATGTAATTGAATTCATAAATAGGTATACCAGATTCCGAAATACCTACCCTATCAATATTTTCTTTAAGACGGATGTCAGAGAACATCCCTCCAAATCCACCTCCACCACCAAACAAGCCGGCAACGCCACCACCAAACATTCCCCCTCCTTCTTTTAGTTGAGTTTTCCTTTGTTCTGGAGTTAATCCCTTTAAGTGCTTCATTCTTCCACCCATATTCATTCCTCCCCATTCCTTTTTACCCATTGCCTCCCATGGAGCTTCTTCTGGCTCTCCTCCAACTGCCCCACCTGTATGTGACTCATCCCCGTGTGGAGGAACTGAGGTTTTTTCTATTGGAGCTGCTCCCGCCTCTGGCAACGGCATTGGAATTGGTCCTACCGCCGCAGCACCAGCTATTGCTTCATCAGCGGCACCTAACTTATTAGGTGAGCCACCTACTGCTGACCCGTAGTTAAGTGAAGTTCCCGTATCCGTACCTTCTTGATCAAGGAATTCAGTGTCGTTAGTTCCAAAAGCCTTCAACGTGTTTGGAGATTTTTGATTTGGACCTTTAAGTTCATGTCCTAGCATTTTATATGGTGTATATCCCATGTCTATTCGTTTTTAGTTCCTTTTCCGTCATTACCTCTATTAGCTTTAACGGTTTTAAATTTTTTGTCTTTATGATCGTAGTCTTTGCCATTTAGACTAACACCTGCTTTCTTAGCGGCTCTACGCAATCTTTGGTTCTCCGCTTTCTTTCTTCTTCTATTAGGGGTTTTCGCTGCCGCCAAATCCCTAGCTAACTTAGTCCGCCTAGCTGTTGGCGATAGTTTTTGTGTCACTATGCTCCTTTAACACCCAACTCGTCTGGACTAGGTGTACCGGCTTTTTTATCACCACCAAGGAATCCACTGACTTTATCCACAACGTCTTTACCTTGCTGAAACATATCCATACCCTGTTGTATCATTTCTGTAAAGGGTAACGATGAGTTGTGCTCTTCAATAGCATCGTCATGATCTTCTGTTCCCTCGTGTACAGGGAAACCTCTTAATTTAAATCCATCTGGATCTTCTTCGAATTCTGGCATAGTCAGTGTGTTAAGTTCATATTACATATGATTACATGTATAATCTCATATTTAAGTGAGTGTGACAATAGCCTATTACTCCCTATCTCTACTAATCTATCTCTACCCTTAGATATTACTCTAGTAATATCCTTAAGTAAGAGAAACTGTGACACTAGCCTGCTACTCTAATACTTAGCTACCTAATGTCACAAAAAAATATTGTAAATATAGGGGTACAGTGTTGCCCCCCTCTCCCTACCCCTCCCCCTCCCTGGAAAACCGAATCTTTTTCACGGCCCCACCCCTGATCGTTTCCCTTTCCATCGTTTCGTTCCCCATCCCCCTCCCCACCCAGCCCTCCTCCCTCTCTCGATCGTCGATCATACAAACTAACTACGACTTATGTTGGATAATATATATGTAAACAAATTAATAACTAAATCAAATCGATCATGAAAAATCTACTCAATTTCCACAATGTATTAAATGTCGTATACATTACAACTCAATTATCTTTATTCACATATTGTATGTTAACGATAATACAATCTTAATACGACTAATAATGGATAATAATAATGTAAACAAACTAATAACTAAATAAATTAAATTATGTCAAAAGAAATTAACAACATTACTACGAAAAGATTCGTAATCAGAAAAACGTTAATCGGTAAGAATGCAATCATTACTTTCGTTAACAAAAAAGGAGATACTTGTACGTATAATCACGACAAAGTATACAATGACAA
>Ga0206679_10004676_pt1 | contig 10213 bp, 8 predicted proteins | sample M110012015metaG_FD_155464 | JGI IMG/M metagenome (GOLD analysis project Ga0206679, IMG submission 155464) | Ammonia-oxidizing marine archaeal communities from Monterey Bay, California, United States - M1 100m 12015 | ecosystem: Environmental > Aquatic > Marine > Intertidal zone | place: USA... | reverse complement strand
GCCCAATAATAAACTTTCATACAAAGGGATGATGTTAAGCGGGGTTCCGAATCTTGCTTTCTCATTTGGTTACGTCAATGCTTCATGGACATTGAGAGCTGATTTAACATGTGAATATGTATGCAGACTAGTAAATCAAATGGATAAACAAAAAGTTACTGCTTGTATTCCTGAAGAAGATCCAAACGCATTGGTGGATGATGAGTATATTGATTTCACTTCTGGTTATGTTCAAAGAGCGTTAAATAGATTGCCAAAACAAGGTAAGAAATCTCCTTGGCGAAATTATCAAAATTATTTAAAAGATATTTTTTTAGTTAGATTATTATCAATCAAAGATTCTACTTTACGTTTTTACAATTCAAATGAATAAAGAGGCATTACCTTATCTAAATAGCCTTTATTATCTTTTAACGAATATTTCAAATTTAGAAGTTACCAGTGAAGATGCATCTATGCGTATTGATTTATCTAAGCGTTTGGTTGATCTTATGCTTGTTCAAAATAAAGTTTCAGCTTCTTTAGCAGATGAATGTCTTAAGAAACTTCCTGATATATCTTTAAAACTAGAAAAGGTATTGCCAAAATCTAAGAAAAATAAATTACTTCTATTAGAATTAAAAAAGATTTGCGGTGATTGTGGTATAGATATTTATAAAAAATTTCTTGAGATTTCAGGAAACATTCAACGAGAACTTATTCAAGTTAATTCCACAAAGGCCAAAAACTTATCTAAAACACTTTTTAGGATTGAGACTAACTATTGCCAACAACTTTTTCAGGCAATTTCTGATCAAAATAATATTACCAATCTCAATAATGTAACAAGTTCAGCTCGTAATATACGAACTTTTAAAAAACAAGATATGGTTAACTTTATCCAGGATCAATTTCCAAAAGAAACTGAAGTTATGATTGAAAATACTACTTTTGTTACAGGTGGATACTCTAAATACACAGCTGATATTAGTTTAAGCAAAACTAAATCTCTGCCTAAAAATATAATCTTACGTGGTGATGCAGGCGGAGGATTTGGAGGCATGTCAGTTGTTGATGAGCACGATTTAATAAAAACTGTTTTTCAAAATGGAGTATGCTCACCCAAACCTTTAGCCTTAGATAAAAATGATACGGTATTCGGCTCACCTTTTATGTTAATGGAAAAAATGCCGGGTACATGTATTGGACATATGTTTAATATTCCCCCAATTAAATCAGATTCTTTAGTAAAAGATATTGCAAAAAAACTTTCTTCCATTCATCTAATTCCTTTAAAAAAGTTTAATAAAGTTATTGATGGAACAAGCTGCCTTTCAAGTGATAAAGTATTAAGTTGGCTGTCTACATCAGAGAATTCATGGGTAGAATTGGATCTTCCATCACAAGTATTCTCTACAGCTTTTGAATGGCTAAGAAATAATGCAAAAGTTTATGATAATGGGCCACGGTCATTAGTACATGGTGACTATGGTATTAATAATTTATTAATTGAAGATAATTCTGTAACAGGAATCCTTGATTGGGAACATGCTCATATAGGTAATCCGTCATATGATCTAGGTTATTTCCATCCAATGGCAGATGCATTAGCATCATGGTCCATTTTCCTTGATGCTTATGCTAATACAGGGGCACCTATGCCAGATGAGGATCAAATTAACTACAGTATTTTACTTGGAGCAACGCGAGTGGGTGTAATGGTTTGCCAAGTGAGGAGCGCATTCCTTAATAATCAGGAAACTGGAATTGCTGCGTCAATAGGAGTTGCAGGTGATTATTATGATATCGCTGTAATACGAATTTCAAATGCACTGGAAAAGGTGCTTTGAATAAAAATAATATAGGTGATCGAAGCAGACTAGGGGCTTATTTGTTACCTGGTAGGATTAAAGATCCTAGCGAAGGAATTGCACAAGCAATAAAAGGAGAAGAATTAGGTCTCGGTACACTCTGGCTAAGTGAAAGATGGGGAAATAAAGATGTTGGAGCAATATGTGGTGCTTTGAGTCAAGTTTCGCCTTCAACTTATATTGCAGCAGGAACAACTCATTTTCTTACGAGACACCCAGTGGTATTGGCATCAATGGCAATGACATTACAGTCATTGAGTAGTGGAAAGTTTATACTCGGTATCGGTCGAGGTGTTCCCGAAATGTTTCAACCAATAGGCTTACCAAATATTTCTTTTAAACATCTGATTGATAGCCTAGATATTCATAAAAAACTTTGTAAGGGAGAAGTAGTTAACTATAAAGGTATATTGGGCAAATATTCTGATATGCAGTTAAAAGATCTTCCAGATATAAAACAACCCCCAGTTATTCTTGGAGCAATTGGACCAAAAGCATTGAAAATTGCAGGTACATATTTTGATGGAGTAATACTACATCCATTCTTGACTCCTGATGGGGTACGTCGTTGCAGTAAAATTGTTAAGGAATCGGCCTCAAAAGCAGGGAAAGATCCTGATAAGATTAAAATTTATGCGACCGTTGTTCTTGCAGCAGATTTAAGCACAGATAAAGAGGAAGAAATAGTTGGTGGTAGAGCAGTTAGTTATTTTCAAAATCAAAGTTATGCAAGTATTTTGGTTAATTTTAATGGCTGGGATCAAAATATTTTAAGGAACTTATGGGACCATCCTCTTCTTAAAAATCTTAAATCTAACGCAGATCAAACTTTTACTAATAAAGAGTTAGTTGAAGTAGGCCGCATCTTACCAAGAGAATGGTTGATATCAGGAGGCGCAGTAGGAACCAGAGAGCATTGTGCATCTCGTCTTGAAGATTATCTTGCTTCAGGAGCAGACAATATTATTATTCATGGATCAACTCCAGAGACACTTGCTCCAACAATAGAACTGTTTTCGAATTAAAATTTTTTGGATTTAAATAACTTGGCGCACCCGGAGAGATTCGAACTCCCGACCCCTTGGTTCGTAGCCAAGTACTCTATCCAGCTGAGCTACGGGCGCACGGAGTTATTATACTTTAGAAATGTTTTTTTATATCCACAAGTTTCTTTACCGACTTGTAAAAAAACCTTATATTAAAGCAATAAAAACACACATATAACTAGCAAGTGGATTTCAATACAATTATTTTAGTTCTGCAGACTGTTGGCCCTTTTACCGTTCTAGTCACAGTTTATTTTTTAGTTACAGAATTAAGGGAACAAAATCGAGTTGCTCGAGCAAATGCTAGACAAAATATTGCTGATTCTCATCAAAAAGTAGCCCTTGCTGGCATGAAACCCATCTTAGTAGATACTAAGATTAAGCTTAGAAATAATGAAGAGTTAACCAAAGAAGAGAATGCTGTCTATCTTACATATTTTAGCGTGATGTTACGGGCCAGAGAGAATCAATTTTATCAATTTAAAATTGGGATGCTTGATGAAAATGAATGGAATGCGATGCTAATATCATTTAAAACGCTTTTCAAAGAACCAAAACATCTTGAAATTTGGGAATTCATTAAAATTACTTTTGCTGAAGATTTTGTAGAGCTTGTTGATGAGCAGATTAAACAGAGTAAATTGTACGGTTAATGAAGATGCATACCGATCAAGAACTTAATTATCTAACAAAATCTCTATTGCATCATCCTAGTCCATATATTATTTATGAGCTCGATGGTTCAATTGCCTGGGCAAATATTGCTGCTAACTATATTTTTAACTTAACAAGTTTAGATGAGCTTTCAGTTGCAAAAATTGACGAGCAAGTAAAGAAAAATTTTGGTGACTTAGAGTCTATTGCTCTTTATTACGATACTCCGATTGAAATTTCTCTTAGAGAGATAAACTTTTTAATGCGTACTAGAGTCCATATGATTCCAGTGGATGTTTCTAATGGCATCATGTTAATAGAGCTTTTGTGCTCATCTCGTTCAGGGCTTGATGCATTAAGGAAAACCATTGATTGCATAGAAAATCATAGAATTGAATTAGCTTATCAAAAACAAGTCAATCTTGAGACGAATGAAGTTACAGGTATCGAAGCTCTCCTAAGACTTCAAGATGGAGAGGGTGGGTATTTACCCAATGATGAAATTATTCCTCAAATAGAAGGAGAGAGTCTTTTCTCTTTGGTTGTTTTGGAATCGCTCGTTCAGTTAGAAAAATTCTTTGCAGTTAAGGATAAAATTGGCTTTAAAGATGCAACTCTTTATTTGAATGTCTCAGCCCACACAATCATGCATCCTGAATTTTGTTCTATATTTACAGATTTTGTTGAAAAGCATCAACTTTCTCCAAACCAGTTTGGTCTTGAGGTTACAGAAACTGCTGAACTATCAGATATCAAAATAGCATCTGAGTCTTTAGGTTTATTAAAAGCTAAGGGAATTAAAATTGCCTTAGATGATTTTGGTGCTGGATATGCTTCTTTAAAGTATGTGAGAGATTTACCAATAGATGTTGTGAAATTAGATAAGCATTTTACATTTAATGTTTCAGATCCTTCTACAGCTCGATTAATTAGCTTTGTTTCAGAGGTGTGTGAAGACCTTAAATTAGAGATGATTGGTGAAGGAATAGAGACTGAGGAAGACAAAAAAATGATGTTAGATCTTGGATGCAAAATCGGTCAAGGTTATTTAATGCATCGACCAGATTTTTTAAATTCATTTGAAGTCAAGGAAACCTAAATTATGGATAAGCTTACCCCCAAAGAGGCATCTAAGGGCGCAGAAGAAATTGTTTTAACACAAATTAAACAGGATTTTATTACACCTGCTAATGCTATCTTTGACTATGTTGATATGGTTGAAAAAGTCCTTAATGAAGCAGAACTTAAATCTGATGATGAGATTGAGCAAATAAAATCCTCCTGTTCAAAATTAATAGATCAATATGAAGTTGCTTTTTTTCAAAATACCGGAGTTAATGCTGATTCATCTAAAAAATCTCCTGAGGAGTACTCTGAACTGCGTCATAACCTAAGAACTCCATTAAATGCCATTATTGGATACAGTGAAATATTAATGGAGGATTATGAGGATGATCTAGAAGAGGGCACATTGGAGGATTTTCAACAAATAATAAATCTTGCTAGAGAAACAGAAACAGCAATAGAAAATTTTGTAGACTATATTAGAGGCGAGTCAATTGATCAAAAGAATGGTAACTCTTCAAATCAACTTGAATCAGCAGAAGCTCTTTTTAAATCTTTGGGCGATATAGAGTATTCCATTACATTGGGAGATGAAATTAAAGAATCAGACATTCTGATTGTTGATGACAATGTAACAAATTGTGAAGTTTTACAAAGGCGTTTATCTATGCAAGGCCTTGCTTGTCGAACAGCTTATGATGGTAATACTGCCATCACTGAAGTCTTTAAAAAAACACCTGATTTAATTTTACTAGATGTGATATTGCCAGATATTAATGGCTTAGAATTATTAAAAACTTTTAGAAAAGAACATAATTCAGAATCTTTACCAGTCATTATGGTCTCCGCTTTTAATGATGTTGATAGTATTTCTAAATGCATTCAACTAGGTGCACAAGATTATCTCCCAAAACCAATCAATGGGACAATTTTATTAGCTAAGGTTGTCGCCGCTTTAGAAAGAAAGTTTTGGCGTGAACGTGAAAAAGAGTTGGTAAATAAATTGCATATTCAAGCAACCACAGATCAACTTACAGGTATTTATAACCGAAGGGTGATCTTTGAAGCTTTAGATGAAGCAATGGAGAATTCAAAGAAGTCTAAAGATAGGCAATTTGCAACCATAATGTTTGATATTGATTTTTTTAAACAAGTGAATGATAACTATGGTCATGCTGGAGGCGATGCGGTTTTAATATCCTTTGCTCAATTGCTACAAACAGAGATTTCATCACCAAATATAGTTGGTAGAATAGGTGGAGAGGAATTTTTAGCAATCTTGTATCTTAGCCCAGATGAGGCTATAGAATTTTGTACAAAATTAATTAAAAAAATTAATAATAATGTTGTTAGTTTTGAAGGCAAAGATATTAAGATCAGTTCCAGTGGCGGCGTTGCATTCTCAACAGAAACCGAAACTTCTGCTGACTTAACCAACAAGGCTGATGAAAGGCTTTATGAAGCTAAAAAGAATGGTAGGAATAGATTTAAATTAATTGATAGTGAATTAATAGGAGACTAATAAAATGGCAAAGTTACTTTATATTGAAGACAACGAAATGAATCGAGACATGCTATCTCGAAGATTGTCACGACGAGGTTATGAAATTATCATGGCTGTTGATGGTCAATCAGGTCTTGATATGATGAGAAGTGAGGGCCCTGATCTTGTTCTCATGGATATGGGATTGCCTGTCTTGGATGGCTGGGAGGCAACCATTCAAGCGAAAGCAGATGAATCTATTAGTTCTATTCCAATTATTGCATTAACTGCTCATGCTTTAGAATCTGATAAGCAAAGAGCTTTAGAATGCGGTGCTGATGATTTTGATACTAAGCCAATTGATTTCAAAAGATTACTAGGAAAGATAGAAACTTTAGTAGGCTCTTAGCTTTTTACAATACCTTGGATCATTTTTGAAAGATTATCCATAGAGACATCATCTTTCTTTACAAGTCCAACCACTCTTTCTTTTAAGAGATCTTCCTGAACGTCGGTTAAATCTTTACCAGAGAAGACCAGAACAGGAGCTCTCTTGTCTTCTGGTACATCCTTAATGTAATTATCCAAGAATTCAAAACCATCCATTCTTGGCATTTCCAGATCAAGAATAATTAATGAAGGCTCATCTTTTGTTCTTTCAAGACCTTCCTTACCGTCTCTTGCATCAATTGGTCTATATCCAGCATCCTTAAGCAATCTTGAAAGTAGTTCTCTTACATCTTTATCATCATCAATAACTAGCACTTTTTTGTCTTGAGTTTCGTTACCCAATATTCGTTTTAATGTATTAATAAAATGAGTTCTATCAAGGGGTTTAGTAAGATAGTCATTTGCTCCAAGAGATGATGCAAGGTTTGATTGGTTAAGCTGACTAATCATGATTACCGGAATATCTTTTAATTCCTGATCAGTTTTACATTCTTTAAGTAGCGACCATCCATCTCGACCAGGCATTAATACATCAAGCAAAATTAACTTTGGTTTAACTTCACGTATAAGCTCCATTCCTTTTTCGCTATTTGTAGCTCCGAGCAAAGTAAGGTTCAATTTAGAAATAGTTCTTTTGATCAAATCGTGCATTGCGACATCATCATCTACTAATACAACTAGGTTATCTTGGTCATCAAGATTAATTACGTTGCCCTCTACCTCATCTTCATTATATTCAGGACATACTCTAGGTACAGACATGGTAAATACAGAGCCAACACCTTCTTCACTTGTTACTACAACATCACCACCCATTATTTCTGCGAATTTCTTTGAAATTGGAAGACCTAAGCCAGTTCCTCCATAATTTGCAGATGTAGAGCGTTCAGCTTGAGTGTATTCTTCAAAGACTTTAGCAACTCCTTCTGGGCTCATACCTGCGCCAGTGTCAATCACGGCAAAATCTACGAACTCAACTTCGCCCTCTATTCGCGATTTCACATCCAAAGTAACTGTTCCATTTTTAGTGAATTTAAAGCCATTGCTTAAGAAATTAGTTAGGCATTGTCTAAGCTTAGTTTCATCTTGTGACATTGAACCCATCGCGCCATCAAGGTTAATTACAAAACCATTATCATTTTTTGCTGCTAAAGGTTCAGAGACATCCTTGATGGTTTGGATCATATTTTCAATTTCAAAATTAGTAACAAAAAGTTCCATTTTTCCAGCTTCAATTTTAGAAAGATCTAAAATATTGTTAATTAAAGAGAGAAGATGGGTGCCTGATGAGGTAATTTTTTTAAGATCTGGCAATAGATCGTCGTATCCCAAGTCTTCACAGTCTTCATAAAGCATTTCTCCATATCCAAGAATAGCGTTTAATGGCGTCCTTAACTCATGACTCATATTTGCAAAGAATTTTGTTTTTTGATCACTAGCATCTCTAGCTTCATCTCTTGCTGTTTCCATTTCGTTGGTCCTAGCGTCTATAAGGCCATTAACCTCATCAGACATTCTTGAGAAAGCAACCAACATTAATTCAACAGATGCTTCTTCGCTAGAATTTCTATCTGAGCTATCTGCAAGTTCATTCATTTTTTTAATATCATTAAGAATAAGAGTTCTAGCACTTCCATCTAGTTGGTCAGCCAAAGCAGTCATTTTTTCAATGATCACCTCATCTCTTTCATGTCTTCTTTTAGCTTGCTCTTCTCTGATTGATTCCATTTCAATGAGATGAGATTTATATGTCCCTAGAGCAGCAGACAGTTGGCCTACCTCATCTTTCTCAGATGCAAGTAGACCCTTTCTTGTCGGCATTTCTTGAGAGTGATCACCTTTAGTAAGCCCCTCAAGAACTTCAATGGCTTTAGTAATACCTCCGAATGTTCTTGTGGTAATGAAGGCTATCAAAGAAATAATAAAAACAACAAAGGAAATGGCTGCTACATAAGTAAGGTTCAAAACATTTGCTGCTCTTAAAATATTTTCTCTTTCATCTTTGAAGATAAATAATTGAGCTTCGTCAGCAGATATATATGAGCTTAAAGGCAATAGGGTAACTGAGGTTCCAAGCTCAGTATCTTTTTCAGAATGTCGAGAACCATTAGTTTGTTTAAAAGATTTAGCTTTATCGGTTAGCTTCGTAAAGTTTTCTATATCAAATAAGTCATCTTCAGTATCACCAAATTGCTGGTAATAATCATTAAGTGAAATTAATCCTGAGTCCGTATTAATTGCAGTTCTTACCTCAAACTCGTCTTCAAAGACTTCCAATCCTTTTCTTATATCTACACCCAAAGCTATAACTGCTAGGGTTTGACCTTCAACTTTTATAGGAAAGCTAAGCGCCTGATTTAAAGTAGAAGCTTGCTCACCTTCTTTATCTTTAATTTTAATAATTGATTGTCTAGGTCTCGAAGAAACATCTTTTAAAAATGAATCAAGGTAGCTAAAGAAATCAGGTCGAGCTGCTGGAGAGCAGGGGTCAACACCTAATAAATCTAGAGCACTTCCACAATAAATTCTTTCACCTGACGGAAAATAAACCATAACATAGCTTAAATTTCCATAATCAAGCTCTTCTTCAAAGAAAAGTTCAATTAAATATTGAGCATCACCAATTCTGTCTGCACTAATAGTATCAAGGAGAGGATTAGTAAAAATATTGCTAGATGCAACTTCATCTAAAAAAATTTCTGAATCTGGATCCCAAAAAGATGCATTTTCTCCAGTTACAGGAAGCCATTTAGACATGACATCAAACGATTTATTATAAGTTTGATACCACGCTGACTCATATAGAGTTAAAAGTGATTCATTCGAAGAGTCTTCCTGAATATTTTCTCTGTATCCAAAAGAAAATATAAAGATAGCCGCTACAAGAACATTACCAATTACCCCAAATAAAAGTAACTGGAGTCTTATAGGCATTATTATCCTTCGGCTATATTAAAAATAGATATTAGTTAGCGAGCCTAAAGGTAAGATCAATTTGGACATTATTAACCTTTACCGAAGTTCCATTGTATGTTGGCGGTTCATATAAGAATTTTCTTACGGCTTTGATCGCAGCTCTATCAAAAACACCTGCTGGGCTGCTATCTACTACATATGGATCTAAAACAGATCCATCTGTATCTACATCAAATTCCAATCTGACAGAACCCTCAACGCCAAGTCTTATTGCCCTTCTTGGGTATTCAGGATTGGGGCTTGATATTCTGTTGACTTCAATTTCTGTATTTTCTTCACCAACATAACCTTTATCACCAGCAAATATAGGCAAAGCAAGTAAAAATGTAAAAACAACAATAGATAGTGATTTTAAAGATTTCATATTTATTTTATGTTAATTGAGTTAAAAAATTATAAGTAAATATTATACGTACATTATAATACCAAGAAATCATATTGGGTGTTAATATCTTTCACTCAATTGTTTCAAAGCTACTGCAAAAATAAATAAAACTATGAAAAGAGTTAAAGATCATTTAAATGAACAAAAATATTGGGATATTTTTACAGTTCCTGAGAACGCAAACTTGTTTGATGCTGCTACTTTAATGAATAAAAATAAAATCGGAGCTTTGATGATTTGCAAAAGTGGTTCTGAGGAGCATCTTTCCAAAGCATCCGTGGTAGGCATTTTAACTGAAAGAGAT
>Ga0206679_10004675_pt1 | contig 10213 bp, 9 predicted proteins | sample M110012015metaG_FD_155464 | JGI IMG/M metagenome (GOLD analysis project Ga0206679, IMG submission 155464) | Ammonia-oxidizing marine archaeal communities from Monterey Bay, California, United States - M1 100m 12015 | ecosystem: Environmental > Aquatic > Marine > Intertidal zone | place: USA... | reverse complement strand
TTTTGTTTTTTGTTGGCTTTCCCCCACACCTTTATATCGTTTGTAACATCTTCCACCCTATGCTCTCACTGGGACGACTGCAACTGTCAATTGTAAGAAAATGTAAATATTTGGTTATAAGGTGATACTCTAACTCGATAAGGTGCCTGTGCAGTGAGAATTGTTGCTTTAAGTTATGAGTAGGTTCAAGCCGAGTGTGAATAGTTGTCGAAAATATGAGAGGGTTAGGACCCGTTGGTGAGAGCAGGTAAACAGGTCATAAGTTGCTGGGAGTGCGGTAGGCTTGGCTGCATTAAGACCCGCGGACAGTCGGTTTTTTGGCTCCGTTTTGAAACCAGATAGCCAGGGGATTGGCCCTGCTGATTAATGCAGTGGTCGGTTGCTTTGTCTGGGCTTAGAATTTTCAACTAGCGATTCAGTTCAGTCAGATTGACTTGGTAAAAGAAGATCTCAGTGGGTAGCCATTGATCGTGCAGGCCTGCAAGACGTTATAAACAAAGTCACACCCTAGACGAGGAGGGAACGAATATCCTAAACGCATTTATAGGTGGCATTTGTATCGGCCTTGGAGCGATGCTGTTGATGTTGGTTAATGGCAGAGTTGCAGGGGTCAGCGGCCTTCTGTATCGGTCTTTTAGTGATCCTCGGCGCCATTACTGGGCGCTATTGTTCCTTGCTGGGCTTTGCCTTGGGACCGGTATCCATCTTTGGTTATCAGGACAACCCGCTCCCAAATTTGATCAACCGCTGTCAACCTTATTACCGGCGGCCTTTCTGGTTGGCGTAGGAACTCGAATAGGAAATGGCTGTACCAGTGGCCATGGCATCTGTGGAATTGGTCGATTATCCCAGCGTTCCATAGTAGCTACAGGCCTGTTTGTTGGCACAGCGATTGTAACGGTTTTTGTGCGCTCAGGTTTCGGTGGGCTATGAACCTGTTCGTTGCACTAATAGCCGGCACTCTATTTGGGTTTGGATTAGCTTTTTCGGGCATGACAGATCCTGCCAATGTGATAGGTTTTTTAAATCTAGGGGGACAATGGAATCCTTCTCTGGCGTTCGTGATGCTGGGGGGATTAGCCGTTACTATCCCGGCTTTCCAATTGCTCATTCCAAAAATGGAAAAACCGCTGCAGGCAAAGATCTTTGCTGAACCTAACAAGGTCACTATCGATTTGAAGCTGGTGTTGGGGGCCTGTCTGTTTGGCATCGGTTGGGGTTTATCAGGCCTATGTCCTGGTCCGGTTATTGCTGGGATTGCCTATCTTGACTGGGACCTTATCCTGTTTGCTACAGTCATGTTACTTGGAATGTATAGTGGTACCTGGCTCGCCCGCTTTCTGCCTGTATCAGATTGACTAATCCTGAGGCTCCAGACCCCGGTTACCGGCCTCTCTTATCAGCGGTTGGTATTCTTGAAACGGTGATGGATTCAATGAAGCACCGGTCGTTAGCCCAGCATCTGTTGTTAGGGTGTGGCCTGTGGTATAGCCGGACTCATCACTCGCCAGCCACAAGGCGGCATTGGCTACATCATCTGCAACGCCGGCACGGTTTTTTAAAGGGGACGTCTTTGCCAGCCTTTCTTTAGTTTCCTCGATCGCGGAAACATCGCCACTAAGCGCGGCCACCATAGCGGTTGCCATACCTGCTGGGGCGATGGCATTGACCCGGACGCCTACTGAGCATAATTCGGCAGCCGTGTTTTTTGTCAGGCCGATGACCGCGTGCTTAGAAGCAGCATACGCATGCGGACCGAGCCCGCCCATCAAGCCTGCTGTACTGGCCATATTGATGATAGAACCTGATCCTTGTTCTGACATTACCCTCGCTGCGTGTTTACAACCGTAGAAAACTCCATTGAGCAAAACGTCAATGGTGAATTTCCATTCATCTGCGGGGGTTGTCGCTATGGGCCCAGCTGAACCGACGATACCAGCATTATTGTACATGATATCCAGCTGACCAAATTGGCTGGTTGCAGTTTCTATGAGGTTCTGCACATCTTCTTCCCTGGTTACATTGCAGGATACAAAAATAGCCTTTGAACCCAGTTCTGCTGCGAGCGCGCGCCCTGCATCTTCCTGAATATCACCGAGCACAACTTTTGCGCCTTCTGCAACAAAACGTTTTGCGGCTGCACAACCAAAACCGCTGGCGGCGCCGGTGATGGCGGCTACTTTTTGTTCGAGTCTTTGACTCATCTGCTTTCCTCATAGAATTTTTTATGGGTGTAATCCAATCATTTCTGGCCGTGTTCGGCAATACTATTTTTTGTATCTGCTAAAGTTTACTCATAATAGCGGCCAGGTTTAGAAACAGTGATGAGCGAAGGGGGAGGGTATGGATAGGATGTTAGATGTTTGTTATCCAGTTGTTCAGATAGCTTACTTTGTAGACAATATTGAAAGTAGTGCAATTGCAGCCAATCGAAGATATGGCGCAGGTCCCTTTTTCATAGCTAAAGAAATTCCACTTGAGTGGGTTGTCCATCGTGGTAAGGAAGCCGAGCTGGTACATAGTTCAGCCTACGGGCAATGGGGAAACGTCATGCTGGAACTGGTGCAACAGGACTCTCTGGGGCCGTCGCCTTTCAGGGATCTTTATGAGGAAGGTTTTTTTGGCCTGCACCATATTGCAATGATGGTTCCCTCTATGCAGCAAGCGTATCAACATTTTGAGGAACAGCAGTTAGAAATCGCAACCCGAGCCAAAACTTCCTCTGGCGTTGAATTTGCCTTCGTGGATACATTATCTTCGTTAGGGCATTTTCTGGAGATTTACCAGGAGAGTGAACAGTTGCTGGGATTTTATCGGATGGTGGCGCAGGCTTCAGAAAACTGGCAGGGACAGGAGGTCCTTAGATACTTAAACCGTTAATTGGATTTCAGTTATTTAAAACCTCTGATAGCAGTACCCAGGTATTTAAATCCTCTGATAGCAGTACCCAGGTATTTAAAACCTCTGATAGCAGTATCCAGGTATCCTAATGGTTGGTTAAGTAACAGGGTTGCTGAATTCGTGCCGATTCGCGAGACAAGCGAAGCGGGGTTGCTCAGGATTTGGTTCTTGTAGGTGGTGGTGCAAAAAAAATCAGGAACGCAGAAAAGATATTGAGCAAAGCAACGGTAATCAGGGCACCGTTGAATTGCTGGTGGATGTCGTGATAAAGCCCCACTAGCCAAGGCGCCAAGGCGCCTAAAAGGAGTGCAAAGGGCATGGCTGCTCCTCTGATGGCGCCAATATGGCGTCGGCCGAAAAAGCCAGTCCATATCACCTCTTGCATAGGGATCATGCCCCCCCAACCCAGCCCTAGCAGGCTATAAGCAGCGTATACCCAGAGTAGTTGTCGTTGCTCAGTTGCATAGATGATTAGTAAAAGCGCAATACCGGTGATGCCTGCTGAAACGGCAGCAAGTGGCTTGACGGGAGATCGATCGACTAGGTAGCCCCAGACCGGTTTAGAAACAAGCGCAGGAATCGACGCAATTACCATAGCCAAGGCTGCTTCGGTTCTTGAAAACCCACTATCAGCCAGATAGGGGAGGGTATACAGCAGAATCACGACGATATTAATGGAAAAAAACCCGAATGCGATGATCAGCGCATAGAATGAAACAGTTTTCATCGCCTGACTTCTGGTAAAGGCGGCGCGGTCTTCAGCCTCAGCTTTGTCTCCAGCGCCCGCCCGCAGCTCCGCCTCACTGTAACCATCTGGTTGTAAACCATAGTCTTCGGGTGCGCGACGCATGACCAGCGCAATAGGAAAAAGCAGACAGGCGGAAAACAAGGCTAACCATAACCAGGCTTCTCGCCAGCCTATATTGTCTATTAACCAGGTAGCAAAAGGCGTAATAAGGATGCCACCCAGGGATACTCCCATGGCTGCGACTGCGATCGCTTTGCCTCGGTTGACGACGAACCATTTTGACAGGGTAACGTTAACGACCAGATTTCCGACCATGGCACATCCACAGGTCATGGCAACGCCATTTAATAGCCACCAGGACCATAGGGATTCGATAAGGCTGTGCAGTGCGAGGCTAGTGGACAGCACCAGCGTTCCCATGAGCATCATGGTTCTGCCACCCAGGCGGTCCACATAAGCACCGATGTAAATACCGGTGAGTGCCATCATCACCTGGCCAATGCTTCTGGATAAGGCAAAATCGCTACGGCTCCAGGTTAGTTCGTCAATCATCGGTATCATGAATGGCCCCAGGACATAGCTGTACATGCCCAGAGAGACAAATTGGGCGACAAAGGCGGCTCCGAGCAGCCAGTAGCCATAGTATATTTTCGTATTCAGGTTGGAATCCTCAATTGCGCTGCTGCTTTTGGGTTAACGCTGGTGGCTGGTGAATAGTCCAGGCCGCGATCTTAATGCTTTTTCGAATTGCTTGGATGCCGTATTTTAAGTTATGCCGGACGTTTAACCCTGTTTTAGGCAGATGATGCTGAGCCAGTTGCAGGGCAGATGTATAGAACAGCCAATTAATTACACCCTGTCACTTTACCGAAGTCGATAAAAAATCGCATCCTATCAATTCTCGGGTGATTCCTTGTCGGTTGTTTTTATTTCCATTGACCACTATAAAAAGGTCTTACTGGGCAAAATAGAAGCTTCTATCTATACCCTACGCCCTACGCCCTACGCCCTGCGCCCTGCGCCCTGCGCTCTATGCCCTATGCATTGCCTCTGTTGATTTGATTAGGGATGCTGCTACCGTGACGTTCTATAATTATGTATGGGAGGTCGCTTTCTGCAGCTGATGGTCGGAAATCTGCGATATTGGGAGTCGAGTTAGGATCTAACGGTTAAGAGGAATTGTTAACTATGCCCAGACTCTCTTAAAACCAACCTGAGCCTAACTTATCGATTCTTGAATAGATATCTAGAAATATTAGTCTTGCTCATGCGCACATTAATATAGGTTTGCGGTATAATCGTGTCCCGTGGGCGCGTAGTTCAATGGATAGAATAGGGCTCTCCTAAAGCCTAGATACAGGTTCGACTCCTGTCGTGCCTACCATCTCCTTGGGGTTTTAAATCCTGCTGTAATGTTTGAGTCTCATCCCAGGATAGCCACCCTCGTTAGTATTCTAAAGCTAAAAAAACCTATATCGAATCTCCTGTTCAGTGAGTTCACGCGCCGTTGCTTAAGTAATAGGTTGTTTATCATTCTCTTCGATGCACCGTTTTCGAATGCGACGCAATTGGCTTGTTAGAATAAATGGCAACACCATAGAGGTAAGCAGCGGCTGAGTCAGTTTCCGACGCAGAGGAAGCCAAATTAATTCAGCTATCTTGGTCAGATGAGTCTTTCCGTCTGCTTCAGTTAGTATAAATGAATGAAGCAGACGGCCATGCTCACCCTGAGTCTCCATGATGATGCGTTCGTTGGGAAGAAATTCAAGAATGATTAGGTCACTAACCTGCCCTCTGGTATATGAAGGGTTTAATAGCTTAAAGGTTGTTCCTGGTCCGAGGGATCCCTTGGAGGTCTGCTCAAAAAGCATCTCGTGACCGGCCCATTCACCGTGACGATCAAAGTCCGCCAAATAAAAGAAGACGCAATTGGCCGATGCTTCGATGCTGATTCCTCGCTGGACTTTTTTTGCGATTGCTTTTTTCCTTGCTTCTCCGATTTTCCATGAAACTGCTATTGACCCGATTTGTAACAGCTACATAACATGAAATTGTCTTTGGACGCTCATCTCCACGACTAGGATTCATTCCTTTTAAGTCGCAAGCGCCTTGGCTATACAGAATCCTCCAGGGCATGTATTACCGGTCTGCCTTTTTGTCCAGCGTCATAACAGGTGTTGGTAGTCTCCATTCCACTCGAATAGATTTTTTTGCAACCCAGGAATGCCGAGAACAGTAAGCCACATTATATTGAACCACTATAGCGAAGCTATTGGTCGTATTCCACTTCGCCTGTGCGATGGATCAATTTAAGGGTGTAGCCCTCTCCTAAAATCGATCGCCTGGTTCAACTCCTGTCGTGGTTACTATTGATAGATGAAGAAGCAACCAATCGTCATTAAGCTGCCGCACCTTGGGTCTATGTTTTTTTTATTTTTATCGTTAAGGGAATTATGGCGTAGGCCTCTATAGTAGATTTTTTCAAATCACGTTGTGAGTACTCGTTTTGAAGGATTGATATTGAGGGTGAAATTCGCTCCCCTTCCAGGGTGGGTCGGGGAGCGAGGTGTGACACGGCGTTACTGCTGCGGGGGAATCACCTGCTGGCCCATCCAAAGACTATTGTTGCAGTCCATTACGGCCTGGAAGTGCCTTTCAAGTGCAGCTCCGGCTTCCGAGGCGCCAAAGGCCGCTCTCTTGTTTGCCCAGTCGGTTACGGTATCACTCACCCCATAGAGGTAGAGATCGGGTGTGCTAGAACTGGTTGTAATCGGTGTGTAGGAATAAAAAACGCCATTTTTATATGCATCCATGTCGCCTAAGGTTGCTCTTATATGGCTCCAGAGATCTTCCAGGTCTGCTGCTCTAACACCCGGTTTTAGATTGCATGAATTGGAAGTGATAACTACCGGAGGAGTCACGTTCAGGCCACCTCCGTCGAAAATCAGGTTCCTCGTGCCAATCGCGTTATTACACTTCACTACAGAATCGAAGCGAGCCTGAACGCCTGCCATCTCTGCTGAGGCGGCTTGTGCATCGGCTGTGGCTGCAAATGCTGCCAGGTTCTCATGATTGCTAAACCAAAGCAGATCACTAGTTGCGGTTGTTTTGTAGGGAGTCCAAACAAACGATGTTGGGATCTCGATGCCAGCCTTGTTTGCTTGTTTCACGTAGAAGTCCCTGGCAGACATGACATCTTCCAGATCTTTTCCGTCAAGGTAGTTGCACATGAACACTTCACGAACATCCGCTTGTACTGACAAGCAGGCTGAAATTGCAAAAACCAGAAAGGCCGCGAATACTATTTTGATACGTTCCACTTTACTTCTCCTTAATAATTTCAATTTACTATAAAATAATCAAAATAATAATTCTATAACTTATCGTTGCGCGTCCTGTTGAGATCGAAAATCTCATGAATCGATCTCAACAGTAACAGTGATATTATCTGAGATTATTCAATTGAATTAACTTCGCTCAAGTACTTGTGAGATCATGGCAAAATAGCATTGCCGGTCTGGAAGTGGTTTTGATACAGTTTAGCCTGCGCCATTAACCATCCAGAAGAGGGTCAGTTTTAGGAAAAATATGAGTAATCCTTTTTTTAACATATGGCAAACGCCCAATGGAATACCCCCATTTTCAGAAATAAAACCCGGTCATTTCGAAGCGGCTTTTACTGCCGGCTTCAAGCAAAATATTGAAGAGATTAATGCCATTATTAGCTGTGGAGAAACACCGACTTTTTCGAATACCGTAGAGGAATTAGAACGATCAGGTGAATTACTAAGGCGGGTAGAAGCTGTTTTTTTTAACCTCGCGATTGCCCACACTAATGATCAGATTCAATCTTTAGAGTTAAAAATCGCGCCGCTTCTGGCTTTGCATGAAGCGAAGATATACCAGAACTCAGAATTGTTTAAACGAATTACTCAGGTCAAAGAAACCGCGACTGGATTAGACCCAGATCAAACCCAGCTGATTAATGATTTGTTCCGGGAATTTGTTCGCGCAGGTGCTGCCCTGGACCCGGGAAGTCGCCAGGAAGTGCAAAAAATTGATACGAAACTGGCCTCTTTGATGACGGAGTTTGGTCAGAATGTACTTAAAGAAAGTAACCGCTTTGAATTGGTCGTCGAGTCTCCCTCTGTATTGGTAGGCTTACCCCAGTGGGTTCGTGATGCTGCTCTGGCAGAGGGCTATGAACGCGGCCGGACAGGTCAGCATGTGTTTACACTATCGCGTTCGTCGATCACGCCGTTCCTGCAATTTGCTAATGACCGAGATCTGCGAGCAACCATTTATCGAGCTTATACCCGTTGTGGTAATCGTGATAACGCGCAGGACAATAAGGTGATCCTTTCCGAAATTGCCCAGTTGAGGGCCCGCCGGGCGAAAAAAATGGGTTTTACTGATCATGCCGATTTTATGTTGTCTGATCGGATGGCTGGTTCGTCCGTTAACGTCAGAGATTTATTGGATCAGATATGGAAACCGGCCAGGCAGAGAGCCGTTGACGAAGCAGACGCCTTGCAGCAGGTAATTCAGGAAGAGGGCAGTAACTTTCGCCTCGCTCCCTGGGACTGGGCCTACTATACCGAGAAAGTTCGCCAGCAGAGGTTTGATCTTGATGAGAGTGCCTGTAAACCCTATTTTTCCCTTGAGCGGGTGCGTGAAGGGGCTTTTGCTGTGGCTGGAAAGCTATTTGGCATCCGTTTTGTTTTGATGGAGGATGCGCCGACGTATCATGCTGACGTCAATTGTTATCGCGTTGAAGAAGCGGACGGAACGTTTGTCGGTCTATTTATGACCGACTATTTCGCTAGAGATTCGAAGCATTCGGGTGCCTGGATGAGCGATTTTCGGTCCCAAAGCCATTTGGATGAGGCGATCACGCCGGTGATTATCAATTGCTGTAATTTTTCCAAATCTGACCCTTGTCTGTTAAGTATGGATGAGGTCAGAACCTTGTTTCATGAGTTCGGTCATGGCTTACATGGCTTGCTCTCAAAGGTACGATACCCAAGCCAGTCGGGGACTAATGTCAAGCAGGACTTCGTAGAATTGCCGTCACAAATTATGGAACACTGGGCAACGGAGCCTGAGGTAATGCTGCAATACGCTCGGCATGTCGACTCTGGGGAGGTCATTCCCATGTCCTTGGTTGAAAAGTTGATCGAGTCTGAAAAATTTAATCAGGGCTTTGCGACCAGCGAGTATCTTGCAGCCAGCTATCTGGATTTAGCATGGCATGAAATTGGTGAAGACATACCTGATGTACACGCGCTGGAAACCGCTGTGGCCAAAGATATTGGGTTAAACGAAGCTATAGATCCGAGATACCTTTCGACTTACTTCAAGCATATATTCGAGGGAGAGGAATATTCAGCAGGGTATTACGCTTATATATGGGCTGAAGTTCTTGATGCCGACGGCTTTGAAATTTTCAAGGACAACGGCATTTTTGATGAGGCTACAGCACAGGGTTTTAGAAAGCACATACTAGAAGCCGGAGGGACTGCGGAGCCATTGGACCTTTACCGAAGATTTGCTGGACGCGAGCCTCTGGTTGAACCGCTATTGCGCCAGCGCGGTCTGGATTAAAGAGGGTTGTTTGTTGTTCTGCGTTTTACCAGCACTCCGAGTCAATGTCTTTTTAGCAAGGACGCCGGGGTAGAAACAGGCAGTAGGATAGCGCTTAAAACCCGCAACCAAACGGTCGGTTTTCCGGATATGGGTCGAGTTAACTGATCCATTGACTGCGCGTTATAAAAGCAGATGAGTGCTGACATAAATGAAACTCGACGGTTCAGGAATTCCCATTGTCCGTTATCTCAACGGTACGTAAATGGCTGGTATTCGGTGTTACCCGTGTTTGAGGTTTTGGGTTTTCGTTATCTTCAACAAGGTTTCCCTGCATTTCGCGCATGCTAAGGCTGGAAGTGTCCGGGCTCACGGCTGCAGAATCCCGAGTAGCGCTATCGAGTAAAGCACCGGGTTCATCGAGGATGAAATCTGGACTGGCAAGGGGGGGTGGCTTTGCTGATGGCTCAATTAAAGGGCTACCATCGTTTTCTTTTACGCTTAGCGCCGAGGTGTCGATATTAACGGGATCCAAATTGCTGGATTGCGTGGCTAAATCATCACCAATAGCGGCAATGGCCAGTCCACTCAGGTCTAACGCAGGTGCTGGGACTTGATCGGATGGCGCTACTAGAAAACCTACATTGGCAGAGAGGGAAAGTTGAGAATCAGATGCCTCAGTCTGGTCATTCGGAGAGTCGGTGGTGGGTTCTATATCCTCCGGCTTTTCTTGAATCAGACGTATGCGCGCATCGGCACCCACTGCTTTGAGGGCTGACATCACTTTATAGGCTTCGTCCTTATTAGTTGAGCGCTTCATGACGATAGTCTTGCCAGAGAAAAGCGTGGTCATTTTCTCCTCATCTGCCCGAATCAGACCGGCCATGGCCTCTTTAACCTGGATGAGGTCAAAACCGTCCAGTACATTTCCGGAGAAAACTACTACAAAAGTTGGAATACTCATTAGGTCAATCCTTGGCG
>Ga0206679_10004674_pt1 | contig 10216 bp, 10 predicted proteins | sample M110012015metaG_FD_155464 | JGI IMG/M metagenome (GOLD analysis project Ga0206679, IMG submission 155464) | Ammonia-oxidizing marine archaeal communities from Monterey Bay, California, United States - M1 100m 12015 | ecosystem: Environmental > Aquatic > Marine > Intertidal zone | place: USA... | reverse complement strand
TAGTTTAAATTGCTTTGCCTTAGAGATTTAGATTTATCACTTCTTAAGTCTTCAAGATTCTTAAGATATTTCTCATCAATATCATCAGTTACGTATTTTCCATCGAATATAGAACACTCGAATTGCCTTATGTCTTTATTTCCTTGTTGAGCAGCTTGGATTAAATCTTCTAGGTTTTGATAAATTAACCAATCTGCATCTATAAAACTTTCTATCTCTTTTTCAGTTCTATTATGGGCAACTAGCTCAGTGGTTGCAGCCATATCTATACCGTATACATTTTGAAATCTAATGGGTGGAGCTGCTGAAGCAAAATAAACCTTCTTAGCACCAGAAGATCTAGCCATCTCAATTATTTGTCTGCTTGTTGTGCCCCTTACAATTGAGTCATCCACCAACAGAACTACTTTATCTTTAAACTCTAAATCAATTGCATTGAGTTTTTGTCTAACAGATTTTTCTCTTTTTTCCTGAAAAGGCATAATAAAAGTTCTTCCTATGTAACGATTTTTTACGAAGCCCTCTCTATATTTAATACCTAAAGTCGAAGCAAGTTGTAGTGCTGAAGTTGTACTGCTATCAGGAATTGGTATTACTACATCTATGTCATGATCTGGATTCTCTTTTATAATTTTTTTTGCTAGGTATTCGCCCATACGTAATCTAGATTTATGAACTGAAATATTATCAATCGTAGCGTCCGGTCTAGCCAAATAAACGTATTCGAAAATGCAGGGAGTTGGTATGGGGTTCTTGATACAGGACTCAATTTCCATCTCACCTTCCGAGTTTATAAATACAGCTGATCCAGCTTCTATATCATCCATTACATCGAAACCTAATGATTCTAAGACCGTACTTTCTGATGCGACCATATAATCCTTGCCTATCAGGTCACTTTCTTTACTGCCTAATATAAGTGGTCTTATACCAAACGGATCTCTAAACCCTACAATGCCAATTCCATTTATCATTATTACTACAGAATAGGCACCTCTTACTCTCTTGTGCAGAGCTTTTACAGCAGCAAAAATTTCTTTAGACGTTGGATTTATTGAACCTTGTTTCTGGAGTTCATGCGCGAAAACATTTAACAAGACTTCACTATCTGAATCTGTATTTAAATGTCTTAAATCTTTCTCCTTTAGTGTTTGTTTTAATTCTTCATGATTAGTTAAATTTCCATTATGCGAGATACTAATGCCAAAAGGAGAATTGACATACATAGGCTGGGCTAACTCTCTATCTTCACTACCGGCAGTTGGGTACCTCACGTGACCAATACCCATCTGACCTCTTAAATTAATAACGTGCTGGTTTCTAATCACGTCACGAACAAGACCTAATTGTTTCCTAATGAAGAACCTGTTATTTGTAGACGTCGCTATTCCTGCTGCGTCTTGGCCTCTATGTTGAAGAATTGTTAGGGCGTCGTAGATAATCGGAGAAACTTCCGATTGACTGACAATGCCTACAACTCCGCACATAAAGTTATTTTATATCAAAGATTAAATTTTAAATTATCTTTATTTAAAAAAGTAGACGTGCCAAGTTCCCAATCCTTAAGAATCGGCTCTACTGATTCTGCAAATTGAATAGTGTATTCTCGGGTTAAGGAATCTAACCACCACTGTTTTGTATCAAGAAAATCGAGATTGTAAATATATAAACTCGTAAGAACTGCTGTAACCTTTAATGTTCCAAAACAAAGACCCAAGAGTCTATCAACACCTTTCAATCCGATTACTGAAGTAATTTTAGAAAAAGTTGAGCCGATAAATTTAAGTAATAAGAAGAAGGACAAGAAAAGGATCAAAAAAGATAACGCTTTTTTAATCTCTAGTGTTTCTATATACCCTTCCAAAACCGGAAAAAGCAAGGGGCCGTAAAACCAAGCTATAAATAAAGAAACTATCCAAGCGGCAGCGGAAAAAACTTCCTTCATAAATCCATTAAAAAACCCTGTAATTCCAAAAGCAGATAATAAAGCTAAAGAAATCCAATCAATCAAAACTAAATTTTCAATCATAAGGAATTATCTTAGGCGAAAATCTAGTCAAATCTGAAATTTGTTTCAGGTTATCTCTTGAATCATCCCTATCCATAGTCGGACCAACATACAAAACAAATTTATTGTCTTCATTATTTTTGTATTGGATATAAGCTTTAAGGCCTCTGCTTTTAAGCATTCTAAAGTCATCCATTAGACTTTCTTTATCTTCATATTCCCCAACTTCAATAGTCCAACCAGTTATTCTTTCTATTGAATCTGTTAATTTTTTTTCTTCTTTTTCTAAGGCAGAAGTAAAAGCCTCTATATCAAATGAAGAATTTTGTTTTTTTTGAATATCTCCATTAAGGGTTTCTTCGGGAATCGTAGTGTCTATATCTAATTTAAAATAATCTTCAAAAGATTTGGGTTTAACTACAACGGATGTAAGGACAAATAAAGATAGAAATAGGAGTAAAAGGTAGTTCAGTTTATTCATAAATCTATTTGTTTTAGTTTTGATAGAGATTCATAAGCTTCGCTAACAGTAAAAAATGATCCAAAAACGATCACTATATCAGTGCTATCTTCTTTTATGGCTTCTTTAACTGCTAAATCTACTGACTCGAAAGCTTCTGCTTTGCTAAGAGTCTCTCCTAAAATAAGTTCTTTTAAATCAGTGCTTGGCATCGCTCTATCAATATCAGGCGAACAAGCATACCATTCAGAAATGACATGTTTAATCTCTTTTATGATTCCAGTTATGTCTTTATCTTGCATTAAACCAACGATGGCCTTAATAGATTTTCCTTTGCACTCTTTATTGATAAAAGAGACAAGGTTTCGCACAGAAGCTAGATTATGAGAAACGTCTAAAACAAATCTACCTTTTACGTCGCATCTACCCAGTAAACTTGTTTTTTCTAAAATTTCTTTATGATTTATCTGCTGATTAGTTATTTCTTTATAAGCTGCTAATGAGCAAGCTGCAGATTCCTTATTTAAGTTATTAGTATTTGTTTCATATTCAAAAAAATCTAACCCTAACTGTAGTGTTTTGGAGTTTAGACTTTCCACTTTTTGCAGAACTGTCTCGGGCATTTCAGCTGCGCCCATAATGATTGTCTTCCCTTCTCTAAAGATTGCCGACTTCTCTTCGCCAATTTCTTCTCTTGTATTACCAAGCCACTTTTGATGATCTAACTCGACATTAGTTAAAATTGAGATATCAGGATCTAATAAATTAACTGGATCATACCTTCCTCCCAATCCTATTTCTAGAATGGCCACATCTACTGAGTTTTCTTTAAAGAGGATAAAAGCAGCGATTGTAGCGTAATCAAAATAAGTTAATCTAACGTCTCCCTTTATCTCTTCTATCTCTTTAAAAGCATTAATAATGTCTAAATCCAATGCCGGCAATCCATTTATCCTAATTCTTTCGTTAAAATTAAATAAATGAGGAGAAGTATATAGACCAACTTTAAAATCTGATTGCAGCAATAAGTTGTTCAAGAATTCAGCCGTAGTTCCCTTACCATTTGTTCCCCCAATAACAACAACTTTATTTGCAATAGGGGAATCTAAAACTATATTCTTTATTGGCTGTAGTCTTTTTAGGCCAAATTGACCTTCCTCACTTCTATTAAGATTTATGTATTCAAGCCAGTCAACCAGCGAGTTAGAATTCATAAAATTTTATGATTTTGTCTTAGATATGAGTCCAGAAATTAATCTGTGAATAGTTTCTTTTAGATCTTTTCTATGAACTATCATGTCTATAGCTCCATGTTCTAATAGAAATTCGCTTCTTTGAAACCCTTCAGGTAGTTGCACGTTTAATGTCTGTTCAATTACTCTTGGTCCTGTAAACCCGACTAGAGCTTTTGGTTCAGCAATGTTGATATCGCCTAACATGGCCAGACTTGCGGAAACTCCTCCGTAGATAGGATCAATCATTACAGAGATATAAGGTAAGTGCGCTTGATGCATCTTCTCAATAGCAGCGCTTGTTTTGGCCATTTGATACAAAGAAACTAGAGATTCCTGCATTCTCGCACCGCCACTAGTTGAAAAGCAGACAAAAGGGAGTTGATTAGACAGAGCATGGTTAACTCCTTCTACAAACTTCTGACCTACAACTGAACCCATAGACCCCCCCATAAATCTAAATTCAAAAGCCGCGGCAACTAAAGGAAGTTTATTTACAGTTCCTTCCATTACTAAAAGAGCTTCATTTTCATTGCTTGCCTTCTCAGCAGAATTTATTCTCTCTTTGTAAGATTTAGTGTCCTTAAACTTCAACCAATCTTTTGGCGATTTACCTTCAGACAACTCTTTAGTCCCTGAGGTATCTAAGAAAAGCTCTAACCTTTTTCTGGCACCAAGCCTAATGTGATGATCACATTTCATGCAAACATAAAGATTTGTTTCTAACTCTGGAACATAAAGTATGTTGTTGCACGCACTGCAGCTCTGCCATAAACCTTCTGGAATAGTAGATTTTTTAATTGACCCCTTTCTTATAAATGAAGGCAATATTTTTTCAAACCAATTAGCCATTGCTATTTAATTGCTACAGATAACTCTTTAGTTTTGTTGGCTATCTTTGTGATAGTGTCCCCTCCTTCGCCTATCAAGTCTACGAATACACTTCCAGCTACTATACCATCAGCAAGATCTTTTACAGACAAGGCTGAATCAGAATCTTTTATTCCAAAACCAATGGCAATAGGTAAATCTGTTTCCCTTCCTAATAAATTAACTTTCTGTTTTACGTCTTCTGAATCTAAATCATTTGATCCAGTAATGCCTTTAACTGAAATGTAATAAATATAACCAGAAGAGAGGTCGCAAATTTGTTTTATCCTAGAAATATCAGTAGTAGGTGCAATTAATCTTATAATATCTATTCCATTATTTTCAGCTTCTGTTGAAAATTCAGTACTTTCTTCAGGAGGCATATCGACTATCAATAATCCATCTACACCTTGATTAGCTGCTGCCTTACAAAATTCCTTTACTCCCATGGATTCAAAAGTATTCATGTAACCCATGAAGACTATGGGAGTTGTTTTGTTAGATTTCCTAAATTTAGATATTAAATTCAGGGCATCTCTAATGCTGGTCTTATTTAATAACGCTCTCTCATGACCTTTTTGTATAGAAACTCCTTCAGCCATTGGGTCTGAGAATGGGATGCCTATTTCGATAATATCTGCACCTTCTTCTACCATGCAGTTCATGATATTTAGAGTAGTGTCTAAATCTGGATCTCCTGCAACTATATAAGTTATAAGAGCTTTAGAATCATTTGATGATAATTCATCAAATGTAGTTTTTATTCTATTCATTAAAGTTCTATTCCTTCTATAGATGCTACCGTGTTAATGTCTTTATCTCCTCTCCCTGAAACATTTACAACAATAGTTTGCTTGTTCTCCATAGTTGGGGCTAATTTTTTTACGTAAGCTAAAGCATGGGCCGTCTCTAATGCCGGCATAATTCCTTCTATTTTGGTTACTTCTTTGAAGGCCTCTAAAGCTTCATCGTCATCAGCAACAACGTACTCTGCTCTTCCTGTATCTTTCAACCAAGCGTGCTCAGGTCCAACTCCAGGATAATCTAATCCTGCAGAAACGGAATGGGTTTCTAAGATCTGGCCGGCATCGTCTTGCATTAAATAAGTTCTCATACCATGTAAAACACCTTCCTTGCCATCATTTAATGGGGCTGCATGCTTTCCTGTGCTCAACCCTAAACCACCAGCTTCCACACCAATTAGTCTTACTGCTTTTGAATTTATAAAAGGATAAAATAAACCTAAAGCATTAGATCCTCCTCCAACACATGCAACCAAAGCATCAGGATTTTTTCCTATTTGATTAATGCTCTGCTCTATTACCTCTTCACCAACAACTGCGTTGAAATCTCTAACAATTTCAGGATAAGGATGAGGTCCTGCCACACTCCCAATAATATAATAAGTGTCATCAACGTTAGTAACCCAATCGCGCATGGCTTCGTTCATTGCATCTTTTAATGTTCTAGTTCCTGAATTGACCCCAACTACTTCAGCTCCCAAGAGCTTCATTCTAAAGACATTTAGAGATTGTCGTTTAATATCTTCTTCTCCCATATAGACAACACAATCTAGACCATGACGAGCTGCTACAGTTGCGCTTGCTACTCCATGTTGACCTGCTCCTGTTTCAGCAATAATTCTTTTTTTACCCATATGTTTCGCAAGGAGAATTTGACCTACAGTATTATTAATCTTATGTGCTCCTGTATGATTTAGATCTTCTCTCTTAAAGTAGACTTGGGCTCCTCCTAAGGTCTCCGTCCATCTTTTTGCAAAATAAAGAGGAGAAGGCCTCCCAACGTACTCCTTGAGATCTTTGTGAAATTCACTTAAAAACTTTTTATCCTTTTTAATGATTTTGTATTGTTCGTAGAGCTCATCCAAAGCAGGTACTAGAGTTTCAGCTACATACCTTCCTCCATATACTCCAAAACGACCTTTATTATCTGGTAAGGTTTTTTTAGACATTAAATCTCCTGACTTTTTCTATTAAATTTCTAACCTTTACTGGATCCTTAATACCTGGAGCAGACTCTACCCCAGTGCTTACATCAATGCCTTCACAAGGTACTGAAGAAATAGCTCTTTCAACGTTCATTGTATCTACACCTCCAGCTAACAGAAAAGGAATTTTTAGTTGGGTGTCAATTAGATCCCAATTGAAAGATTGACCAGTTCCTCCATAAGACCCATCTTCATATGAGTCCAAAAGCAACATCTTCGCATCTATAAAATTTTTATTTATCTTTTCAAAGTCTGTCTCTTCGTTAACTCTTATAGCTTTAACAAAACCTTTAGTAAATTTAGAACAAAATTCTGTGTCTTCTTCGCCATGAAATTGAGGTATGGCATGAGGAATTTTTTCTAAGCATTCTTCAACAAATTCTTGGTCTCTATTTACAAACACTAGAAATATATCTAAATCATTCTTAATTGACTCAACAATACTTACTGCCTTGTCTATCTCTATAAACCTTGCACTTTCTTCATGAAGAATAAAACCTAAAGCATCCGCCCCTTCCGCTTCAACCATCTGAGCATCTTCCTTGGAGGTGATTCCACAAATCTTTATAAAATGAGTCATATTAATTGGTGAATTATAACGTATCCCTTAGAAGTTAGACTCTACTAGAACTGAGGCATATTAGGTTTTGGTATATGAAAAATTTTTGGATAACTGGGGCCTACAAAATATAAGCCTGCTGAATCAACTGTTTTACCAGCAACCTTTCTATCTCTTAAATTCAATATTTTCTTTACATCCAAAGGGCTGATCTCCTTTTTTCCTACCATTATCAAAGTTCCAACAATCACTCTTACCATATGTAGCAAAAAGGCATTGGCTTTTAAATCAATCAAAATTAAATCTTTCTTCTTTTTTATCTCAATACTCTTCATATTCCTGATGGGTGTTTTTGATTGACATCCTGAACCTCGAAAAGAGCTAAAGTCATGCTCTCCAACTAGATATTTAGAAGCTCTGCGCATGGCTTGGTAATCTAACTCCTGAGGAATATAAAGAGATCTCTTAGACCATAACGCTGAAGGTGTATCATTGTTTCTTATAATGTATCTATAAGACCTATCTAAAGCTGAGAATCTTGCATGAAAAGTATCTTCTACTTCTCTAGACCAGATCACTCTTATATCGTGAGGCAAATAAGAATTTACTCCCCTTACCCATTCATCCGCCCTTCTAGAAGAATTAGTTTCAAAATGAATAACCTGCATAAGAGCATGTACCCCGCTATCCGTCCTACCGCTACAAAAGGATTTTATTTGTTGGTCAGCAACCCTTTTAAGGCCCATATCCAGAAGTCCTTGGATAGTTTGCTTGGTGCTTTTTTGTTTCTGAAAGCCAAAGTAATTAGTACCCTCATACTCTATACCAAGAGCTACCAGGTATTTATTATTTGGCATTGGAAATCTGCTCTAAGAGAGAATTAGCGACGACTGTATTTTCTTCAGATAACCCTTTAGATTTGATAACTTCCGTTAATAATTTTTTAGCTTCGGGCTTTTGGTCCATCTCTATTAAACTTCTAGAAAGATTAATTTTTGCAAGATTCTCATCTCCTACTTCGGAAAGATTTGAAGATTCTATTTTTGGATTATTCTTTTTTTTCTCAAACCTTAAAGTTTGAATAATAAAACAGAATAGAGTTAAACCTAATAATAAACCCAGAAAACCTTCCAAATAGGTTCCCGTAAAGAAAAAAAACTCAGTTTCTATATTTAATAAGAAGCTCTCCATTATTTAATCAAATAATAATGAAGCTATTTGGATGCTATTTAAAGCAGCTCCTTTTAATAAGTTATCAGCAACTACCCACAAATTAAGTCTGTTTTCATCCCAAAGATCTTTTCTAACTCTCCCTACATGAACTAAGTGACTTCCGTCCCCGTCAGTAAATGCAGTAGGATAATCTTCTTCAGATTTTCCATATTTAACAGATAGACCGGGTGATTCTTTTAAAAGCTTAACTGCTAAATCTTCGGGTATAGGTCTTTTAGTTTTAATGTGGACTGATTCAGAATGTCCATTTAGTACCGGAACTCTTACACAGGTTGCAGCAACTTGTATGTTTGGATCAAGAATCTTATGAGTTTCTTTTACTAACTTATTTTCTTCTTTCGTGTATCTATTCTCTTCAAATACATCACAATGAGGAAGAGCGTTATTAGCAATAGGCTTGGAATAAATAGAACTTTTAATTTCTGTGTTTCCTTCATAAGCATCTATTTGATCCATTAATTCTTCAGTAGCTTTTTTTCCAGTCCCTGATACGGCTTGAAAAGTAGTTACATCTATTCTCTCAATAACAAATTCATCATGCAGTGGCTTCAAAGCAACAAGCATTTGGATAGTTGAGCAATTAGGATTGGCAATAATTCCAGGAAGTTCATAATCATCCAGCACTTTACTATTAACTTCTGGAATAATAAGAGGTATATCGTCTTCGTAACGGAAACAGGAAGAATTATCTACAACCACACATCCTTGAGAAACTGCGATCGGAGCGTAAGTAGATGCTACTGAGGATCCAGCAGAAAAAAGTGCTAAGTCAAATTCAGAAAAATTAAATTTCGATAGATCTTCGACCTTATGATTCTTTCCCCTAAAATTTATTTCCTTACCAGCCGAATTACTGCTCGCTAATAAAGATATTTCAGAATCTTGAAAATAATCCTTTTCCAGAAGCTTTAAAAAACTCTGACCAACCATTCCAGTAGCTCCAGCTATAGCTATCTTCCTAGCCTTATTCATTGAAACCTCTCAAATTCTCTAATATCTTTTGACTCATTTGATCTGTATTTAATTTCATATCTTCAGGACCTTCGAGGTCATTAGTTCTATAACCTTCTTTAAGAACCTTCTGTATTGCTTCTTCAATTTTACTCGCAGGCTCTTCTAGACCAAAACTATATCTAAGCATCATCGCTACTGACAGAATTGCAGCTAACGGATTAGCCAATCCTTGTCCAGCAATATCAGGTGCAGAACCATGTACAGGTTCAAACATGCCTTTATTTTCTGAATTAATAGAAGCTGAAGGAAGCATACCTATTGATCCAGTCATCATGGCTGCTATATCTGAAAGTATATCTCCAAACAAATTACCTGTGACTACCACATCAAACTGTTTAGGCTCTCTTACTAATTGCATGGCAGCGTTATCTACCAACATATGTGAAAGATTTACATCTGGATAATCTTTAGAAAGATCAGATATCACTTCTCTCCATAAAACACTTACCTCCAATACGTTTGCTTTATCTACTGAACAAAGTTTCTTGCTTCTTTTTTGAGCAGCCTCAAAAGCAACTCTTCCAATTCTCTCTATTTCTTCATGACTATATATCATGGTGTTAAATGCTTCTTTCTTATCTTCTTTCCTTCCTCTTGGCTCTCCGAAATAAATACCTCCGGTTAACTCTCTGATTATCAATAAATCAAGATTCTCAACTTTCTCAGCTTTAAGGCTGGAAGATGCAGTTAAATGCTCTGAAAGGATGGCGGGTCTAAAATTTGCAAATAAATCTAACTCAGATCTCAATCCTAATAGAGCTCTTTCAGGCCTATATTGATAATCTAAGTCATCCCATTTAGGGCCACCAACTGCTCCCAATAAGATTGCATC
>Ga0206679_10004672_pt1 | contig 10219 bp, 8 predicted proteins | sample M110012015metaG_FD_155464 | JGI IMG/M metagenome (GOLD analysis project Ga0206679, IMG submission 155464) | Ammonia-oxidizing marine archaeal communities from Monterey Bay, California, United States - M1 100m 12015 | ecosystem: Environmental > Aquatic > Marine > Intertidal zone | place: USA... | reverse complement strand
CACGGCAAGAACGCCCACAGTAGAGAGGAGACTAAAGTCCAGCCCCATTAGCAAGTGCCCGAAGATAGCGCCCATCACTCCGAAGGGAATTGCGGATAAAACGCCAAAAGGTTTGAGATAGGATTTAAATTCGACTGCCATTAACGAATAGATGAGCAAGACAGCTAGACCGAAAAGCTGCAAGGCTGATCGGTTAAATTCATCCTGATCCTCCAATTGCCCGTCTTTTTTTACCGAGACTTCAGGATACAGTGCCTTCATTTCTTTGACGACGTCGCCGTACATGACTTTGGCTATCTCATTGACTGTCAATTGCCCGGTGGAGGGTAACGCTGTAATTTGAATACTGCGCTCACGATCGGTACGTTTAATGCGTGAGTATCCCGGAACGTAGTTGGCCTCTGCCACCGAGTAGAATGGCACTTCCACTCCGGTAGCCGTTCGTATGCGCATGTCTCTCAGAGTCTCGACTTGTGCGCGCGCGTCTTTTGGATAACGCACCATAACACGGACATCGTCACGTTCTCGGGGAATGCGCTGAGCCTCGGCGCCATAGAAACCTTGACGGACTTTGTTGGCTACCTGGGATAAGCTAATGCCTAGGCTATCGGCGTTGGGTAAAAGCTTTATGTCTATATCTTGGCGCCCTGAATAGAGATTATCCCGAATGTTTCTGGTGCCAGGAAGAAGCGCTAGTTGTTCTTTTATAAATGCAGCAGCCCCTGCCAACTGCTCTGTGTTTGAAGCAGTCAGAGATATGGAAAACGTCGATGTTGGTGGCCCTAGGGTAGTGTCTACGCTGATCTTCTTAGCATCAGGGACTGGGCCCATGTTAGCTTGCCATCGCTCACCAACGAGTTTCGGATCTATTTTCCCTGCAACTTCAGGGGTTAACTCGATTAACAAACGTATGGTATCGCCCCACATAAAAGAGAGCTGATTAGAGATGAGTTTATCAACTTGCACCTGCTGCTCGACCATAGGGTCAGAGGCTAGTCCATCAGATGCTCGCTCTGCCCTTTTTATAATATCGAGCTTGGCCGCTTTGGAATGACCATCGGGCATTTCGAGACGCATGGAAATAAAATCTGAGGCGACGTTGGGCATCTGCACCTGTCTCACATAGCCAGCCCCAACCAGCGTCAATGAAAGAACTAGAGCCAGAAAAAACAATATCAACGTAAGGCAGAGCCTTCTCCAGAACCGGTTTAAATTGATTTTGTGCAATCGAGCTAAGACCACTAGCACACCAGCGTCGAGCGTTATACAAACGGGTGCCGACAACTGATGTAGGCCGTCGTTCGGGCCTCATCTGTGCCAAATGGGACGGAAGGATCCATAGTGACTCGATCAGTGAGAAGGTCAAAGCCACGAGAGTGACGGCCGGAATAGCCCAGAGAAACGTCGCCCAGAGTCCGGGTAAAAAGAAGATGGGCGAGAAGAAGATCATCGTACTTAATACAGCAAGAAAAACAGGCTTCGACACTGCTTGCGCACCTTGTTTGGCTGCATTAGTTGGGTCTAAGCCTTGCTCCTGATGGCGGAATACACTTTCTCCTACAATAATGGCGTCATCGACGATGATCCCCAAAATCAGAAGAAAGGAGAACATCGATAGCATATTTAGAGTTAAGCCAATACTGGGTAAAATCCATAAAGCACCCAGATAGGCCACACCGATTCCCAGGGCAACCCAAAAAGCCAGTTGAGGACTTAAAAACAGCATCAGAATGATGAACACCAAGATCAGGCCGCCAACGGCATTTTTCGTCAGTAGCGATAAGCGTCCCTCAAATAGGATAGAAAAATCTCTCCACGTGGCGAGCTCTAACTCGCGAGGTAGAAATTCGGCCCCGGTGTCGACATAATCTTTCACTGCTTTGGTAGTGGCCATCACATCTGGATCTTCACCGACACTAATCGCAAGGAAAATAGCCTTTTTGCCGTTAAACCGAGTCAGAGCATTGCGCTCCTCAAAAGTATCCTTGACCTCTGCCACATCGCCTATCGTCACTTCTGAACCGTCGTTTTTGCTGGTTATAGAGATAGTGTTGAAATCGTCTTCGTAGTAGGCTTGCCCGCGGGTTTGAACCTGAATATCGCCGCTGTCGGTTCGGATAGTGCCCGCTGGAAGATTGATAGACGTACGACGAATGGCATTGACGACATTATCAAATGATATTCCGTAGCGGCGCATGTTACTCTCGGACAATTCAATATCAATTTGTGGCTGCCGTGCACCCCATATTTCCACAAAATCAATATTTGGCAAACTGGATAGTTCATCTCGAATGCGTTCACCATATTGCTTTAGAACGCCTTCTGAGGCGTCGCCGAACAAAGCGATACGGATGACTTCTTCGCGCTCAATCACCTCGGTTACTATGGGTCGTTCTGCATCTGTTGGGAAGGTGATAATAGCATCTACTCGACTTTTGACATCATTGAGCATTTTTGTCATGTCGTAGTCTGTGTCTATTTCCAGGCTGACGGACCCGCGACCTTTCCTCGCTTCAGAGGTGATGCCTTTGATTCCTTCAAGAGAAAACACCGCCTCCTCAATGCGCACCACGATCTGTTCTTCCACCTCCTTTGGTCCAGCGCCTGGGTAGGGCATATTGATATTAATATAATTAATCGAGGTGGACGGAAATACCTCTTTACCAATTCCAAAAGCACCAAAAGCACCACCGATAATAATTAAAAACATCAGCAGATTTGCCGCTACCGGATTGTGCACGAACCATTTGATAGAGGCATTCACAGTATTGAATCCCCGGCTTGATTTTTGCCAGCCACGGTCGCCGATTCCTTCGGAATCACCTTCATTCCGTCGATGGCCAGAGGCAGTCGTGATACAACGACTCGTGTTCCAGGATTGAGACCAATAGCGGTGACATTTTCAAGGTCTGATTGAATCAGGTTAACACGCAAATAAGAAACCTCATCCCTTTCGTTTAGCACCAAGACCTCATTGCCCCTGTAAACCGCGGCCTTGGGAAGGCGCACCGCGTTGGGAATGGTTTTACCGCTAATTTCTGCTTCGACAAACAGACCAATGTTAAGCGCTGGGCGAAATTCTTCAGAATCTGATTTGAATGGGTTTTCCACTTCCGCCACTGCAAAAATCATACGGCTCTGAATATCCACAGAGGCATCAGTACGGACTATTTTCCCTTGCCATTGGTAGATTTGATCGCCCTGTATACTGCGCAAGGTAACCGATGGGTAGGTGTTCTCGGTATTGTCATCATAATTCTGTGGTAAATCAATGAGTGCTGCTTGTCGATCAGAAAGGGGCAGTCGTATTTCCACAACATCGGTGCTATACACTTGAGCAATGGGGGTGCCTGGATTGACATACTGTCCAACATTGGCGTAAGTCTGACGAATTCTACCCGGGAAGGGCGCGCTGATCGCTGTTCGCGCCAAGTCCAGCTGTGCTTTTTTTACATCGGCCTTGGCTGATTCCAAGCTAGCTTTGGCAGAATTCAGTTGTGGTTGCCGCAGGAAAAGTGCATTGGCGGTATTGTCTCCCAACTCTCTCCATTCACGTTTGGCCTGACGAGATCGTCCCTGTTCTAATGCCACTTGTTCTTGTGCTTTTGCCAGCTGGGCTTGCGCTCGGACTACCGAGAACTCATAGTCTGCCGGTTCAACTTGCAATAATTTCTCGCCAGCTTTAAAAAACCCACCATTTGCATAACCGCGATTTACAGATATCACCTTCCCTGCGACTTGAGAGACTAGATTAATTTGCCTTTTTGGAGCCACGTTTCCCTGACTTTTCACGCTAATCTGAAATGGTTCAGGTTGAACAGACAGAACGTCCACAGCTGCGGGTGGCTTACTCTGACGAGCAGCGCGTTGGGGCGTTGGTTTGAATATTATTAGCGAAGCAATAAGCGCAATACCGATTGCGAAGACCACCAGTGTAATGGAGCCTTTTCGGCTAAATATGGGCATAAAAACAACCTTTCGCGAGGTCTGCGCTTTAATTAGCACAAACCGGAATAAAACATTTTACTTAAACGGATAAACGTCTTGCATACCAATGGGTTGACTGCTCACCGCTTCTTTGACCCAGGGATACGTTCTTTCAATCAAATTAGATGGCTACAGAGCGTTGTTCTCAAGGATTAGGTGTTCGCTTCATCAGACTTGTTAAACACTTCTCTGTCCAACATACCTTCACTGTCAGCCACCACCGCTGTCACCATGCCATCGCCGGAGACATTGACAACGGTTCTCAGCATATCCAGTAGACGATCGACGCCAATAATGAGACCAATCCCCTCAACAGGGAGACCCACTTGCTGCAACACCATCGCCAGGGTGATTAATCCCACACCGGGTACCCCTGCAGTTCCTATGGAGGCCAGTGTTGCAGTGGCCACTACGGCGAGATATTCGCCCATTGAAAGATCAAGACCGTAGGCTTGGGCAATAAATACGGTAGCGATCCCCTGCATAATCGCGGTACCGTCCATATTCACTGTAGCTCCTAAAGGAACGGTAAATGAGGCGATTGAGTTATGCGCCCCGACACGATTTTTAGCGGCATTTAGGGTGATGGGCATGGTGGCATTACTGGAGGCGGTGCTGAAGGCAAATACCATTGCTGGACGCATATTTTTAAACAGCGTCACGGGGTTCAAGCGAGTGAAGATTGCAAAAATACTGCTGTAGGTCATACAAGCATGTAGGCACAGCACAAATACCATGGTGGCAAAGTACAGTGCCAAGTTAACGATGGCGGAATATCCCTCACTGGTGAACAATTTTACTAACAGGCAAAAGACGCCAACGGGTGCAACATTCATCAAAATGGTCACCATAATCATTACCACATCACTTAACTTTTGAAAGCCACGTAACACAGATTGACCGGACTCGCCTGATCGCATTATGGCGACGCCCACCAATATAGCGAAGACAATGATCTGTAGCATATTGCCCTGAGCCATTGCTTGAACGGGATTGCTAGGGAATATCCCAATCACCACATCTTTAAAGGCAGGCGATTCTTTTACCGAGAACGCAGCTGCTTCTGAGGTATTTATGCCCACCCCGGGATCAACAATATTGGCAATAACCAGAGCAAGAGTGACCGCAATAGCAGTTGTAGTGAGATACAGAGCAATGGTTTTGACTGCCACCTGACCCATCTTGACGTCCTCGCCCATTGAGGCAGATCCGCATACCAGAGAGACAAATACCAGAGGCACCACTAATAACTTTAGTGAGATGACGAAGATTTTACCAATAACATCAAAAATATTATCTACCATCCATGCGATCACTGGAGACGCTGCTGGTATGGATTGGTCAATTGTATGTAGCACGAGACCCAATGCGATACCAAGGAACATGCCGAGTAAGATTTTTGATGAAAGTTGCATAGTAAACAAAGTCCCTGTCAGAGAGTTGATGGCGATTTACGCCGATTTTTTATCCACACTATAAACTGCGTGGTGAATTCAGGTACCAATAAAAAGATAATGCCCACCACAAGAATATTTAAGCTAGCCACGGCGATAAAGAACTCTACTATGCTCCACTGCAACAGGCTCAGAAAAACAATACCAAGTAGACTGCCACCCACCATAAAAGCCGCATTCATTATAGCATTAACAGACAGAACTCGCGCTCGTTTGCCGGATGCCGTTCGCTGTTGCAGCATGGAGTTGAGCGGCACGATGAACAGCCCACCGAATAGACCGATGAGCGTTAGATCGGCGAGAATATGTAGGCCACCACTGAGATCCAAAAATTGACTGGGGGTTATCGATACGAGAGCACCATGCATCTGTTGAAAAGAGAGGGAGGTAAAACTTAGATCAAAGGCAAACAGGCTTAATCCCAACGCTCCGATGGGTACAATGCCGGGTTCCACAACGCCGCGAGACAATCGATGACAAAGCAATGATCCAGATGCTACACCAACGATAAAAGCGGCTAGCAATATAGAGATTAAACGTGGATGACCGTTTAATACAGTGACCGTATAATTGGGCACTTGGGTTAAAAAGCAGCTGCCGTAAAGCCAAAACCAGGAGATAGCCAAAATACAGAAAAACCGAGTGCTATTGTCGCGCGCTAAGGCAAAATTATTACGAGTTTCTTTTAATGGATTGAGACGAACTGGCTGATTCATGACTTCTGGAGGAGCCTTAGGGATTTCCTTGCTGCACAACCAGCCAATGAATGCTACCAAAACAATCAAGCCACTTAATAGCAGCGGCCCGTTGTCAAGAGTCACCATCCAGCCACCGATCAGTGTACCTAACAATATAGAGCCAAACGTCCCCATACTCACCTGCGCGTTGCCAGCCAGCAATTCGTCATCACTCAAATGTTGAGGAATCAAAGAGTATTTCGCCGGCCCAAAAAAAGCTGATTGGGTTCCCAATAGAAACAATACAAACAGCATTAAGTTGATCTCTAGGGTAAATAAAGCATAACTACCGATGAGCATGATACAAATTTCTGCAACCTTTACGCGGCGCATTAACATGGCTTTATCAACGGCATCAGCCAGCTGTCCCGCAATAGTAGAGAACAAGAAAAAAGGCAGTATAAATAAGCCGGCAGCCAAATTGGTAGTGAAGTTAGTTGCGCTGTCTGATTGACTGGCGGCTGTGGTTACAACAATGACCAAAAGTGCATTTTTAAACAGGTTGTCATTTAGGGCACCGAGGAACTGAGTAACAAAAAACGGTAAAAAGCGACGCTGACGAAACAAATTAAACTGACTCACGGCACCTTGGCTGTTGCTCATCAAACGCTCCGAAAAAGCCAATCTATGTAAACTGAACTCAACAGATTGGTCTCATAGTTATAATAGTATGGAGTATACATTAAAAGTCGGAGACAAATGTTACTTGCTCTCCAATCGTGATCTTACGAAAAAGCAGTTTATAATGATTACGGCGAGGGGAGCAGGCAAAAAGAGTTTGATCGATAAAATTTGCTCAACTCTGGCCAGTGAATGAGTAGCGGCTGGGCTCATCCAGAAAAGCCCAATATGCCTAAGGGTGCCTATACAGTCCCTGTTATGCATTTTGGCATGGTTTAAAGACTTACAGGGGGGTATCATCACTGCCGGTTACAGCACCTTTCTGCTGTTTTCTTTGAGCCGCTCGGTCTAATTTTTTTTGTAGTAGCAACTGTTCTTTTCGCCTATATTTTGCCTCGTGCCGACGAGTGAAATACCACATCACCAAGACCAAAATTAATCCGAGAAGCATGCCTATAATCCAGTTCACGTGCCTTATTTCACCCCCTTTTATGTGTCAGGCTAGCTCTCACCTCATTGGTGTCATACACAAATTGCAGCAGTTTTAATTTGCGCATACACCGAGTCACCTGGTTTCAAATTTAATTGCAGCGCAGATTTTCGAGTTATTCGACTAAGAAGGACGGAATTTCCTACCAATAGCCTAAGATTGACTTGTGACTTACCTTGTTGCTTTAGACTGTCTATTATTACGGGGATAACATTGAGAATACTGCTGTTGTTCGGTTTTTCCAGAGCAATACTGATATCGCGCGCAAAAATTTGTAGGCGAACATGAGAGCCTAACGTTAACGGTGGGCTGGCGACGTGTAAACTTATTCCAGCTAAAGTTAATCGAACTAAACCAAAATTCTCATCGTAATCTGTCACCTCTGTTTCAATAACACTTTCCGCATCCAATGCATGCGCCAGGGGTAGGTCCAGAGAGGTAAACATCTCTTTTATCTCTCCTTGCCCAATAATTTTTCCACTCTCGAGTAAGACGAGATGATCAGCCAGCTTAGCAATCTCATCTTTAACATGGCTGACATAGACAACCGGAATACTAAGTTGCTTAAAGGTCTGGGTGAGGAATGGAAGGATGTCTGATTTTTGATCATCGCCCAAGGCCGCAAGAGGCTCATCGAGAAGCAACAAGTTGGGATTAGTAACTAAGGTTCGAGCAATGGCCACCCGTTGCTGTTCACCACCCGATAGTTGCCATGGCATGCGATTCAACAGGGGTTGGATACCCATTAAATCAAGCATGAGCTGAATTTGCTTGGGTGACATAGGCGCTTTTGCACGATGCAGCCCAAAATCGATATTTTTCTTTACATTTAGGTGCTCAAATAAACTGGGTTGTTGGAAGACAAACCCCACACCTCGCCGGTGTGTGGAGAGAAACTCTGTTTCGTTTTGCCATACAACATTATTCACCCTTATGCTGCCTTGAGTGTTGTTGATAAGGCCGGCAATAGACCTTAGGAGAGTGGTTTTACCACTTCCTGAGGAACCAAATATTGCAGTGACGCCAGACAGTGCGATATCAGTATTGACCTCGAGGGTGAAATCATCACGTTGTACGCTAATATCTACTCTAATACTGGTCATGGAGTTACCACCGAGTAACGACGATTGGCTCCATAGACGAGAAGTAACATAACAAAGGACAGCAATAAAAGGCAGCCTGCAAGAGCATGGGCTTGAGCATACTCAAGAGTTTCAACATGATCATAAATGGCGATAGAGGCCACCTGAGTGCTACCAGGAATATTGCCGCCTATCATAAGAACAACACCGAACTCACCGAGAGTATGGGCAAACCCCAACACACCTGCGGTGATAAAGCTGGATTTTGCCATGGGTATTGCAACACTAAAAAATTGATCGAGAGGAGATGCGCCGAGGGTTGCAGCTACCTCCAGTGGTCTTCGTCCCAAAGATGAAAATCCATTTTGTAATGGTTGAACCACGAAAGGTAGTGAATAGAATACCGAGCCAATAACGAGACCGGAAAAACTGAAGGCCAAAGGTGGCCCGCCTAAAAAATCGACAACGCCACCAATGGGGCCATTTGGTCCCAGAGCCAGCAAGAGATAAAACCCCAGAACGGAAGGCGGCAGTATGAGGGGCAGCGCGATCAACGCTTCGATGACTAATTTAAAACGCCAGCGACTTCGTGCTAACCACCAGGCCAGAGGAGTTCCAAGAACGAGTAAAAGCAACGTACTGATACTAGCCAATTTGAGTGTGACCCAGAGTGCGGTTAAGTCCTGTTGATCGAGTATCATGGCAGCCGGTACCCGAAGCGAGTTATAACAGCTTTTGCTGCGTCAGTTTGCAAAAAGGACCAAAATGCCTCTGTTGCTGGCGTACTGCGAAGAAGTACTGCCTGCTGATAGATGGGATCATAGAGAGATTCTGATGGTATCCAGATAGAATCTCTAACCCTTGAGCTGGGTAGGTAGTGCTGAGATTGAGCAATAAAACCAAGACTTGCATTGCCACTCTCTGCAAACTGATAGGTTTGAGCGATATTTTCGCCACGGACGAGGTTCGCTTGCAGCTTATCCCAAAGCCCCATTTCAGTGAGCACTTGCTGTGCTGCACGCCCATAGGGTGAGCGCCGTGGGTTCGCAATGGCGATTGGTCGATGAAATTGGTTACTGTGTAAATATGTCTCTATGTCACCACTGGTTGCAGCGGGAGACCATACCACTAGTTTACCTATTGCGTAGGTGAATCGGCTATTTTCGACGGTTAAATTTCTGTTCTCTAAGCGCTTTGCATGTTCATCGTCCGCGGCAAGAAAAATATCGAAGGGCGCCCCTTGAGTTATTTGAGCAAAATGTTTCCCCGTTGAGCCAAACGCCAGTACTAGCTCATGACTATTGGTTTCTTCAAATAAGGCCACCAGAGCCTTGGCCGGCTGCGCAAAGTTGCTCGCGACAGCCACACGAATGGGCTCGGCGCTTATAACGCTGGTGGTTAGAAGTAGAGAGGCGATTAGGCTTAATTTTATGATTGGGTGATTAATGGCAAAGGCACTCAAGAAAAGGGATATCCTATGCTACTGACTGTGAGCACCAGTCGCAAGTTGATGCGTTCAGACAATCCCTCACGGCTTAAAAAATTCACTCTGTAGTGAATATTGGGGAGTTATAACCTAAGGCTTGGCAATCAGTGTTTCAACGACTGGTGACTTCACTCTATGCCAAGCCCCCAAAAAGTGGCAGCGGCAGTGGCTAATAAAGAGTGAACAACGTTTGTTTATTTCATGGAACACTCTGTCCTTCTATCGTCAAATAAATCAAATCCAATCTATTAAGTTACGGGTATTTTTTCGAGAAATGTTTGGTATGCTTGAGAAACCGAGTCCGGCCTCTCCACTTGGGGATAGTGACCAATGCTGGACAATTCAGTTAGGGAGTCAAGCCG
>Ga0206679_10004669_pt1 | contig 10221 bp, 9 predicted proteins | sample M110012015metaG_FD_155464 | JGI IMG/M metagenome (GOLD analysis project Ga0206679, IMG submission 155464) | Ammonia-oxidizing marine archaeal communities from Monterey Bay, California, United States - M1 100m 12015 | ecosystem: Environmental > Aquatic > Marine > Intertidal zone | place: USA... | reverse complement strand
TTAAACTTTTAGGCCCCCATGGTTCCATTCTAGCTAAAAATGAAGAAAGTTTATCAAATAATCAGCATACGGCTCAAAAGTATTTCAAATCGGCACTTCAAAGTGACCAAATAATATTTACAACTATTCTAAACAAAAATAATAAAAATAAATTTATTTTCTCGCAAGTAATCAAGCAATCAAACAAGATACTTGGTGTGGTTATTAACGAGGTAAGTTTAAGTAAAACAGAAGATGCTTGGATAAAAAACTCCGAGGCTGTAATAGTTACAAATAAGGATGATAAGATTTTGCTATCTTCAAAACCCAATTGGTTCACCTCACAAATAGCTAATCAGACACCTCCTACAAAACCAAATAATCTTTTAAACTCTGTCCAGTCGTTTACTCATTGGGAAGAACTACCTCCAAGAGCATTTCTAAATAAAAATACACTCTTACAGCTCGAAACACGACTAAACAAAGATGAATGGAGAATTATTTACTACACCACCTATGCACCTGTTCGAGCGAAGGTAAACGGTATTATTGCATTAGAAATAACTGCGTTAGCAATATTACTTACATTAATTTTTTATTTATTATCACGCCGCTCTCGGATCCAATCAATTATATTTATGGAAGAGAGCAATAATCTAAGGCTTATGAATTCAAAATTACAAAATGAAATGGATGAACGTGAAAGAGTAGAACAGAGTTTAAAGGTTGCTGAACAGAGCTTAGCACAAAATTCAAAACTAGCAGCTCTTGGTGAAATGTCAGCAGCCGTTAGTCACGAATTAAATCAACCATTAGCTGCAATGAAAACATATTTAGCAGGTGCTAAGCTGTTATTACAAAGATCGAGATCAGACGAGGCATTATCTAGTTTTCAACGCATTGATGATTTGATCGAACGTATGGCAACTATTACGAAACAATTAAAATCACACGCTCGTAAAGGCAGCAATGAATTAGTGGAAGTAGATTTGAAAATGGTTATTTCTGACGCAATAGATATTATGTCTTCTCAATTTAACTTACTTCAAGTTGATTATTCCCAAAATTTACCAAAACAACCCGTAATCGTTCTAGGAGATCAAATACGCTTAGAACAAGTCATGATAAATCTTTTAAGGAACTCTTTAGATGCAATGGCAAATACCAAAGCACCTAAACTTGAAATATTATTAAACATATCTAACAATGCGGTGATAAGTGTTAAGGACAATGGACAAGGAATTGTTGATTTAGAAAGTTTATTTGAACCGTTCTACACAACCAAAAAACCCGGTGATGGAGTTGGCTTAGGTTTAGCCATCTCATCTGGAATAATAAATGATTTGGGTGGGCGCTTAGTAGCAAGGAATAATGAAATCTCAGGCGCAGTTTTTGAAATATATTTGCCAACTTTAAATTCAACATGAGAGGCTAAAAATGATCAGCCAAATGAAAATTTCTATCGTTGATGATGAAAAGGATATGCGTGAATCTATCACACAATGGTTGTCATTATCTGGGTATACCACTGAATCGTTTGAAAAAGCATCAAATGCTCTTAAATCTATTGGAAAAGAACATCCTGGAATAGTTATATCTGATATAAAGATGCCGGGAATGGATGGTATCGAATTTTTAAAAAAATTAATGATAAAAGATAGCACCCTTCCGGTAATACTTATAACCGGCCATGGTGATGTGGGGATGGCAGTTGAAGCGATGCATCTTGGAGCCTATGATTTTTTAGAAAAACCGTTCGATCCAAATAGAATTTTAGAAATTACCAAACGGGCATTACATACTCGTAAATTAATCTTAGACAACCGATCATTGAGAAGAGAGTTGTCAGATGGAACAGTATTATTAAGAAAATTAATAGGCTCATCAAATGAAATAAAACAACTGCGAGAGGACATTCTTGATTTAGGTAGAGCAGACGGACATATTTTCATAAATGGTGAAACTGGCACTGGTAAAAACCTAGTAGCTCAAGCCATCCATGCATGCGGGAGCAGACAAGGAAGGAATTTTATTCTTTTCGACTGTGCTGCACACTCAAAAACTGACATTGAAAAAATACTTTTCAAAGGATCAATTAAAAATAATGAAAAATCAATAATTAACCAAGCTGTAAGTGGAACCCTTTGTCTGGAGGGAATCGAACACATGCCAGAAGAATGTCAGAGCAAACTTCTAGCACTAATAAATAGCCAAGATAACGAGCAAACGAGTTCAATAAGAATAATTACTATTTCTGAAACAGCTAATGGAATAATAAAAAATACAAAAATTATTCCTGCACTATTTTTTCGACTTTCTACCCTAAACATTAATCTATCACCTCTGAGAAAAAGAGGAAACGACATACTAGAGCTATTTAATAGATTTTTAGACATATACTCAGAAGAATACGGCTATGAACCGCCTATAATAACAGCGATAGAAGCAGCTCAATTATTACAAGCACCATGGCCAGGCAATGTCAGACAATTAATAAATTTGGCAGAAAAGGCAATATTACAAAATTTCAAATCAGACAGTTCTTTAACCAAATTACTAATGGAAGAAATTAACGTGACAACCCAGAAAAGTGAAGAAGTAAATGGGAAACCGCTTAAAGAGCATGTGGAAGCATTTGAAAAAATGTTAATTGACAATACTATGAAACGAAATAAAGGCTCCATTACGTCTGTGATGAAAGAATTAGGTTTACCGAGAAGAACGTTGAATGAAAAAATGGCAAAATATCAATTGAGTCGATCAAACTATCTTTAAATAAAAATGCCCTAGGTTCAGTCCTCGAAGCCGAAATGTGACATGTCGGTCATTTATAGGTCCTAACTCAAATTTAATTAACTAACGCGAAGCATCAATTACACTGCTAACTACAGAAAAATCTATCGCATTAGTAATAAATGCATCACCAATATTTCTGACCATAATAAAGTTGATAACACCATTATTAACTTTTTTGTCTTTAAACATTTCTTGAATAATATCGTCAGTTGAGGGAAGTGAAGTACCTATTTCACGCAACTCAGATCTTAACCCCATCTTTCTAAGATGATACTTTACCCTGCTCGATTCTTCATGAGATGTAAAACCCATCTCAGCACTTACTTCAAAAGCTAACATACAACCTATAGAAACACCCTCACCGTGCAACAACGCTCCAGAGTATCCAGTAACAGCTTCCAACGCGTGGCCAAAAGTATGACCTAAGTTCAACAAGGCTCTTTTTCCATCTTCCTTCTCATCCTCTTTTACAATTTCTGCTTTTATTAAACATGACTTTTCAATAGCTTGATTAAGTAACAATTCATTCCGAGCCAAAATACTCATTCCTTTCAACTCCAACCAATCAAAAAAATTCTTATCGCCTAATAAACTATACTTTAATATTTCACTATATCCAGATTTCAATTGACGATCACAAAGCGTATTTAATGTACTGACGTCGATTATTACCGCCTTAGGTTGATTAAAATTTCCTATTAAATTTTTACCAAATTGAGAGTTAATTCCAGTTTTGCCTCCAACCGAGCTATCAACTTGAGCTAAAAGAGTAGTAGGTATTTGAATATAATCTATTCCACGTAAAGTTGTTGCTGCGGCAAACCCAACTAAATCTCCAATCACCCCGCCACCAAAAGCGACAATTAAGTCTTTGCGTTCTATTCCAGTTTCTAGAAACCAATTAATTGTTCTTTCAAGAAATTGGAAAGATTTGGTTCTTTCACCACTTGGTAATTCCAATAAATTTAATTCAATTTCAACCTTTTTAAAGCTTGCTTCTAAATCCGTTCGATACGAATTGAGAACCTCACTATCAGAAACAACCCAAATCCGGTCACGATTCAAATGGGTTTTTAATTCTGCACCAAGAGACGGAATAATTCCAGTAGAAATATTTATTTCATAACTTCTCGAACCTAAGTCAACAATTAAGCTTTTCATTCAATTAAACTTTCTCTTCAAAACTGTGCTTTAGAAACGCAAAAATCTTATCAGCTGTTATTTTTGCCATTTCATCAATAGTATAATTTTGATCATTAATAATTGAGATATCAGCCTCAGCATAAAGACAAGCACGTTCATCATAAAGGCTTTTAAACTCATCAAACCCCTCAAATTTATTTAATAGCGGTCTATGTTTTCTATTTTTAATTCGATTCCATAATAACGCACAATCTGAGTTTAACCAAATGCTATGCGCTTTTGATAAGATCATCTCTCGATTTTTTTCAGATACAAAGGCACCGCCACCAGCCGCTAACACAATAGGTTCTTTGTCTAGTATCCTTTGAAGAACTTTACTCTCTTTATCACGAAAAAAAACTTCCCCATATGTATCAAAAATTTCAGTGATTTCCATATTAGCAGCTTTGGAAATTTCATCATCTAAATCAATAAAGTTCGCACCTAGATGAGATGCGACAGATCGGCCAATAGCAGACTTACCCGCTCCCATCATACCCACTAGTACAACTGTTTTTTTTAATTTATATGTCAAAACAGCTCACTTTTTGCAAAATTTTTAAATTATTGTTTTAAACTTTGACGAACATATACTATTTTGAGTAAATAAATACTAGCTACTCTGACTAATGCAATAAATATGGAGAACAATATTAATGAAAATAATTATTAAGATAACTTTTTTCTTAACACTATTAAGCTTTGTTTATTTGTCAGTATACGCATTATTAGGAAACATGGATACCAAACAAACTGAATATAATATCGAGATAAAACTTGATTAAATCAACAAATGTAATTCTTCTTCTTTTTTGGTTATTCTCATACCATCCAATATATGCTCAAGAAACGACATTAAATTGGATAAATAAAAAAATTTTAAAAATCGAAAATCAATCTGAAACTCAAATCACTGAACACCAGACGCAGATTAATCGCGTCGTTACAACAATTGAATTAAATGATTTAGTAGAACAAGATATTATACTACCATATTATTATTGGTCCTGGTCAGATATTGAGGACATATCAGAAAAAATAAAAAAAATACCAATAGACGTCACACCTTTACTAAGAAACTTAATTACCGCTGTTTTAATCTCAGAAATGCCAATCGATTTAAATTCATCAAAAGAACGGAATTTATATATAGTTCGCTTAAACAAGTTAATTGAACTTGGAAAACTAAGAGAAGCGCAATTGTTTATCAATGCAAATGACCCAACATTAAAAATCAGTTCAGATCCACAGTTCATTATAAATATCATGCGCGGAAACGATACTCTAGCCTGTGCACAATATAAAAACTCAGAAACCATTACACCTAATCTTAAAAAGAAATTATATTGTTTAAGTTATGAAAATGAAATGCAAGAAGCTAATATAATATTTGAAACTGCTAAAATGTTAAATTTTATAAATGCCTATGATACGGAAATTTTAAAAATTCTTCTAAACTCTCAACAAGAAAAATTATTTTTTACCTATACAGAAACTAACAAAATATCTGCTTTAGATTATGTAATACTAGAAAAAAATAAAGCGATCGATCCAAAAATTGTCATACCCACCGCTTTCTTAACTTACGATTTTAATCAAAATATTGATGTTCGCAAGAAACTAATTGCAGGTGAAAAATTAACTAAAATTGGCGCAATATCTGATACGCAATTATTTCAGTTATATAAAAATGATATAATTGAAGATAATTTTGGAGATGAGTTGAAAAATCGTATTGCATTTATAAAATCATTAGAAAAGTCAATTATTGCTAAAGACCCAGTACAAATTAGAAAATTTTTATCAGAAGGCTTCAGCATTTTTGATAAAGTTGGCTTATCTACCCAGTTTTCTGAACATTACAGTGCTCATATATTGAACCAACAGAATTTAGGATGGGACACGCCAATCTCAATTAAAATGAGTTTACTCACTGGTAATTATAGTGACATGAAGAATAGTATTTCGCTAAACAGCAACTTTATTTTAGCTCAAAGCGTTGCCAAAAATGATTACAGCAAATTAAGAAACATTTCATCATTTGAAGAGAATATAATAAGCGCAATACGCGATCCTATATATAACGAAAAAAATACAAACCTAATTGACCAAGGAAAAACAGGTGAAGTGATCCTCTCTAGCATTTTATTATTAACAGATGACAATAAAAAAAATGCAAAAAATATAAAAAATGGATTACGCGGATTAATGCAAACTGGTTTGGAAAAAATAGCTAAACTGATTGTAATTCAATACATTTTAATGGATTAAAATATTGAGTAAAAAATTAAATTTAATTGAATTTTTCTTAAACGCACAATATGCCGAATATCAATTATCAGAGAACACAATTCTAGCTTACAAACATGATTTGAATAATTTTATGAATTTTCTTATTAAAGAACAAGGCACATTATACACTGCTACACAGAAAGATATCGAAAATTATATGATAAATTTAGACCAAAAGGGGCTAGCTGCATCTACTAGATCTCGAAAGCTTTCCGCTATTAAAGGATTGTATAGATTTGCATACGAAGAAAAGCTACGACTTGATAATCCAAGTCTAAAATTCCATCAACCAAAATTACAAAAAAGACTACCTGTGACCCTATCAGAAAATGATGTTGAAGCATTATTAAATGCAGCTAAAAACGTAGGCAGAAGTGTTTCTGACAAATTACGAAATCAATGCTTGATCGAGATTTTATATGCAACTGGGATGAGAGTATCTGAATTGGTGTCTTTACCTGCAACCGCAACCAAAAACAACCCAAACATGCTATATATTATTGGAAAAGGTGGAAAAGAAAGATTGGTACCATTGTCAATCACTGCAAAAAATAGTTTAAAAGATTGGTTGGTAGAATGGGAAAAAATCTCACAAGAAACAAAGAAAAAAACTAGAATTGAACAAAGGTATTTATTCCCTTCAAGTTCAAAGAATGGCCATTTGTCTAGAATAAGATTCTATAAGCTAATTAAAGAAATAGCGTTAATGGCAAACTTAAATCCTATTTCTATTTCGCCTCATACGCTAAGACATGCATTCGCTACTCATCTCCTAGCAAATGGTGCTGATTTAAGGGCAATCCAAATCTTATTAGGGCACTCAGACATATCGAGTACCGAAATTTACACACATGTATTAACAAAGCGGTTAACAGATTTGGTGGAAAATCATCATCCTCTGGCAAATCCAAAGTAAATTGTGTATCTACTTAAATCCAACATCAAATAATTTAATAAAATATTCGAAATAAGTATAAAAACTGTAAAAACAAACCTAATCTGAAAGTGAACAACAATATTATGGAATTTTCATCTACAATCAGCATCCCAAACGTTCTGACAGTAGTAGTAATAATTTTGTTACTGTTTCTATCAGGTTTTTTTTCTGGATCTGAAACAGCCTTAACTGCAGCAAGTAGAAGTAAACTAAGAGCAACAGCTGACAAAGGGATAAAATCAGCAGTGCGAGCTTTAAAACTCACAGAAAACACTGAAAAATTAATAGGTGCTATATTACTCGGAAATAATTTTGCTAATATTTTAGCGGCTTCACTTGCTACACACCTCTTAACTAAAATTTATGGAGAAAGTGGGGTTTTGTATTCTACACTAATTATGACATTCCTGATCGTAATTTTTGCTGAAGTTATACCTAAAATTTATGCGATCAACAATCCAGAATTGGCCGCGACAAGAGTATCTCCCATTATTGGACCACTAGTGCTAATTTTCGGCCCAATTACCAGTGGAATTCATTGGTTTGTTAGAATTCTCTTCTGGTTATTCGGTAGAAATATAAAGCTAATACAGGAAGGAAATTCAGCTCAAGACGAAATATTAGGCGCAATCTCCCTAGGTCACCTTGAAGGTGCTGTAGAAAAAGACGATCGGGATCGGCTTCTTGCCACTTTAGATTTAGCCAACAGAACTGTTGAGGAGATAATGTTGCATAGATCCGAAATAGAAATGATCGATGCAGATTCCACACCAAACGCAATATTAAAACAGTGTTTGGCCTCAAGTTATACTAGGCTACCAATTTATAAATCTGAACAAGAAAATATAATAGGTGTTATGCATGCTAAGTCACTATTAAGAACGGTAAATACGGAAAAGAATGGAGACAAACCACATTTCAATGAAGAAAGGGTTCTTGAAATAGCCATGAAGCCATACTTTGTTCCTGAAACAACACCTTTAGATGATCAATTAAGGGAATTTTTAAGAAGACGAGAACATTTTGCTTTGGTAGTAGACGAATACGGAGCACTTCAGGGTTTGATAACTTTAGAAGATATAATTGAAGAGATAGTTGGTGAAATAAACGACGAACATGATAAAATTAAAGAACAGTCGTCACAGGATCTTAATGACGGAGTGTTAATAGTAGAAGGTAACACAACCATCCGTGACTTAAATAGAGCGAGAGAATGGAATTTACCTGATACCGAAGCACATACAATTGCTGGATTGGTCATTCACGAAGCCCAAATAATACCCAATATTGGGCAAGTATTTATTTTTTATGGCTTTAGAATAGAGATCGTAGATCGTAAAGAAAATAGAATCACAAAGCTCAAGATAAATTCAATAAAAGATAATTAAATTTCAGCGAAATGTATTATTGAAATATTTTATACAGATTTTAAAACTAGAACTGAATTTAAACCTCCAAATGCGAAAGCATTAGACATAGCTATATCAATCCTTGCTTCTCTTGATTCATTTTGAATTAAATTAATCTTTATACTTGGGTCATCTTTAAGAAACCCAATTGTTGGAACAACAACGTTATGATTAAGAGCATAAATACATGATAATAGTTCAATCGCTCCACTTGCACCCATAACATGACCATGCATTGACTTCGTTGCAGAAACTAAAGGTGCGTCCATAGAGTCAGAAAAAACTAATGAAATTGCTGACGCTTCTATATAGTCATTAATTTTTGTTCCAGTGCCATGCGCATTTATATAATCAACTAAATCTGAAGATATGTGGGCGTCTTCCAATGATCTAACAATCGCTCTATGCACACCCTCAAGTGACGGGGACAACAAATCATTACCATCTGAAGTCATGGAACAGCCAATTATCTCAGCTAAGATATTCGCCCCTCGAGCAGCGGCGAAATCAAAGTCTTCCAAGACAAAAACTGCACTGCCTTCACCCTGAACCAATCCATCTCTAGTTAAGCAGAATGGACGACATCCAGATTTAGACATTACTCTCAGACCTTCCCATGCTTTAATACCGCCAAAAGTTAACATTGAATCAGAACCACCAGCTATCATCACTTTCGCACCTCCAGAGCGTATCAACTGAAACGCATTAGAAATTGCATGATTTGAGGATGCGCAAGCGCTTGATATTGAATAAGTTGATCCTTTAAAACCATAAGCTTTGGCTACATTGCTAGCAGCAGCATTATGCATCATTTTTGGTACTATAAAAGGATGTACCTTATTTCTATTTTCTTGAAATACTAATCTATAATTATCTTCTTGAGTATTTATGCCACCCCCTGCAGTACCAATAATAACGCCTGTATTTTCATTCAATTCGTCAGTAAATACCAATTCAGATTCAGTTAACGCTTCTTTAGCAGAAATCAAAGCAAACTGTGAAAATGGATCTAGAAAGTTTAACTCATTTTTTGAAAAAAAATCTTCTGCTTCGAATCCTTTTACTTGCGCAGCAATATTAATATTCAGCCATGAACTATCAGTTATTTGCAATTTATTGATACCAGACTTTCCTAAAACCATCGCTAAATTTGTTTCTTTGACATTAAGGCCGAGAGAGTTGATAGTCCCTCTTCCTGTGATGACTACACGGGCCATTTAGGATCGTCCATTTTTCTTTTTTACTATTTTTTCAACAGATTTTATTATTTGATTAACAGATGAGATATCAAAGTCACTAGATTCCATATTATTAAAATTTAAATCAATGTCGATATTAAATCTCTCTTCTAATGAAAAAATAGCCTCAACAATACCAAGGCTATCTAAACCTAAATCTTGTATTGAAAAATCTAATTTCACATCAGTGGTATTTAAAAGAGCTTTCTCAGCTAGGATTTCAACTACTGCAGTTTTTATAATCATTTAGCTCCATTACCCGATAACTTAACTTAAAAGGCGGTATTTTCGTCATTTAATAGTTTTTTTTTGATTAAATTTATTCATGAACTTTGGTAACCTTCTGAGTGATTTATAAACCTTGATATTTTCATCCATTTTCATCGCA
>Ga0206679_10004667_pt1 | contig 10223 bp, 12 predicted proteins | sample M110012015metaG_FD_155464 | JGI IMG/M metagenome (GOLD analysis project Ga0206679, IMG submission 155464) | Ammonia-oxidizing marine archaeal communities from Monterey Bay, California, United States - M1 100m 12015 | ecosystem: Environmental > Aquatic > Marine > Intertidal zone | place: USA... | reverse complement strand
AAGTAGTCTTAGGCGGATGGATAGAAGACCTTAGAAAATTAGGAAAAATGTCATTCATTACACTTCGAGATATTTCAGGAATTTCTCAAGTTATTGTCAAAGGAGAATTAAATGATAACCTAGGGGAAATTAATCGCCAAAGCGCAGTTAGAATTAAAGGAATTGTTCAAGAAACTAAAGCTAGAGATTTTGATTTTGAAATAAAAGCTGAAGAAATTGAAATTTTAGCAAAAGCAATTCATCCATTACCAGTAGACCCAATTGGGAGATTAGAAAGTAATATTGACACAAGATTAAATCATCGAGCACTAGATATGAGAAATCAAAAAACAGCTTCAATTTTTAAATTAAGACATTATGTATTACAAGCATTACGTAAAACATTAGTAGAGAAAAAATTCATTGAAATTACAACACCCAAAATTATTGGAAGTGCAAGTGAAGGAGGAGCAGATTTATTTTCATTAGATTATTTTGGGAAAACAGCATATCTTGCACAAAGTCCTCAACTTTACAAAGAACAAATGACAATTGGATTAGAAAGAGTATTTGAAATTTCAAATTTTTACAGAGCAGAAAATTCACATACAGGTAGACACCTAACAGAATTTACCAGTATCGATATAGAAGCAGCATTTATGGATTACGAAGATGTCATGGATGTTTTAGAAGCATTAGTAATTGCAGTCTACAAATTTACTGCAGAAAATTGTAAAAAGGAACAAGAGTCAATTGAACATACAATAGAAATTCCATCGGCACCATTTGAAAGAATTACCTACAATCAATGTGTAGAAGAACTCAAGCAGGCAGGCGAAAAAATTGAATTTGGTGACGATTTATTAGATTCACACTTAAGAATAATTGGAAATAATCACCCAGGATTTTACTTTTTAACAGATTGGCCAATGAAATTAAAACCATTTTACATTAGAGAAAAAGACGAAGATGCAACACTTTCACGTTCTTTTGATTTGCAATATGGATATCTAGAATTATCATCAGGCGGAACCAGACTTCATGACTCAGAATTACTAAAAGCAAGACTAACAGAACAAGGACTAGATCCCGCACAATTTGAAGATCATCTTAAAACATTTGATTGGGGAATGCCACCACATTCAGGTTGGGGAATGGGATTAGATAGACTTATGACAACATTAATTGGAATTGATAATGTTCGTGAAGTAGTATTGTATCCAAGAGACCCAGACAGATTATCACCATAAGCGAATCCATACGTGATAGATTACATAAAAAAATTAGAGACAAAAAACACCACGTCTTAAGCAGTTCAATAGTTGAGAGAATGTATTTGAAAATCGTTTATTCGTTTAATCTTATCCCCACCACCAAAATCTCTTAGTGACTTTGATTAGTGATTTGATATTTGCAATATTTTCAGAATCCAATTCAATTTCTTTATGTTCTGCTAAAACGTGTTCTCTAATCATTGACATTAATTCTTCTTCATCATTTCTTGTTGATTCTGCTGACCAACTACAATCTGTACCTGTAAAATTACAACTAATTGTTTTTGTCATAATTATTACTTCCTCAACTAATCAAATATCAAGTAACCCTTTCCTTTCTTTATGAATAATTCTTGAAAAGTTAGCATTAGTGTGCATAGAGATAAAAAATAAGATAATCATTGAAATATTGCCCCAATCTAGACCCGATATGTTAGATCCTGAAAAGAAAAAGGAAATGATGGAGGGAATTGTGACTGAAATAATGGCAAGAATGAAAGATCAAGGTATGTCACAAGACGATATCCTTGCAACAATAGAAAAGATATCAAAACAAGGGATTGAAGAAGAGGAAGAATAATTCTTAATGAATAAGAGTTGAAAATTTGGCCTTAATCGTATTCCATTTGAAGAATATCAATATCAGAATAGGGGATTTCAACAATACTAACAAGATAAGATAGTCAACAAATTCCAACACATGATCAAGTGTGTTCATCTATAAAACAAGACTTGCATAACTTGCTGTCAACTCTAGATTTTAGAAATGTACTTTGTTCTGGAGTTAGTCTGCCATGTTGTATTAGATTAAGTAATTGTTCACCATTTATGGCCTCAAATTCTCTACTACAATTACATTTTTCACATTTACAATTAATGATGGAATCCATGTTACTCTAAAAAAATCAATCTACCCTAAAAATACATCATAACCAATTTCAAAAAAAATAAAAGTATTTTTATCTAAAAAGACATATTTTTTCTAAATCTATTTTCTGTTGTTCTCCAACATAGATTTTTAGCAATGTTCTCCAAGCTTTTTGAAAATCAGAAGAAAATTTCTTAAATCCAGAAACAGTAGAAAGAGGAATGTTCATTTTTGGGTTATACACCACATCATTAATTGAAATACAATGTACAGTATCATTTCTAACTTCAAAAATCCTAGACATGTCACGCGTAAATTCAGGAGAAAATACTTTCCAATCCAAAAAGGTCCTAATCTTTCTATTAATTGGAACCAAATTTAACAGATACAGCAACTCTCTACTGTCTGATCCATTAGATGATTGAACAATTCTTAATCGAATGATTTCATCAAATAAAAATGCCATTTTAGAGTAGGCAGAAAGTACACTATCACGATTTTTAACAAGTGTTAATTTAGAATCAAATCCATTTTTTAAAACACCATTATTAAAAAAATAGTGCTCATCCTTATCAATTAGATATAGTCGAATTTCTGAAGATAATTTTTTATTTTTTTTCAAATTGGAAATAATTTTTGAAACACTCATGTGGCAAAACAATCTATGATACAATTAAAGATTATGTAGATTTTCAAGTTTTTTCAAAAATTTAATTTTTATCAAAAGAGAATGAACCACAATAAATAAATAAAAAAATATTAAATAAGTGAAATTAAATTAAAAACACTGCAGTGTATTCCTACTGGTTATAATAAATTCTCACATATTTTAGTCATGAATGCAATTCACTTGATTATGGATATGGCAAGTATACTTGCAGTTATTTCAGCAAGTGTCATGGTAATTTATTTTCTGAGATCAAGAAGATTGTACAAAATAAAGGCATTTCAAAATAATTTTTAAAATTATTACAACATAGAATTAATCACATCCAAGTATGATAGATAACACAAAAAACAAGTACCCCTTAGATTCTTAATGAATCATCTTGAAACTGGGTGTAAAAATTGTAATTATTGCAGTCATCGCAATTCTTGCACAAGCATTTGGAATGATTTTACTTTAAGATCAAGTATTTCTTGCAACCAAAAAATCATACAAATGATCAAATACCAACCTTTTTGTGAACCTATGAGTTCATAAAATTACAATTTGCACGCCGTGAGAATTGGTATGTGTAGTAGCCCATGATAACTCTCCAAAAGAGCAACGGCAACTAGACAAAAATTCTCCTGTGGTGACTTTGGTTGCCACAGTACATTCTTTTGATAACAGAATCCAAAAATATTCATCTCAACAACCAATGCCAGTATCCTCCAAGCGTCGGTTTGTCTCTATCAAACTTTATCCTAGCTTTACTCTTTTGCATTTTTAGATAATTTTGGACAATCTTTAGAATAGCTTTTTCGTCTTTAATTTTGGGATCACGTGTATGATTATACTCTACTAGTTCTTTGATAAAACCAATCTTGAAATAAACTGTGTAAAACCACCACCCCATTGCAAATTCAGCTTCTGGACTAAATCTGTAACCATCATTTTGATGAATCTGTTTTTCAAATTGTGAAAAAACTGTTTTTAGGGATTTTATATCCCCATCAAAGTCTTGTGAAGATACATAAAAGATTGGAACCCAAGTCATAATCTTATTTGCTAAATACAGAATTTAAGGAAAATGAATTAACAAGTATCTATTTCACTTTTTTATTCACAACAATCAGAAATTTCATTATCCTTTGACTTTACTTTTGTCCTTATGTGGTATGCAAGTTCCAATCCCTGTCTAACTTCCTCTTCGGAATAACCTTCATCTTTCATGGCTTTAGTGATTTCAGATACAAGATCCTTTTCTTGTTGTGTTAATTCATCACTCATTTGTACAATCTAAGAAGTGCCAGTATATGAAAACTTGTTCAAATTTTGAACCATTTACGTTATTAATGAATAAGAGTTAAAAATTTGGCCTTAATCTTGTTCCATTTGAAGAATATCAATATCAGAATAGGGGATTTCAATAAAAATAATAAAATAAGATAATCAGATAATTCCATACATCCAATACTACACCATACTAAAAAAAGTCACTATAGCCTAGATTCATTTCAATTATTGTAAAAATAACCAACGTGAGTTTTAGTTATATTTTATGAATTAAAAATAAAATTATGGATGACAGTAATTTCCCTAATGGGGTATGCAAACAATGTCACAAATCAGTTACAATTCTAATACGAAAAAATGATTTGAAAGAAGGATCTATCAGATATGAATGCAAAAATTGTGGACATGTTAGTACAAAAAAGAAAAATAACTAAATCAAATATTTTTCAAATTCTTCTTTTGATATAATTTCATGTTTTAGTTCTTTTATTTCATTAAAACATTTCTTACATGAATAAGTGACAAATTGATTCTCATTAACAGTGCAAAGTGCAAAAATAGATTCAGAACGCTCTATTCTTACACCAGATACGTCAATATGATCACACATTTTGATTTTCATAAAGAACAATTAATGAAATTAAATTTAAAGTATATTCTGATCTCACCATAACCTAAAACATGCAATACGTCAATTGTAAATTAATGTGAAATAGTCGTAAACTACTTAATTTACTCAGATCGTAATTGTTCTATGGTTAGTAAATCAAGTATTCTTGGATTAATTGCAGCACTAGTTGTAGTATTAATTGCAGTAGTAATGGTTGATTAATCATGGCTGAATCCTCACTTTCAAAATTAGATGATAAAGGAGTTTTTACAATTGTAAAAGTAGAAAATGTAGAACGTAAAGTAGGAAAAGAAACCATCACTGAAATAAATATTGAAACTGAAGAAGAGTTTGACGGTATAAAAAAATTCTATACTTCAAGAAAGATGATTGTCGCAAAATTTTTTGAAAATGGCAATCCCACTACATTGTCACAAGATATTCAAAAAGGGAAAAAATACAGAGTAAAAATCATTACACAAAAATTCGGTAATGGAAAAGAAGATTACGATATTGCAAAATCTTGAGTTTATTTTATTTTGTAAAAGGAGTACAATAATTCTGATTCTACAAATTTAGAATAAGTCAATGAAATTATCTTGTTCTTTAAATAATCTTAGCTAAAACTAATTTTGAATTAAATGAACCAAAACATAATTCTCGCATTAGTTGTTGTGTTTGCAATTGTTGGTGTTTCTACACTAGCTGTTTCATCTACAATGATTGGTGCTCCGACAACAAATGAGGTAGAATATGTTACTGTTGATGCAAATGCAATTGACGTTGATTCACTAACTATTGGATTTATTCCAGTTGAAAAAGCTGATGAATTAACTCCAAAAGCACAAGTTCTGGAAAAATTTTTAGAATCTGAACTTGGAATTGATGTTGAAGTAGTTGTTCCAACTAACTATGAAACCATTATTGAAGGAATGCGATTTGGTCATATTGATGCTGCCTTTATGGATACTGGACCTGCATGGATTACCCATGAAAGAACAGGTGCAGAAGCTGTATTGGCAGAATTAGTCAAGGGCAAGGTAAACTATCAAGCAACAGTTTGGACATCTGCAGATAATGATTCAATAAATACAATTGAAGATACTGTTGGTAAACGTGTTGCATTTACTAGTATCACTGGGTCTTCAGGATTTGTAAGACCTATGGGAACTTTAGTAACTGATGGTCATATCAACATTGAAGGTAATGATATTGTTGCTTTAGAACAAGCACTTGCAAATAACTTTGAAAGTTATACTTTTGCAGGTGGATACAAAGCTGCATTAAATTTACTGCTAAATGGTGATGTTGATGTTGCATTTGGATCCGATATTGCTCCAAAAAAATACCTTAGTTTAGAAGACCAAGCAAAATTACGTCCAGTTACTACAATTGGACCAGTACCATCACATGTCTTTATGGTAAGTTCTAGTATGTCTGAACCAACTAAAGATAATTTAGTTAGTACATTGATTAAACTCAATTATGACGAGCATAATTCAATTTTAACTGATTTGTATGGTGCAGAGGCATTAGTTCCAACAACCACTACTATGCATATTGGTGAATTTGGAACTTTTATTGATGTCTTAACTGGTCTTGACCAAAAAATCCTAGACAAATATGATAAGAGCAAATAAAAACTGGCACATTTGAACTGATGTAAATTCAAATGGCCAACACCCCCCCTTTTTCATTAATCTCCACAAGTAAAATTATTCAAATGAATGATGTTTGGACATCATATGATTCAAAAAGTTATGCTTTGGAAGGAGTAAATTTATCAATAGATAGAGGTACAAATTATGCTATTGTTGGACAATCTGGTTCAGGCAAATCAACACTTTTGAAATTAATGAATGGGATGATGACTCCTAGTAAAGGTGCAATTAAAATCGATTATTTGACTCCCAATATGAATAATAAAAAATTTAAAAAAATGATGCATACAATAGGCTATATTCCTCAAAGTTTAGGTCTTGTAAAAAATATTAGTGTAATGGATAATATTTTGATTGGAGCATTGCCTCGATTAAATACAATGCAATCTATTTTGAAACAGTTTCCAGAAAATGAAATTCAAGAAGCTAAAAATATTTTAAAATTAGTAGGTTTATCTGGAAAAGAATCTAGAAAGGCATACATGTTAAGTGGGGGTGAAAAACGTAGAGTTGCAATAGCTAGAGCATTAATGCAAAAACCTACAATACTTTTAGCAGATGAAATAGTTTCAGAATTAGATCATGTGACATCTAGAGAAATAATGGATTTGATTTTAGATGCACAAAAGAAAATGAATTTGACTGCAATTATGGTTCATCATGATATGAAACTCGCATTAGAATATGCAAATCGTGTGGCAGTAATTAAAGAAGGACAAAAAATTTTAGAAATTGGTGTTGAAGGTGACACTATTGTTGATTTTCAAACAGGGGATTTGAGTATTGAAGAAATAATGGAGATGCATAATACTGACTCCAAAGAATAATCTTGTTATTGGAGTAATTGTGGCTTTAGTCATAATTGCATCATATAATGTAGATGCAAACCCTGTGGATTTTGCAGAAGGTATACCAAATCTGAGTGTTATTGTTTCAGAAATATTTGTAGCAGAATCAATAATTGAAGATTTGAAATATGTTCCAACTGCACTATGGGCAATGTTTGAAACACTTCAAATGGCATTTATTGGAACTGTTATCGGAGTAGTAATTGGTTTGCCTCTCAGTATGCTAGCTGCACGAAATTTGAATAGCAAATTTGTTTATGCACCAACCAGAGCATTACTAGCAATAATTCGAACATTTCCTTCAATTTTATGGGCTCTATTATTTGTCATAATGGTAGGTTTGGGACCTTATGCAGGGGTTTTGGCAATTGTGATGTACACCATAGGATTTGTTACAAAATTACAATACGAGTCAATTGAAACAATTGATTCGGATCCTATGGATGCAGTTAGTTCTATTGGCGTTAGTAAATTTCAGTTAATTCGCTATGTTGTACTTCCAGAATCTGCATCCCATCTACTGGGTCAGATATTATACATGTTTGATTATAATGTACGTCAAACTAGTATTCTTGGAATTGTTGGTGCAGGTGGAATTGGATTTTTCATAATTAATTACATTAAATTCTTTGAGTATGGTAAAGCTGCAATTTTCATGTTAATTGTGTTAATTACTGTTTTAGTAATTGATTGGATAAGTGTGAAAATTAGAGACAAATATATCGTTAAATCACAACACGGAATGGAAATTAAATCTAAAAAATCTAAAAGTTAAATTTTTATCAATTGTAAATGTTGATTTACAACTACCACGTCATTCTTTCAAGGAATAAGCAAGTCAATACAGATGAGAACAATGATCATTCTTAAATATTATTTTTGCATAGTGTAATTAGCAAGAAACCATCATTTCTGCGTCGTAGAGTGATGAGTAAGGAGAGCAATTCATGTTAGGATGCATTTACGTTCAATGTTTTCCACCTTCTTTTCTTGTTGTTTTAAAATAAAAAAATAGAAATATCCTAACTGAAACTTAAATCAGGATTTTTACAGAAAGTACATTTTTCCATTAACCCAAATTCATTCATGAACTTTCCTTTTCCATCACATTGAAGACAATCCAAGTTGATCTAAATTGTCAAAGACAGCAATAAGCTTTTTGCAAAAACAGATTTGATGTCAATATAGGCACAAAGATTCAGCTTTTTATTATAAGAAATTAATCATAGTTTATGATCGAAAAAGAAGATGCAAAAAAAGTAATTGAAGTTATTGGAAATAATTTGATAGGCGTATCACATGATTCAAGCAGTTTTCAGAAATTACCAGACTCATTTTGGGGATATTTTGCAAGAGGTCATGATAAAAAAGGCACATTTGGAGTAATTGTCACATATTCTGAAAACGGAAAGGATGTAGATGAATTAATGAAAATGTACGAAGAGTGGGCAAAACAAAACAAGCCCCAGGTAGAATAATCTATTTTTTAATCATTTTTTACTTCGGTTTTATTTTTATTGAATTTATTGTATCCGTCTTTGTTGTATCCGTCTTTGTCATAACCTAGGTGATCATATCCAAGTCGATCATATCCATTTTTATTGTATCCATCACCATCACATCCGTCTAAATCATATCCATTACAATCATATCCATTTTCATTATACCCATTACAATCATATCCATTTTCATCACGCCCATCTTTGTTGTATCCGTCTTTGTTGTATCCGTCTTTGTTGTATCCGTCTAAATCATATCCATCTTTGTTGTATCCCCTTTTGTTGTATCCGTCTTTGTTGTATCCATTTTTGTTAAACCCTTCTTTGCTAAAACCATCTTTGTTGTATCCTTTTTTGTTAAATCCATCTTTATCAAAATTTATTTTTGTATCCAAGTGAATCCCGTCAAGAGAAAAACCACGATTGTCATATCCGTCTTTGTTGTATCCCATGTTGTTAAATCCATTTTTGTTGTATCCGTCTTTGTTGTATCCCTTGTAATTATATCCATCTTCATCGTAACCATCTTTGTATCCTTTTTTGTCATATCCTTTTTTGTCATATCCTTTTTTGTCATATCCTTTTTTGTCATATCCTTTTTTGTCATATCCGTCTTTGTTGTATCCCATGTTGTTAAACCCATTTTTGTTGTATCCTTTTTTGTCATATCCGTCTTTGTTGTATCCATCTAAATCATACCCAAACTTGTCGAATGTTTTACTAAATTTATCAAACAAGCCCATAACAGAAGATCAGGAATTTAGTTTAGATAAGCATTTTTGTGCCTAAAAGTATTCAACAAAATGAACAATATTCATTTAGTTTCTTTCAATAATTTTCGATAGCCTTCACATTCTTTACAAACAGGTTTTCCCTTGTATTTTGGGTTACCATCTTTTATCTTTAATGTACCAGGAGCAATTTTACAAATACAGCAAACTACCATGTAAAATAACTAAAAATTGCAACTAATAAAAATTGGTAATTTTAGAGATTATCAGTAATTTGTTTTGTAAATTCTGTAGTAGTCTTATCACCGCCAATATCTTTAGTTTTGATTCCAGATTTTACTAAATTAAAAATAGTAGATTCTAATTTTGTTGCCATTTCAAAACACTTTTGATCATTGTGTTTTGTACCAAGCCAATCAAGCATCATTTTAATTGAAAGTAAAAATGACGAAGGATTTGCAATGTTTTGACCAGCGATATCAAATGCTGCGCCATGAACAGGTTCAAACAATGCAAAGTTATCACCGAGATTTGCAGCAGGGGCCATACCCAATCCTCCAACCACTTGAGATGATTCATCAGATAAAATATCGCCAAAGAGATTAGTTGTAACTACAACATCAAATTTCTCAGGTTGACGAATTAAATTCATAGCACATGCATCAACATACATTTCTTCAAATTTAATGTCAGGATAATCTTTTGAAACATCAATACAGGCTTTTGCAAATAATCCGTCAGTAACACGCATTACATTTGATTTATGTACACAAGTTACTTTTTTCATAGAATTACGTTGTCTTGCAGTTTC
>Ga0206679_10004666_pt1 | contig 10226 bp, 6 predicted proteins | sample M110012015metaG_FD_155464 | JGI IMG/M metagenome (GOLD analysis project Ga0206679, IMG submission 155464) | Ammonia-oxidizing marine archaeal communities from Monterey Bay, California, United States - M1 100m 12015 | ecosystem: Environmental > Aquatic > Marine > Intertidal zone | place: USA... | reverse complement strand
GGCGACAGGAAAAAGATGGTGTTGCCGACGCATCCAGTTCGCTTGGAACTGCCCAGGCGCACGTCCCGCATTGAAGACCTTCAGAGTCGTTTAGTAACGAGCCGAGTCGATGGCGAGCGTGCGTAACATTCCATAGTGAAGATCCGTCAGATACGTTTCGAACAACATCGGCGATTGTCGCGGTGGCTTGCAAAGCTCGTGTTAACACGGAATCAAATGGTGATAGGCGAGCTAAGTGGGCAGCGGACTGCGCTATCGCAATAGCTGGGTCGTCGCCGTCTTTGAGTGGGTCTGGTGGTAATGCATCCCAGTAAGGTCGCCAATCGGTAGTCACGGCCATGAAATCGCGTAGTCCGTAGGGAGTCGAGAGTGCCGCTTGGACGCGATGGGTGGCATATTCAAGTGTCAAGTCGCGATCGTCTAAATTGCTTAAGCCCCAATCTGTCAAGTGCAGACCGCGACGTCCAGCAACCAGCCAGTGACAGAGCTCGTGGAAAATCATTTGAGCTAAACAGTCATCAGCGTCGAAATAAGACGCTTCGGCGATCGTGAGTGTGCCTTTTCCATCGTAGGTTGCGAACGCGTCTGGTGAACGCACAATTTCTATTCCCAAGTCTTTTGCAGCCTGAATCCAGATCATGTCGATCGGGTCTTCGTAGTGACGGGAAATGGAGCGGTCAAACATAAACTGCCTTGTCAAAGTTTCAATTTTAGACGCACAAAAATTTATTTATCGCACTTTTATGTTATCTGGGATAGTCAAAAAAACACGCGAGTATGTTGAGGTGTACGCGTTCACTGCAAAGAAGTCGAGAATGTTGATCTAAGCAATGCCGCTGATATTTACGATTCACGAAGCACTTTAATTGCCCTGCGTTACGCAGTCGACAGGTGTTGGGTTTTTCGGGGTGAGCGTTGGCAAGTCAACGAAGGTGAACGGTGCGATAAGATCGCCCGCCGTCTGTCGTTTTTAAAATGCCTTCGTTGTTGCAGAGAAAGAGTGTTTCTTGATCATGTATGTCAGGGAGGATGCACGAGATGCCCCTGTTCAAGTGTATCCCTTTTTTGCTATTGGCTTTCTCGGTTGTTGGGGAGAGTGGCGTCCAGTTACGACTGCGTTGATTGGTGAAGTAGACCGGGTTTTGTTCGGAGCTGGAAAACGGTGCAGCACAGGTTAGTTTGCTCCATTTGTCAAACGGTCGGGCGCCGATAGCAGTAAACAACCTGTCATTAGGTGTGCCCAGTTTACGCTTGGCGTACATCGCACAGTGGACCCAAGTGTAGTAAATGCCTCGTGTCGTGGCGAAATTCACGAAGTTTTTTTCGGTGTCGAAAGCCATGTTGGTGACACCAAAATCTTCAATCTCACAAACTTTGGAAATTTTGACTGCAGTGTCGTTGGTCGGAATGGAGCACCAGTAAATCCGCCCCGGTGCTTTGGTTGGTGTTACCGGTTTCCCGAGACCCAAGGTGCTGAATTCATTGTCGTCAAATGTTCCCACGACCAGCGTAGGTGCGTTCGTATGTTGATCCGTTGCTGGGCTGAACGCCATGCTTGTGATTCGTTCACCATTCAGGCCAATACTTGTCCACGTCTGTCCCGCATCCCTGCTGAGGAAAAGGCCTTTGGTTTCTCCGCCGGCGATCACGAGATTGGGGTCTTGGGGGCAGAATAGTATTACCTCGCCAAACAATGTGGTTGGGCCGCGACCATCAAAGTCAATTTTGTCTGTGATAAGTTTCCAGTGTTTCCCTGCATCCTCGCTCCGCCAAAGACCGCTTATCAAATTGCCGTTAACAACCCCTCCTCCACCGCGAAGAACAATCGAACTGTTTTCGGGGTGCACCGCAATTGAGCGAACGGCCATTTCAGCGCGGGTTGATAGCCCGTTATTAAGAGGGAGCCAAGTCTCTCCGTGGTCACTTGATTTTAACAATCCTTTTCCGGCGCTTCTGGCAAAAAGTGTTTTCGTGTTGTTGGGCGACTGTATCAAGGCAGTGATACGGTCCTCGATCCGCAGGTCGCTTTTTCGGGGCAGTTCACGCAATTCTTTGGGGACTGCAAGCTCTAATTTGAGCTCATCGATTTCCCCCTGAAAAAGGCTGCGACTTTTGTTCGGCCCGGATCGGAAACAGATCCCAGCGTAGACTTCTTTGGGGGAGTGGCTTGTAAACCGCTCGTCAGCAAGGTCCCACGCGCTCCCATCGGCGGATGTATAAGACTGAAAACGAGTTCCGCGGCGAACGAGTCTTAGCCAGCGGTGATTTCCTTCGAATGAAGCGATGCTTTTGTTAGTGCCAGCGAGGTCGGGGAAATCTTTTGCTCCTTTCATCTTTCCCTCGGCCGTTAGAAAGAGGCTAATCTCAGGGTTGTAGGGGCCTTTGTCCGTGAGGCGAACTTTAGGGTTGGGGTGCTTGGAAAAAATTGAGAGGCCCAGCCAATTGGATTTCCAGAGGCCATTTTCAGTGGAAGTCAAAGGCATGCTGGCGATCCGGGCAGAAAGCGTGAAATCGCCTTCGATTGTTTGGTGCACAAACCCAAACCCTTCCCCCATAAAAGATGCACTATGTGCGTCGCTGCGGACGGCTAAAGGAAATCCGCCTTTAAGCATGCTTGTGAACTGCCATGGTGCGGCCGTTTGATTTTTTGCGTTGAGAACCAATTCATTGGTCGAGTCAATAGAATGCCCGTCCCCGAACCAGAGGCGTGCCCAAATTTGATTTCGCCCTTCGGGGATAAGGGCTTTGATGTTGAATTCCCCCTCTTCGGTCATATCCGTTGGGAACTTGGTTGTCAGCAGTACCTTCCCAGTAAATAGTTGCAGTTTCTTAATTGGTTGTACAAGGTTTTGGATTTTAACTTGAATGCTGGCTAAATTGTCCTGCAAGCCGCTATTGGAAACTTGCTCGTTGAGGGCCAGAGAGGCGATGGGGATCTTGGCATTTAGACCGCACGCGAAATCTTTCCGCGTTAGATTACGGAGTTCAAAGTTTGGCCCCTCCCAGCGAAGGTCGATCTTGGCAGTTGTCGATTGTTTACTATTTCCATCGTCGGCTCCTTTGAAATATTCCAATTTGAAAGGACGCAGTCCTGCGCGTATCGCAACTGAATAGCGTTTCGGGGATGTGCTGTGAATTCCATCGTTGTCGGCAATCAGTTTCCCATCGATAAAGAGGCGACTGCCGTCACTGGTGCCTGCAGAAATTACATAAAGACCATCTTGGGGAACGCGAAGGTATCCTTCAAAGTTAACGGCATAGTCAGTTAGTCGATCCTCTTTCACAGTGTCGTCGAGGTCTTTGGCATAGCCTTGTTTAACCGGTGGAACAGTGGAGCAGTCTGGGAGCGTGGTCCAAGTTTCACCATTTGAGTTCTCATAGTAAGTATATTTCAAACCCGTTTGGATCTTGGTTGGGCTAGACGCGGCTTCGGGAATGAGGATGTTTTTGACAGGAATAACTAATTCAATTTGTTGGTCAAAAATATCCTTGATTGTTAGCCTTACCGACTTTGCGGGCGAAGTTGTATCGAGACGCTTGTTATTAACATGGGGAGCCGCATCCTCCCAGAAAGCAATCAAGTCGCCGCGGGCTTTACTGTCGGTAAAGGCTTCGATTTTATATCCGAGTTGTGGTGAGGCACTGTCGGGTATTTTCCATCTTACGTTGATCTGGTTGCCCCACGCATTTGCCTCGGCTTGATCGATCTCTGGTCTATCTAAAATTGGCGAGTTCGGTTGTTCGGTGTGGAAGAAAGTTGGCTCTTTTTTCCAGGTGTCGCGACTGTCCGGTCCTGAGCGATCGAATCTGACGACCGAGTTGTTTTCGATAAGTTTAAACTTCGTTGCATCATTAGCACTGAGAGGTGAATCGTGCCATTTTCCATTGAGGCGGCAATAGCCAAGTCGGCGTTCGAATGCACGCGGAGTTGATTCGGGTGCCAACGCTTCCACGAATCCACTGTTGGTCTGAAATCCCGTAACTACTTGAGGAATACTCAGTACGCTATGGGTGTACCACTTGTTTTGTTCAACGTCCTTTATCCACCAACCGACATTTGTTTTTCCCTTGTCGCCGCGAGTCGGTGGGAAGGTGCGTTTAACCATGCGATACCATGAATTGGGCCGCTGGAAGCTGGGCGAACCATTCGCACCCCCTTTGCTTCCTTCCGCGCCAAAACCTTTCCCGTAGAACTCGGGTCCTTCATAAACGGTTTCGGTAGGGCACCAATAGGACGTGAACATCCCGGGGGTTTTGTCGGGTCCATGAACCGCGACGCCACCGTAAAGTGAAGAGTATTTGGGATAAAAACTCATATACCAGAAGCAATAATAAGTTCCTGCATCCCACTCTGGCCAACGCAAGTCGTGCATGACAATGTCGGACCCGGGTTTGATGTTGGCCTGCCAGTTGGTGGCATCGGCTGGGAATACTGACAAAAGAACGGCGATCAGGATCATGCCAGTCAATGTCAAGTTTCGGAGGAAATCTGGACGATCTAATTGACTCATCGTTCGCTTCCTTTTGAGTTCTGAATTCGATGGGGAGCAAATGCCCATTTGCTCTGAGCGATAATTGAGTTTCTGTAGCCAAAGTTGGTGGCGTGCTATTTTGAAACGATCTTGGGAGCCTTGGCGGGACTGGAAATCACCTCGCTGGCTGAGGATTTACCTCTGAGTTTTTTTCGGCGATTGCCATTAAAGCGAAGGCGGTTGCAGCACGGCTGATGTAGTGTTTGCGATCGCGTCTTGGAGAACGTGTGTACCAGTCGCCAGTTTGGCGCTGATGTTTCTGTAACCAAAGAAGGCCTTCGTCAGTAATGGATTTTTGAGTGGCCAGGCCAGTTTTGAGGAGAACGTAGGTCACGAACGCGGTCGGATAGGCCTCACTTGTTGTGGTCTGCCCTTCCCCGCCATTTCGTTTCCAAGATGGACCGGCAAGCGAGGCCATTGACCAGCCACCATCAATAGTTTGTGCCTTTTGCAATTCTTGGCACCATTGGGCTTTGTCTACTTCGCGAACGAGGTTGGGCCAAGATTTAGCAGCCCAGAGCCGCATGGTTTTATCATGAAGGCTTTGTGGGGGATTGTCGGTTAGGTAGCTGATCAGTCGTTGAGCAGCAGCCCGGTCTTGCGATTTGAGATCGGTGATCTCTTCCAACTCCCCCAGAGCAACCAACATTAATGTCGGTCCAAATTCAGCATCGGACTCATACGGTGGCCAGTTGCATTGTAGCCAATCTTCCCAGGCCCCGCTGTCGTTCATTAATTTCCATGCGTTATCGAGTCCTTTTCGCGTGGTTGGATGTACTTGTTGTCCACTCCGAGCGTCGCTCATGGCTAGAAACGCAGCCGTTGCGACCATGCCTTCAACGCTCCCATGTCGGTTGTGAGGCTTTTCATCTCCATCGATATATTTTGTTAAATATTGCTGGGCGAAGGCGCGTCCGTCGATGACTTCGGTGGAGCGTGGATCGATGACCGGCTGTGCAGCAAGGCCCCACCCATTTGTATGACAGCTGATGCAGTTTAGCTTTTCTCGCCAAGACTGCTTTGCTTCCACCAGGGAGGCAACTCCGTCGGCGAATGAGAAATCAGCCAGTTCGCGATAATCACTCCCTGAGGCATCCTTGACTGGATCTTTCGAAGAGTTTCGGTCGCGGTTCTGCGCGCTGTCGATCCCTTGCCCCGCCGTGCAACTGGGCAAATTTATTAGAACTAAGATCAGTAAAGAGAGAACGCGTGACCAGGCAATCATATCGCTAGTGTGACCTCAAAACTGTTTCTAAACTTTTTCTAATGCTCCCATTCTACAAACTTGCAAGCGGGTGGGGGGGAATATTTCTGGCACAATTCGGAACGAAAGGGGGCATGTTGGTTCGGTTTTTTACACGAATTATTGTCTGCTTGTTGATTGCCGCAATCACATCAACGCTCCTGGAAATTGAAATTGGTTACTGGTGCTCAGATAGCCAATTGATGGATTTGGGTGCGGCGAACTGTGTTTGCAACGAAACTGCGTGCAGCCGGAGACAATCAGTTTCAGGCACTCGACAAGCGAGGGTGATCACCTTTGTCGATTGATGTTGGCTGGTTTGGTGCGAACCGCATCGACTTTTTTATTGATGTCTCTCTGACAATTGGATGCCAGTTTCGGCGAACCGATAAGCTACTGAGTAAATAATCAAACGAATGATTTGTAGGTTGGGTTTGAGATGACTGTTTTTTATCTTTTGTTAATTTTCCGAGAAGGGGCTTGCAGCGTGAAACCGGCTCAGCTAACTTCTTGTGAGTTGAGCAAGTCTACAAATGGTTAGCGGCTCGACAATTTTAGATTATCGCATTCGCAGCAAGCCAAGATGGTCAGCCGGAAACTTTCCGCTCTCTGATGCCAGCCACGCAAAGATAATCCACTGAGTAATCAGTGTTGAAAGACGTGGTTTTGGAGTCCTTTTGATGATTGTTCCTGTTTGCGTATCCGCGCGCCCGTTCATGTATCGGGCGGCACCCGCCGAATTATTCGGAAGGGTAATTTTACGTGCAATCAATATTGCCGCTGTGGGTGTTTATTCTCAAAGTCTTGCAGTCACGACGGGATCCTGTTTCTGCGCAAGTTCTTCACTCGATGATACCTGTATTCAAAACGCGAATTCCATTCGGGTTGTCGAAGCGTTCGCGCTTTTGAGACTCGAGAGAACAAGCTGTTGAGTTGAAGGCTCAGGCGTTTGCTTGAGCCGCATTTTTCGTAGACGAGCCTCGCAGCAAGCCAATCGGTAAAAATGCCGAGCCATGCCAGCCACGTACGGTAGTCACCCCATCGGATTGATTTCAGTCGTTATTTGATTGAATTCAATTTTTAGTCTTACGTGGCGTCGACGAATTTAATGTCGACCTTTTTGGAGAAACTTATGTCAAGTTGTCGATTTAAAATTCGATCAGGATTTACCCTGGTTGAATTGCTCGTAGTGATTGCAATCGTTGGTATTCTCATTGGAATGCTATTGCCAGCGGTTCAAATGGTTCGGGAGGCTGCCCGCCGAACCAGTTGTCTTAACAATATGCGGCAAGTTGCACTTTCAACTCACAACTTTGAAAGTGCTTTTCAAGCGTTCCCCTATGCAACACGCGATCGTCTTGTTGGAGACGACAGCGATACCTGGGCGACCGGATATATGCAGATCATGCCGTTTGTGGAGCGGGATGATATTGCGAGTCGCTGGGATCCGCAGGAACGCCGAGACAGTACGAACGATAATGATGGTGATGGGTTCACCAACGCAATGTTGACGCAGATGGAGGTCCCGACCTTTCTTTGCCCAGCGATGAACCCTCCTTCGGGCCCATTGAGAGAGAATCGCGCTCCCTGTAGCTACTTGTTCTCTGCCGGGACGCAAGACGTCGCCTTGTTGCATTACGCTCGATACTATGGCATTGCCGAACCTCAATATGATGGAGCGATCGTTCCAACTCGCACGGATCTCAATGATACCGCCAGTGCGAATTATAAAGCGGAAACGGGGATGCAGAGTATTTCTGATGGGACGTCCAATACGTTTTTTCTCGGAGAAACGGATTTTATGCCACGAGGAGTTCCGTCGACTGAATATGGCGGTGTTTGGGCATTTGGCTACATCGGATATTCGTGGGGAACGACACATCACCCCTTCAACAAGCACGACAATCAGTCGCCGGTCTACGGCGCTTTCCGAAGCGAACACCCTGGCGGGGCAAATTTCGCCATGTGTGATGGCTCGGTTCGTTTTACCGCGGGATCAATTGACCGGGTTTTGTACGACGGACTAGCAACACGCGCCGGCGAAGAGGTCGTTGAGCAACGGTAAGCATTTGGCAATGGAAATCAGACGCGTCCATGTGGCGCGTTTGATTTTCTTCAACTTGAAAGTGAAGGAAATGAAACGAGTTTTATTCGTCGTTCTGTTTTGTGTGTTTGCGGGTTGCAGCGGTGATCCCGAATCCCCTTTGGCCTCGACGGACGGTCCAATTTCGGTCGAGGTTTGGAAGCAATTTGAGGTCGTCGATAAATATGCCCCGGAAACGTTAGACCGTTTGAGAAAAAATAATTCCAAACTTCAAAATGAACGGAACTGGAATCGGTTCATGCGAGATGTTGTTGTGCCTGAGCGACGCAAGGACATTCCGACAACCTACTGAGTCTGGCTGGGTAAGTTTTGGAAATTGTAAATACGCTAAATAAAAAACATGGTAATTGAGAGATAATTAAATGAGACTGCAACAAGCTTATCTAAAAGTGACTTTGTTAATCACTTTATTCGTGCTTTGCTTTTCCGTGAAAGCTAAAGCTCATTTCGTCTGGGTTTACAAAGAAGACGGCAAAGTTAAGGTCGTGTTTGGCGAGGACCTTGAACCCGATCAAGCTCAATTTTTGAGTGGTCTTTCGGACCTGAAAGCATTTGCCCTTCGCGATGATTCATTCGAGATTTTTGAATTGCAAAAGCAAGTCGAAGGTGACGACGGTTGGTTGGAAGCCCCTGCTGCTAATGACGGATCAGTAGTTGAAGTGGCCTGCCCCTACGGTGTTTTTGGGCGTGGGGATAAGGCAATGTTCTTAGATTACAGCGCAAAATATGTGGTCTTGCCTACCAGTGGTATTGAGCTGAACGACGGCAAGCCCTCGCCAAATTTGGCACTTGATCTTGTTCCCAAATTGGAAGGTGGAAATCTCTCCATCGTTGCCCACTTTCAAGGCCGACCTGCCCGTGGTGCCGAGGTGTCTGTGGAGAGTGTGGATACTAAATTCGCGATGCAAACAGCAGGCGAAACGGGAGAAGTTGTATTGAGTCCTACGGGGCGTTACGTGATTCGTGCAAAGTATACGGTAGCAGAATCAGGTGAATTCGAAGGTAAGGAATTTTCAGAGCGTCGCTATTATTGCACGATGGTCCTTGATACAGCCGGGGAGGTATCAGCAGCAATCGGCCAACCTGCGAGTAATAAAGTTACTGAAGCGTCCAAGCCAGCAACGTTAACGATTCAAAAGATTGAATCACGGATTCCTGAGTTTCCCAAGGGAATGACGAGTTTTGGAGCGACTGCTTTAAATGACAGCATCTACGTTGTGGGTGGCAAGTCAGGCCGGGCTCATTCCTATGCGAAGTCCTATCAAAATCGAAATGTGTATCGACTCAACCTAAATGACGCTGACGCTCACTGGGAAATCGTTGGCGATAATTTGGGACTGCAAGGACTCGCCATCGTAGGTCGTGGAAAGAAAATCTATCGCATTGGCGGTCTCGAGGCACGTAATGATGAAGGGGACGATCATGATCTCCATTCCATTGGTCAAGTGCTCGCATTCAATCCAGTGGAGAAGTCATGGGCGGAACTGCCCGTGTTACCGGAGGGACGTTCCTCTTTTGACGCTTGCATCGTCGGAAGCAATATCTTCGTTGTCGGAGGATGGACAATGGCTGGTGACACGGAGTCGGTTTGGGCCAGTGATATTCTCAAATTTGATTTAAGCGATGCTGAATCGAAATGGGAGAGCATTAAGGCTCCCTTCAAAACGCGAGCACTTGCCGTGAGAAGTCACCGGGGAAAACTCGCCGTGATTGGTGGGATTCAGGAGTCTGGTGGACCTACCAATGATGTTCATTTCTTTGATTTGGAAACTGAGGAATGGACGGTTGGGCCCGAGGTTCCAGCGGATGGGGATTTAGGAGCTTTTGGATGCTCAGCAGTTTCGATTGGTGGAGATTTGTTAGTTAGTACTTATGACGGTGGAATATTCCATCTAGCTAATGCCTCCGATAGCCAAAGTAAGCATGGTGATGGCAAGCAGGAATGGCACAAGATCCACCAACTTGAATGCGGTCGTTTCTTTCACCAGATGGTGCCAATTGGCGAATCAAAGTTCGCCCTGCTCGGAGGTTCGCATATGGAGCATGGAAGCCATTTGGAGGTGGAGGTTTTTCAAATCTTTAAAGGTACACCCGAAAAGGTTGCCAATCAAAAAGGAGGCGAACATGATGCCATCAAAAGTAACTGAAAAAGCTTGGATCGAGAGGATCAAGTCCGCCTACGTTTCTTGCAACTATCCATTGGCGAACAAACTGATGGAGCAAGCGCTCATTGAAACTAAATCGGCTGCGTCGTTGCTTGAGATTGCAGGAATGATGGCGTATGAACGCGGGCAGTATCAAGAGGCGATCCGATTAATTGAGGCAGCCATGTTTGAGATTTGCCTTT
>Ga0206679_10004665_pt1 | contig 10227 bp, 7 predicted proteins | sample M110012015metaG_FD_155464 | JGI IMG/M metagenome (GOLD analysis project Ga0206679, IMG submission 155464) | Ammonia-oxidizing marine archaeal communities from Monterey Bay, California, United States - M1 100m 12015 | ecosystem: Environmental > Aquatic > Marine > Intertidal zone | place: USA... | reverse complement strand
TGAGGGGTGAAATTAGCCAACAACGACGATTCGTCATTAGAGACAAAGGCTGATAAAGGAGGATTCAAGAAACAAGGAGATCACGAACCTCTTTCTGATAAACGCTACGATCCCAAAACTGGAAACCTGAAAGTCCACACAAGAGCGGAAAGCTCTAGACAGACTAAAAGAAGCTGGGAAAAAGCAAACTCTACTGAAGCCCCTCGTGAAGAGCAAAAGACAAAATATCGTCCAAATCCAAGGAGAGATCCAGAGGGCGACGCAAAACGTGAGGCTGAAAGAAAATCGAGTAGGTCGTCTTCAGGAGATCGTCGCAAACCAAGTGCCGACGGTGCCCGATCGAAATTTAAAGGCCCAAAAAGCGGAGGTAAATCAAGCGGAAAAAGTGGCTCTTGGAAAAAATCCTCCGGTTCATCGGATCGCCGTCGTTCAAAGAAATCATAGCCATTGTTGACTAATAATTCGCTCAGGAGTCAATTCAAGTTTTCAGTAATGACTCTTGCTTCGTTTCTTTGCTAACCCAAATTTGTTCTCATGATTGCCCTATTATCACCTGCCAAATCACTCGACATGGACTCTCCTTGTCAAGAGGTGAATGCCACTCAGCCTGAATTATTAGATCAGTCGCAATACTTGATTGGGAAACTCAAAAAGCTTACAGCTGGCCAAATTGGGGAGATGATGAAGATCAGTCCCGATCTCGCTGGTCTAAACCACAACCGATTCCAACAGTGGTCTACCCCATTCACCGACAAGAATTCAAAGCCTGCCCTGCTCGCATTTCGCGGCAATGTATATCAAGGATTGGCTGCACAAGAATTTGATGGCAAGGATCTTGCTTACGCTCAAGAACATGTGCGAATCCTCTCGGGGCTATACGGTCTCTTGAAGCCGCTAGACCTCATGCAAGCTTATCGCTTGGAAATGGGCACGCGGTGGAAGGTAACACCAAAGCAAACCAACCTTTACAAGTACTGGGGCAACATAATTACGGACAAAATCAACGAAGCCACAGGTGATGAGCCTATTATCAATTTGGCATCAAACGAATACTTCAAGGCGATCAATAAAAAAGAACTGAAAAGTGAGATTATCACCTGCCATTTTCAAGATTTGAAAAACGGCGAATACAAGTCGATAATGACCTATGCTAAACTAGGCAGGGGATACATGACTCACTTTATGGTTAAAAACAAGATTGAGAAGGCTGAAGACCTAAAAAACTTCAACCTGAAGAAATACGGATACAATGACCAACTCAGCTCAAAAAATGACTGGGTATTTACCCGCGACGAAGTCGAACTTTAACAAAGACAAAACACAATGATGAAATATTTGATTCTTCTTGCCACTGCCCTGTTCACGCTTTCTACCGTTCAAGGACAGAAACTTAACAACCTCATGGACTCAGTCAGTTTTGCCATCGGCTTGAGCATTTCTAACAGCTTTAAATCGCAAGGTTTGGACAAAACAAATCCTGCGATCGTCGGCCAAGGAATTGAGGCTGGACTGACAGGTAAGAGTGAATGGGCTGTGGCCGACGCAGAGGCTTTTCTTCAAACTGCAATTCAAAAAATGCAGGAAGCTCAGAACGAATTACGCAAACAAGAAGGCCTTGATTTTCTCGCTGAAAACGCTAAAAACGAAGGTGTTAAAGTCACCGATTCTGGTCTGCAATATGAAGTGATTACAGCCGGAAACGATACAAAACCTACCACTGCAGACAAAGTTCAGGTGCACTATACAGGCATGCTCCTAGATGGAACAAAATTCGACTCAAGTGTAGATAAGGGTGTTCCGTCAACTTTCGGCGTCACTCAAGTAATCAAGGGCTGGACTGAAGGCCTTCAACTTATGGGTGAAGGCGCGGTGTACAAATTCTACATCCCGTACAATTTAGCGTACGGTTGTCGTCCGGCACCGGGAGGCAGAATTCCTGTTTGTAGTACCATCAAATTCGAAGTAGAGCTCATCAAGGTCAACCCCTAAAAGACCTCAATAATGCCAGATGGCTTGATCTAAGTGGTCTTTTGCTCATCATCTTTTGGTACATAAATCCAATGGAACAGCCACAATTGAGCCATTTCCTAGAACCTAGCACACTCTCCTGCCTGAAAATGTAGATTTCTAAAACAAATTTACATCCGCGGACCAGCAGCAGCTTAGAGAAGCAGTAGAAATTCAACACCTGCTGAGAGCCAAGGCTAAACGCATAATTCAAGCAAAATTGTTTGGATGTAAGCAACCCCCTACTAGAAACTGTACCTACCTCAACGAAACATTTTACTCCATTTTCCAGTATGCGCATAGTAACAGAAGAAATCTGTATACCATGATAGCAAGGAATTTCATTTTTACGACCGCGTGTCTGATACTAAGTACACTCTCAATTTTTGCCCAAGACGACGATCAGTGCGCCAGTGGTGTCATCTACGAAGAACTGATCGATTCAGATCCCATTTTTCATCGAAGCATGATGTATCTCAACCGCCGCATCCTTGAGATGCAAGACGAGATAAATCAACGAGACGATGAAATCTACATCATCCCAACGGTTGTGCACGTCATTCACGAAGGCGAAGAAATTGGAGAAGGGAGTAACATCTCCGATGCACAGGTTTTTAGTGCTATCACCGCTATCAACGAAGACTTCCGAAAGATGATCGGCACCAACGGTGACGGTGACGGAGTCGACGTAGGGATTGAATTCTGCCTTGCTAGCCGAGATCCTGATGGAAACTCCACAACTGGTATCAGCCGTGTTGACGGCTCTGGATTGACAGATTATGCTGAAATGGGCATCGAAGCCTCCGGCTCTGCTGGTGCAAGTGAGAGTGAGGTAAAAGCTCTATCTACCTGGCCTCGAGAAGACTACATGAACATCTGGGTTGTAAACGAAATTGAAGACAACGACGCTGGATCTGGAATACAAGGCTTCGCCTATTTCCCAATGAACAGCCCTCTTGACGGCATCACGATGTTGCACAACGCCATTGGAACTGAAGGAAACGTGAAGCCTAACACCGATATGAATCGAACGCTCACCCATGAAATTGGGCACTTCTTCGGCTGCTATCATACTTTCCACAACACAAACGATTGTTCTGAAGAAGCCAATTGTGAGACTGGTGGTGACCGCGTTTGCGACACGCCTGTAACTCCGTTGGCTGTCAGCTGTTCTTCACCAGCGTGTGACGGCACTCAACAAATCGAGAACTACATGGACTATACTTCTGAGACCTGCAGAAATATGTTTACCCAAGGTCAAAAAGAACGTATGCGTGCTACGCTGCTTTCCGAGCGCGAAACTCTTCTGGACTCTTTTGGCTGCATTCCTGTAACACAATATGATGCTGGAATCTCCGCAGTTCAACATCCAACTGGATCCATTTGTGATCCAAGTTTTAACCCAGCTATCATCTTGACCAACTACGGCAGTGAGAATCTCACTTCGGTAGATATTGAATTTGGCGTGGATGGGACTTTATCAAATGCATTTTCATGGACCGGAAATCTGGTCCCAGGCACAAGTGAAGAAGTTGAGCTAAATACCCTTTCAGCTTCACCTGGAGATCACTCCATCGATGCAGAGGTGAGTAGCCCCAACGGAAATGCAGATGAGAATACTGGAAACGATGAAATCTCAAGAGACTTTACCGTTGCTAGCGGATCTTCGATAATACTCGAAGTTAATGTCGATTACTTCGGCCAAGAAACTACATGGATGGTTGAAACAGAAACCGGAGACGCTTTAGCTACCGGCGGACCCTATGCAAGCAACGCTCAAGGGACTATATATGAGGAAGTAATTTGTCTCGATGAAGGTTGCTATGTGCTGCACATGTACGACGAATACAACGACGGCATGAGTTTTCTCAACGGAACCTACACCCTTTTCAATCCAGAATTAGAGACGTTAGCAATGGGAAGCGGAAACTTTGGTAGCGAAGCCATTCATGACTTTTGCATCGAGGAAGAAGAAGGTAATGCCCCTTCTGCTACCTTCAGTCTATCTCATTCTGAAATCTGCGAAGGCGGTGAAATTGACTTTTCAGACATGAGTGCCGAAGTTCCTACCGAATGGTCGTGGACCATCGAGGGAGGAACTCCTTCATCTTCTTCCAGCCAAAATCCTCAAAACATCGAATTTAACTCAGCAGGAACGTATCAAGTGACCTTGACTGCGACCAACGCTTTTGGTAGTGATTCACATACCGAAACAATAGAAGTATTTGACCTGCCTTCTGTTGCCCTTTCAAATACAAGCCCAAGCTGTCACGGCTACAACGACGGAATGATTGAAGCGACAGTTAACGGATCTGGAGGCTATACATTCGACTGGAACACAGGCACTTTTGACGCATTTATCGAAAACATTGATGCAGGATACTATAGCATAACGGTGCAGGACATTAATGGATGTGAAGCTTTTGCTAGCACTACCCTAGACAATCCTGAGCCTATCTCGCTAAGCATTTTTAAGACAGACATCACTTGTTTTGGAGAAGAAAACGGAACTGCGACTGCTTCGGCATCGGGCGGTACGGGCTCTATATCATATGAATGGAATAATGGCCAGATGACGGCTTTAGTCCAAAATTTAGAACAAGGTAGCCATGAAGTAACCGCTCGTGATGAAAATGCTTGTGAAGCGACAGAAGCGATTCAAATTATTGAACCATCAGATCTTGCTGGTTCTGCCGAAATCATAAGCGGCGAATCATGTGCTGGTGCTGATGGACAAGCTGTGATCAACGTCATGGGAGGCACAGGAGACTACGACATTGTTTGGCCTTCGGGGCAATCCGGACAAAGTTCTGAAACGCTTTCAGCTGGTGATTACAACGTCGTGATTATCGATGACAACGGATGTGAGACGACAGTATCAGTTACGGTACCATACGATTGTGAAATCGAGACACCGACCGCGACGCTCAATGCATCGGATTGCAGCGCAACAGGCTTATATCTCGATGACTACATCACCTGTGAGATTATTCCTGATGCAGAAATGTACCAGTGGAAATTCGAGAATGCAGCTGTCGGAATTTGGACGGAAGACTACACACTAGGCGGAAACAATCAGTTTTTACTCGCAGACGTGCCGAACATACAATACGGTATCTGGATAGACGTGGCAATAAAAGTACTCTCTAACGGTGCATGGTCACCCTACGGTGAAGTCTGTCAGATTTGGTTAGCCGATAATGTACCAGGAACCGAACTTGTCTCTACTGATTGCGATTCAGAGGGAGTTCAAGTGGGAGCGATGATTCAAACGAATCCAGTCACTGGGGCCACAGAATACGAATGGATGTTTACTGGTCTCGAATACCAGGCGCTCTATGTCTCGTACATGAACACACTTACCCTGCACGAACTAATGGGCCTTCAATCAGGAGCCACATACCACATTGCCGTTAGAGCTAAAGTTGGAGATATGTGGGGCGAATTTGGATCAAGTTGCAACGTTCAGATGGACGTAGCTGATGGAATCTCCGACATCGGAAACTCTCCAGAGTTCTGGATATACCCCAATCCTGGAAGCGGAGAAAAAATATTTATCGATTTCAGTAACCTAACAATACCGAGTAGCGTATCAAACTTTGAACTATTTAATACGACTGGTCAGCTAGTCGAAACTTTCAGGCTTTCAGACGAGCTAACAGCTCTAGCGAAAACCGAACATTATTTTGAAAACAAACTGTCGGCGGGCGTATATGTACTTCGGTACTCGCTCAACGACATCACCCTCGAAGAGAAACTAATAGTTAGATGATATAGGGTGGAGACCAATTTACTTGGTCAACAAGAAAACCCGCTTCGGCCTTTTGGTCGAGCGGGTTTTCGATTTTATAAGCTTTTTACTTTGGCTGATTAGTCGTGACCCTCTTCTCCTTCTTCGTGATCATGATCTCCTTCACCTTCGTCGCTGGCATCAGCTATTCCCTCCGTAGAATCTCCTGTATCAGCGAGCGGGTAAATGATATGCGTCACCCAATTGTTCGGATCCAATTCTTGTTCAGCTGGACCGTTCATGTACATTTCGATCGGATAGCCGCCAAGCTCAATACGATTGCAATCTACGTAGCCTTCCATTTGATACCACATATCAGCCGACGTATCATATGATCCAACATGCTCACCGACCATGCAGGATCCAGCCGCAATTGTTCCCGTTGTCAACCCCTCACCGACTTCTACAGCAGATGCAACGGGCATCGCGATTTCAAATACTCCATCTAGGGTCTCTTGGTCAAATTCGTGCCAAACAGTCATCGATTTCATCGAAGCATGTGGAGTTGCTTCAGCCACCATCATTGCGCTAAAGATCTCGCCAAAAGCGCTAGCATATACTTCTTGAGAAAGGTCAGCAACGTTCATCTCCATCTTCTTTCCGATATAATGGAATTCTTCCATTTCCATTGACTGAGGCTCAAAATCAGAACGAGGCATCTCCTCAACAAGAATTTTCAAATCACCAAGTCCCTGTTCAAACATTGGGCCCATCATTTCATCCATATCCATTAATACTCCCATAAATATTTTCTCCATAAACCCGCTAAATTGGCCATACGACGACCAAGTAACGTTTATGCCATCTTCTGCTTGCTCCATGAGCATTGAGCCTTTCGAAGTCGACTGATGGGGAGTAACGAAATCTAGATCGAAAATAATTCCTGCATCTGAAATTTCAGTGCACGTCATACTTCCAGAGCCTGTGATATCTGGCTCGCCATTCCAAATTGATTTCATGCCTACAGCGGCCATTTCGCCTTCATATAAATACTCACAGCTAGGATCGTTTATGGCCCATGGGCCCCATTCATTCCAAGAATGGAAATCGGAAATTTTTGCATAAATATCGCCGTAACAAGCGTCAATTTTGACAGTTCTCTCAACGCGATATTCGGGATCGGCAGTCATGCCCATGATAACCACAGTGATCAAGATGACTACAACCACTACAACAAGTGCTTTGATGAATTTCATGACAAAAAACTATATGGTTTCGGGTGAATAAAATACTCGTTAAGAGCGAATGTAGATAAATTTCGTTGTTTAGCGGTTCGACCAAAACCGAGAAACCCAGTTATGACAGCACACGTAGATCCTTGGATTACGAATGACGGAATTACCTTAGGAATCCTCCTCCTACTCCTGGCGGGGGTCTTCATTTCATCCTCCAGCAAACACCCATTTTGGAAAGGCTTTTACAAGTACATTCCTGCGCTATTATTGTGCTATTTCTTGCCTGCGATTCTCAATACCCTAGGCATTATTGATGGACACGGAAGTAATTTATACTTCGTCTCCTCACGATTCCTCTTACCTGCTTCGCTCGTGCTTCTGTGTCTCAGCGTAGACCTCAAAGCTATCCTCAACTTAGGCCCGAAGGCACTGATCATGTTTTTCACCGCCACTTTCGGAATTATCATAGGCGCACCTATTGCCTTGATGATTGTAGGCCAGATTCACCCAGAGGTATTAGGCGCTGATTCGCCTGATGCATTTTGGAGGGGACTCTCGACCGTTGCTGGTAGTTGGATTGGTGGCGGAGCCAACCAAACGGCTATGAAAGAAATATCAGAGACGACCGATACCCAATTCTCCATCATGATCTTGATCGATGTGTTTGTCGCCAACATTTGGATGGCTTTCTTACTCTTTGGTGCTGGCATGTCTAAGAAATTAGATAAAAGGCTCAAAGCAGACACCACGGCTATTGAAGCGCTCAAGGATAAGGTTGAAGGCTATCAAGCGAGTATTGCTAGAATCCCATCTTTCAATGATGTGATCATAATGCTCACCATCGCTTTCGTTTGTGTCGCAATTGGTCACGCAGCGGCCGATATATTCTCGCCCAACATTTCTGATTTCATCGAAAACAAACTAGAAGTAGATCCTGGTTCTTGGTTCAAGTTTCTAACCTCATTTGGGAAGCCTTTCTTCTGGCTTGTTCTGATTACTACTGGCCTTGGAGTAGGACTCTCATTCACTCGTTTAAGAAAGTATGAAGGCGCAGGCGCCAGCAAGTTTGGAAGTGTATTCCTGTACATATTGGTAGCCAGCATTGGTATGCACATCAACTTCAACGAGGTTATTGACAACTGGGCTGATATCCAATGGGTGTTCTACATCGGAGTAACTTGGATGATCGTGCACGTAGTTATTCTCCTTACGATGGCCAAAATCATCAAAGCGCCTTTCTTCTATGTTGCGGTGGGTAGCCAGGCCAATATTGGCGGCGCCGCTAGCGCCCCAATTGTTGCGTCAGCGTTTGCCCCAGCTCTAGCACCTGTAGGTGTTCTTTTAGCAGTACTAGGCTATGCCGTTGGGACCATTGGAGCTATCTTCTGCATGGAGCTGATGCACGCGGTTTCGCTATAGCTACTTAGGGCCATTCATCTTGCCGCCAAGGTATTGAATGAATGGTGTGTTTAGCTCTGGTCGATTCCTTTGATGAAATGTCCCATTCCGGTGCGTTTAGTCGTCAGGTATGCTTCGTTTTCCTTGCGTGGCTTAATTTCAATCGCGACACGTTCGACAACCTCAACACCTGAATCATCAAATGCATCGATCTTTTCCGGATTATTCGTCAAAAGATTAATCCTAGAGATGCCGAGATTCTTGAGAATTTCAATTGCTGGTGTGAAGTCGCGCAAATCGGTGCAGAAGCCAAGAGCATGATTGGCTTTGATCGTGTCCATGCCATCATCTTGAAGATTATAGGCCTTCATTTTATTAACAAGACCAATTCCACGACCTTCCTGACGTAGGTAAATGAGAATGCCGCCCTTCTCCTCAAAATGATCCATCGAGCAATGAAGCTGCTCACCACAATCACAACGAATCGAGGCAAACACATCACCCGTCATACACTCAGAGTGGATTCTGACGTCCACCACTTCTTGCTTGCGTTTCAACGTATGTAGCGCCAAATGAGGAAAATTCTCAAAGCCGCTTTCGTACGCGACCATCGTGTATTTACCGTAAGATGTGGGTAATTCTGTTTCCGCCAACCGTTGAATCATGCCACAAAGTTAACGGTTAAAACGTTGAATATGCCCCGAGAAAATGTCCTTGGATATTTTTGGCAATGAACTTATTCTGAAAATTCAACCGTTTGATCAGCATTAAAGCTAAAAGCCTGGTTTAAATTCGAAATGCGAGCCCTGAAATTTCCAGGCTCCGTAATCCAAAAGTTTTCTCTGCCTACAAAAGCGAGATCGCGGGCAATAATTGAGAACGTAACGGTCTCGCTGGCTCCGGCTTCAAGCTTAATTTTCTCAAAGCCTCTCAACCTCTTAACACTTGGAACAATAGTAGCTACAGAATCTGAAACGTACAATTGTACAACCTCTGCTCCCGCGCGATCTCCGGTGTTTTTCACGGTGACTGAAATATCCAATTGATCGTTTGCTCCTATGGATTCTGAACTAAGGGATAGATCGGAATATTCGAATGAAGTGTAGCTCAATCCGTGGCCAAACTCCCATTGTGGATTTACTGCATTCATGCTGAAATCAGTATGCACCTGATCGGTGCGCTTGTAATCGTAGCAGACATGCAAACTCGGATTTCTTGGGTAAGTGAATGGTAGCTTTCCGCTAGGGTTATATTCTCCATACAGAACTTCGGCAATTGCCTCTCCCCCTTCATCTCCTGGTAGATACGCCATTAAAACTGCGTCAAAAAGCGGCTCAATTTCAGCCAAAGTACGAGGACGTCCGCCGGTGTACACTGCGACAATCTTTGCAGATGATTTAGCCTTTAGATTTTTCACAAATTCGATTTGGTCTTGTGGAAGCTCCAAATTTTCGATGTCGCCCACCATTTCCGTGTATGGCATTTCACCGATACACACTACAATCACATCTTGGCTTCCAGCTGAAACATTGTCTCCAATCTTAGTATGCCCACTATTCAAAGCAGTAATCGCCTCTCCTATGGTCTTCTTCCCTGGCGTATTATACTTGTCATCCATACCTTGCCAAGTGTGTGTCCACCCGCCATTCATAGCATTCAAAGATTCTGCATTTGGGCCGCAAACCCAGGTCATAGTCCCTTTAGAGATGGGCAGCGCATCATTTTCATTCTTCAACAATGTGATCGCTTCCAAAGCCGCCTCTTTCGCGGTAGCAACAGCTGCTTCAGAGTTGAATTCTAGAAACTCTACTCCTTGTGGGTAAGGATTTTCAAATAAACCTAGCTCGACCTTAAGCT
>Ga0206679_10004656_pt1 | contig 10240 bp, 9 predicted proteins | sample M110012015metaG_FD_155464 | JGI IMG/M metagenome (GOLD analysis project Ga0206679, IMG submission 155464) | Ammonia-oxidizing marine archaeal communities from Monterey Bay, California, United States - M1 100m 12015 | ecosystem: Environmental > Aquatic > Marine > Intertidal zone | place: USA... | reverse complement strand
TTATCAAACTTCTGTAAATAACCCCAATAAACCTATTTACATTGGACTAACAGTAAATCCTAATATTCTTCTAAAGCTAAAAGACAATCTATACTTAACTGGGCTTGCTTTCAAATACAGCAAAAAAGATTACAACAATGTGGCTGGAATTGTATCTAAATGGGAGTATGTCTTCAAAAATGATGAATTAACAAATCCTGTTACTAATCCTAAGGTCCAACAGATCAATCTGAATTACATACTACCATTGATCATTATAAGAGATTACTATAAAAATACCGACCAGATTGAAAAGAAAGAAAAAACTGAATTATTGATACTAAAAATTGCCAAAGAAGGCAAAAAAGAAAAACAGGTCCAAAAATACCTCAAAAATTGAGATGCGTATAGTAAGCAAAAAATATGCTACTTATAAAGATGAGCAACTCATGGTTGAAGTTGTAAAAGGAGATGAGCACGCCTTTTCTCAAATCTATGACCGATGGAGTAAACCCATGGTCAATTACTTTTTTAAGATGCTTTGGCAAGACAGTGAAAAAGCACAGGACATGATGCAAGATCTTTTTGTAAAGATCATTAATAAACCTCATCAATATGACCCTAAAAGGTCATTTAAAACATGGATCTATACTGTTGCCTATAATATGTGCAAAAATGAATATAGAAAACACGAGACTAGAAAAGTAATGAGCAACAATTTAGATGAAAATATTGGGGTTAAAGACAATAGCTATAACTATGACATGAAAACAGACTCAGGAATTTTCAACGAGAGATTGAAGGAAGAGCTTGAGTTAATGAGTGACAATCATAGAAAAGTTTTTATCATGAGAATAAAGCATGATCTAAGCATCAAAGAAATTGCATCTATCATGGAAACAAGTGAAGGCACTATTAAATCAAGAATCTTTTATGCCTTAAAAAAGCTAAGTGAAAATTTAAAAGAATTTAACCCTAGTAATATTAGCCCTTTAATCATTCTATTGTTAAATCAATTTTTAAAAGAATTATAATAAAATGAACTACACAAAAGAAGATATCGAATACTACCTCATCAATAAAGAATATCATGAGCTTAATGCTGATGAATTGGGTTTTATTTCTTCTGAAGTTAAATCCGAAAAAGAATTCAATCAGCTAAAAAAACTGATGATATCACTTATTGAGGACAAGAGTAATGAAGCTATTATTGAACCAGATCCTGCAATTAAAACTGCACTGATGAAAGAATTCAGTAATAAAAGTAAGATCAATAAGGTTTGGTATAACTCTCTATTCATTCAACTTTTCCCTAAAGAAAAGAGCTTTTATCAAATGCCTGGAATACAAATAGCAGGTGTTGCAGCATCTTTACTATTGGTTTTGAATATCTTCCTAACAAATGACCCTATAAATAATGAAAATCAAGTTGCTGTAAATAATGAAGTTGAATCAGAAGAAAAGACTTTTTCTTCTGAAATAGAAAATAGTGTAGAAGAAATGTCAAATACTCTTTCAGAAAACGATGGAACAGATATGGTTCCACTCGAATCTACTATTGAAGTAAGCAATGAATCTGAAGGTCTAATAATTAAAAAAGAAGAATTACCAGATTTACCTACTGCTTTAGAGGAAGAACATATTGAAGACTTTATAATTGAAGAAGAATTGGTTGAAGAAACCTCTGAAAGCATCTTTTTAGCTGAAAATGATTATGGTTCCGACATAGTCGAAATGGCAGATGTAGAAGTAATCGTTGAGGAAGAGGTGGAATTGATTTCCAAAGATGAAACAAATGAAGCATTGAATGAAACCATAACTTTGAGTGGCTTTACCGAACCTACTGTAAGCAACGGAAATGTTTCAGACAATACTACTATTGAAGAAATGGATATAAACAAAGACATGAGGTCATCAGAAACAACTAAAGGTAGAGTCAGAAATAAAAACACAGTAATAAAAAGTAGATCTTTAGACGAAGACAAAGAACTTATAGCGCTTTTCTTTACAGCACTATAAAAATAGCAACAATAGCTTTTTTCAGGAATTTCATATATTTATAGGGAATCCAAATCCATGTTTGAAAATATCAATTTAAAAGAAGAATTGATCAAGGAACGAAAAACTAAACATTCCTTGGATGCTGTAATTAAAGAGACCAATTCTTTATTGTTAGAGGATCAAGAACAAGAAAAAAAGATAATCAACCAACTTAGCTGTAACAATGAAGCTTCAATAAACACAAGACTCATTGACAGCTTAGACACCCAATTTATTTTTGACATTCAGGAGATCAAAGACTTAGCCGTAAAATACAGATTAAGACTTTTGCCCAGTAAATGTTTTAACAATTCTATTCCTAAAGAAGCGATTTTTAAAATAAAGCAGCTTAGCAAAAAAAGCAATACAGAAATTAAAAAATTTGTAATCCTTGCCCCTTCTAAGGCATTTGACCTAGAAGATGAAAATGCAGACCCTCTTTTATTCATTCCATTATCTGCTTCTAAATATTATTTGGTGCATCAGTGGGGTAACGATCTTAGCTGGTTCAATAAAATTCTATCTCTTCCTTTTAGAACTTTTGCAACTATAGTAACATCTGTAGGCATTATTGCAGCCATAATCGCACTAATTACCCCTACATGGATTATACTAAATAGTGCTGAAATTGACATGGGGTATTGGGGATATCACAGAATTGCCTGGTTTATCTATGCTTATATTCTTTTAGCATCAATGACCACCCTTATTTGTTTTTCTCAGTCCATTTACCCTAGTGACTATCAATGGAATAAAAAAACTTATAACTAAAGTAACCCCAAGCAGATTTTCAATCTTATCACTTTTTTTACAGAAGTATATACCTGCTTTCTAAATTCCTCATCGGCTTGTATTTCATTGAGAATATCTTTAATATCACTCTCCTCTTTTACCGGCATCAGCAACATATCACATCCGGCCTTTACTGCTTTTAAACCACACTGATCAATACTTACTACCCCGCCCATATTCATTGCATCTGTAATTACAATCCCTCTAAATCCTAAAGAATCTTTTAGAAGATCGGTAACAATATTTTTTGAACAAGTAGCAGGAAGGTCATTGGTATTGTATTGATCATTATCTGCAACTGCTATATGTGCAACCATAATAGACAATACATTATTTTCTATAACAGGAATATAATTAGCTACTTCTTTCATTTCACCCTTAATATAAACTAGCTTTTTATGGGTATCTCCAGAAACAAACCCATGACCAGGGAAATGTTTGGCAGTAGCCACTATTCCATTTTGCTGGGTAACATCAATAAATCGATTAGAAAAGCCTATCACCGTATCCATGTTCAATCCAAAGCTTCGATTGCTAACCACTTCATTGGGAGAAGCATCAATAACAGGAGCAAAATTCTGAGTAATCCCAATTTTGTGAAGGTCTTTACAAATAATTTCTGTGACCTCTGTCACTTTTTCCATAGAATGGATCTGATTGGTTTTAGGAACATAAGTACTTCCTTTAATCTTATACCTGATCAAGGTTGGTTCAGCATCTGCACTATAAATTGGTGGTAAATACCCATGACTTTCACAAATACTATCAAACAATTTAACGTAATTAGTAAAGCTTTCAACTGTTCCATTTAAAAGCAATACTCCTCCAAGCTTCCCTTTTTTACACAAGTCTATAACATGTGCATCTGGCTTACCAAGTCTTCCTACAGAAGGAACAATAAGCTGGCCAACTTTTAATGTATCATTTAAAGAATTAAAGACTTCATCTACTTTTTGTTCTAAAGCTGGATGATAACTATAAAAATCATTGAGCTTGAAATCTTGCGCTGTCAACTGCGTACAAAATAAAATAGCTACTAAAACTGTTTTCCATTTCATAATACCAAATTACTTCATCTATCAAGAATCAAACCAATCAAATTCACAAACTTTTTAATGTGATATTGTTAAAACAATATCTTTGAGCCTCAATTTTAAAATGGAAGCAAAAAACACATATTTACAACTAAGAGAAAAGGCAGAGCTTAGCTTAAAGAACATTAAGTCAAAAATAAGACTGGTGATTTTTGCAAGGGTGATCTCCTTTATAGTAACAGCTTTGCTCATCTATCTTTTTATTGATACTCCTTTAATAGCTTCTATAGCTGGCGTTATAGGCACTATTGCTTTTATATTCTTTATAAAACAAAGTGGATCATTAGAACGTCAAAAAAAATACCTCAATGAATTGATTACAATCAACGAGAAAGAATTAAAAGCTTTATCCTTTGATTACACTTGCTTTGATGGAGGAAAAGAATTTAAAGACCCTTCCCATTTTTTTAGTAATGATGTAGATCTATTTGGAGAAGGCTCATTTTTTCAATGCATCAACAGAACCCACACAAATGAGGGTAAAGAATGGTTAGCAAAAAAATTAGCTTCCAACAATATTGAGCAAATAAAAGAAAAGCAAGAGGCTATAAAAGAATTAGGAGCAAATACTGAATGGAGACAGCAGTTTTCTGCTTTAGCTGCTCTAATCAATCCTAATGTTAGTTCAAAAGAGCTTTTCAATTGGATCAAAAACCACATAAAGATCATTCCAGCTAAAACGAATTACCTACTATGGGCCTTCCCTATTATCTCTTTTATATTAATAGGTCTTGGTATATTTTCAGCTATACCCAACAGTTTAATTGTTATATGGCTCTTTATAGGATTAGCAGTAGTGGGTTACTATGTAAAACGAACGAATCAATTAGCTAATGAGGTCTCTAAATTTGAAGATGGATTAAAAGAATATGGTGTTTTGATGGAACTTCTTGAAAAAACTCAATTTAAATCTCAAAAGCTAAATAACATCCAGCTAAAAATTAAATCTGAAACAAATTCTGCTTCTAAGAATACTAAAAAGCTTTATCAAATTATTAGCCAGTTAAACAATAGAAACAACTTTATCATTGGAATCTTTGGAAATGGATTTGGACTTTGGGATCTTCAATATGTCTATCAGTTTGAAAAATGGATTGATCTTCATTTAGATGAAGTTAATAATTGGTTTGAAGCTATTCATGAAATAGATGCCCTTATAGGAATGGGAACCTATTCTTTTAATCATAATTACAATTTCCCAAGTATTGAAGGTTCAAAAAGCATTGAAAGTATCGCTTTAGGACATCCTCTTATACATCCCGATAAATGCATTCGAAACAACTACAATATTAGCTATGGAAATTTTCATATTGTTACTGGAGCTAATATGGCAGGAAAAAGCACCTTTTTAAGAACTGTATCAATTGCTATTATTTCAGCAAATAACGGATTACCTGTCTGTGCAGAAAACTTTACATATCAACCCATTCAGCTTATATCAAGTATGCGTTCAACTGATTCATTAACTAATGAAGAATCCTATTTCTTTTCCGAATTAAAAAGGTTAAGATTCATCATAGATCATCTAGAGCAAACCAATTATTTTATTGTATTAGACGAAATATTAAAAGGAACCAACAGCAAAGACAAAGAAGAGGGCTCTAAAAAATTCGTACGCAAATTAATTCAACTAAAAAGTTCAGGGATCATTGCCACCCATGATCTAAGTCTATGCTCGTTAGCAGAAGAATTTCAGCAAGTAGATACTAAATACTTTGACGCGGAGATTAATGAAGGTGAATTACATTTCGACTATCAGTTTAAAGATGGTATTTGTCAGAATATGAATGCTTCATACCTCCTAGAAAAAATGGGAATTACTTAATAAGATTAAGAAATAATATTTTATATTTGACTTCCTGATTTATTTTTTTAAAATTTTTTATGCATTTAAATTATTTTTATATATTAATAATTTGGAATTTAAATTTGTCATTTATTTGGCATTATATTAGCAATAAGACTGATCTTTTAATATAAATACTATAAACATGAAAAAACTTTTATCTCTTTTAATACTACCCTCTCTATTATTATTTAATGCGAATGCTCAAAATAATGATTTGGTCATTTTTGCAGAAGAAGCAACTCCGTTTTATTTAGTAATGAACGGTATTAAACAAAATGACAATACTGAAACCAATGTGAAAATTGCTAATGTAAAAACAACTAGAAACAGTCTTAAAATTATTTTTGAAGACCAGACCATTCCAGCTCTATCGAAAACCGTTTATATGGACACTATGAACCATCAATTCACTTACAGAATATTCATGACCAAGAAAAAAGGATATAAGCTTAAATTGTTTGATGTAACCGCTAAAGCCAATGTGCCACAAAACAACAATCAAACAACTGTAATTTACAGAACTGTTGAAGCTCCACCACCTACAAAAACAGTTGTAAAAGAAACAGTTACAACTACTAATAAAAATAATAGTGGTGATAATGCTAATATTAATGTAAATGCTGGAGAATCGAGCTTTAACATGAGCGTAAATGTAAATGACAATTCTGGAAGCAACAATCAACCAACATCTAATAATTCCGAAAGCGCAAGCTTTAATATGAGTGTAAACGTAAATGAGGGAACTGGAACATCACAAACTTCCAACAACTCAGAAAATGTGAATATCAACATGAATGTAAATGTAAACGATGATATGGATTATGAAGATAATGCAAGTATGAACATGAATATGAATGTAAATGACAACATGGATTACGAAGACAATGTTAATATGAATATGAACGTTTCTGGAGACCTTGATAATGCAGAAACAACATCTTATAGCTCTTCATCCACTACAACTACTACTACCACTACTACAAGCTGGGGTGATGACACATACTCTGAATCTACAACAACTACAACTAATAGCGGATTTGGAAATGATGATAGCGACTTTGGCAACACATCATCATCTAACAGCAGTAGCGGATGTCAAGTTCAAAATATGAATAGCATTTTAAATGCCATTGAAAACGAAAGTTTTAAAAGTGACAAAATGATGATTGCTCAACAGTCTACTAAGAAAAAATGTTTATCTGTAAATCAAATTAAAATGGTAATGGATAAATTTACTTATGAAGACAGCAAGCTTGAATTTGCAAAAATGGCATATGTGAATTGCCCAAACAAAGATGACTATTACCAAATTAATGAAGCTTTTACATATGCATCCTCAAAAAGAGACCTGAATGAATTCATAAATAATCAATAAATTATTTATTTAGTCATGTTTAAATATATTCCTGTTATATTATTGATAGTTACTGGATGCGGAGTTTCTATAAACATAGAAACTCCTAGCATCCCAAATGTTGATGTTTACTCCAAAAAAGAAACTAACTCTGAATCAAATAAACAAATGGATGAACTTGACGAATTGATCAATAACAAAACTCCATTTTATTTAACTAGCAATTCTAAGTATTTAAACAAATGTAAAGAATTAAACAACAGCTCTCTATGGGGGAAATACAATAATGGGTACTGCTATAACTACGTGCATTTCATTGAAAAAAATGAAGTAATGAAAATGCCCATCAACTTTCATTCAACACTATATCCCATTAAAAAATTAAAGAATGGAACACTACTGGCTGTCACTAATCCAAGACCTGATTACAGCAATGAAAATACCTATAATGAAAACGAGAAGGTAGTTATTGACTTTAAAAGAGCTGAGAATTGGAATGAGATCAGCCGAACACCCATAGCATTTAACTTTCCATTTCAAGAATACATCGACAACAGAACCCCTCTTTTTCTGACAGGCAATTCTACTTCACCAATTAGATGTAATCAATTAAAATTTTATGCTCCTTCATTTCAGGGAATTTATGATGGAATATGTTATAGCTCTATTCTTCAAAATTATAACAATGAATTAAATTCATTACCCATGAATTTAAAAGGGGCCATCTACCCTATTAAACAGATCAATTCAGAATTAATGTTGGCAATAACGAATCCGATAAAAGGGAATGATTATTACAATGAAAACAGTTACAGTGCCAATGATAAGGTCATTATAAATGTGAAAAATGCGATCAACAACAATGAAATAAGTGATGAACCCTACGAATTCAACGAAAATGACCTCATTAACCATGCAGATTTCTTTTACCACTTAAATAAGTCAAACAAATCAATAAATATCAATTGTTTTGCCAATTCAATTCTCAGTAATTATAAATGGAAAGATGAATTTCAAAAAAGAGATTATGTAAATCAGCTCAGTGATAAAATAAGTTCAATCAATAAATCGAGCATTAATTATTCCAATGAATTATTTGTTGATTATCAAGTGAAATTCAATGAATTTAATTTTAATAATCTTTCTTATAATATCAATGTAGAAGATTCAATTAATATTTCAGAAAACATTAAAAGATCAATTTTAAACCTAAAGATCAATTGGAGTTCACATAATTCATTTAAAAATTTCAATACCAATAGATCTGGAATCATAAAACTAAATGAAACCAAAGCACGCCAAATAAACGATGTACTGAACAACGATAGAACCCTATTCATGAGAATCTATTTAACACCCTCAACTTCAACAAGTCATGCATGTGATTGTCAAGACCTTACAAAATGTATTTTACCATTTAATGTTGACAGAATAGCTTTCAGTAATAATTTTGATTTTTCAAATAGCATTCAACCTTAAGTTGAAACAAATCTATTTCATACTATTTCTTTTTACTGTATCATCATTTCATGGCCAGCCAAAAAAAGACTTTTGTACTGAATTCAAAGAAGAAAGCATAGATAAATTAAAATATCTAAAAACTCAGCTAGATCAACTTCCTTCTCCTAATTATTTTTCAAAAACAGAATTGATCACCATAATACTTCCTGAATATTTAACTTATTCGAAATTTAAAAACGAAGCAGAAATAGCCTACCTCATCTTCAATTATTCTTCTCAAAATGAAAGATTCAAAACAATTTCTTTTGGCCCTTTTCAAATGCAATTAAGGTTTATAGATGACATATTAATAAAAGCTTCTAAAAAAAACATTAAAGACCCTATTCTAAGGAACTATAGCGTATCAAATTATCAATACCTTATCGACAACTTACAGCACCTCAACAAACTGTCAACACAATGGGAAATTTTAAAATGTTTTGAAAAAATTACCCTACAGAACAACTTAAAACATAATGATAAAAACGAACCTTTAAAAAAACTCATTCAGCTTTACAATTCGGGTGGGTTTAATCAAAAAATTAACGATCAAGCATTTTCTAAAATTACATGCTCTACGAAGTCTTATGAAAGCTGGTGTTATGTGATGAAAGAATGGATGCTAAAAAATAATTTCAATTAAAGACTTACCTGTCCATATATAAAGACTTACCAGCACTATTTCTCCCAGAAATAGTGCTATAATGAATTTCAAGAAACTCATTTTGGAATAACCTGCTACATAACAGATAAGATCTGTAGGTACAGCTGGAAAGAAGGACCATAAGAGTACGATCCAAAATCCATGCTTCTTCATACCTGATTCTGCTTTTTTGAATTTCTGTTGAGCCTTAGAAGAAAAAAGCTCTTCTACTTTTAGCACTCCTGCTGCTAAATAAATCCAAGTAGCTCCTATTAAAATCCCAAGCATAGAAATCAGCAATACCAAAAATGGCTCCTCAGGATATAACACCACACCCATTATAACAAAAATAGTGCTTGGTAAAAAGAAAATAGAGCGTACTAAACTTAACATTAAATAGGTAATAAATATAGCTGTACTATTTGCATGAAAAAATAACAATAGATAGGCTGCTGTATATTTTTGGGGAAACACACAATAATGAGCTAGTGTTATTAACGCAATGAACAACCAAACAAAACGCAAGGCTTTTCTGTATTTCCATTTCCTAACTGTAGACATAATGCTAAGATCGATTTAATTTAAAGATATTAGAAAATAAAGCATAAAAAAAGCCGTCCATTGGACGGCCCTTAACCCACACTTAACCAAACTAATTCACTGCCAAGGTCTTGTCTTTATTATATTTAATTGTATAAGTAAATAGATACTTCACTGTTTCTTTACCTTCAATAGACTTATCCCACTTCAATATTCCCGTATCCTTGTTATAATCTGCGGTTTCATTTTCTATGAGCTCCACTTTGATTTCCTGATCCTGAGGAACTGGAATGTGATCCTCAATTTTTACATGAATATTATTGGATTTAAAATTCTTTAAAGAGATCTCATAAGTAATGGTTCTTAATTTTTCATTACTAAAAGCTCTTAATTTTTCATCATCATTCAATTTCTTTCTTGTAACAAAAATCCCTCTATCTCTTCCTAAA
>Ga0206679_10004654_pt1 | contig 10242 bp, 13 predicted proteins | sample M110012015metaG_FD_155464 | JGI IMG/M metagenome (GOLD analysis project Ga0206679, IMG submission 155464) | Ammonia-oxidizing marine archaeal communities from Monterey Bay, California, United States - M1 100m 12015 | ecosystem: Environmental > Aquatic > Marine > Intertidal zone | place: USA... | reverse complement strand
CCCCCTTAAGCTCATTAAGACACGTTTCTACTATAAACAATATGTATTCTATGAAATCCATAAAAAGAAATCCATTTGTATATTTGTTAGCCTTTATACTTATGCTGCATTTATCGGGCTGCAACAAAAGCACCAATGAAAATGTACAAGCCTGTGAAAATGCACAAAAAGCAAAATTTAAAGACCTCACTGGTCTTGACGGATGCGGAATGGTTATTCAGCTTCAGAATGGAAGCTACCTGGAACCTACCAATCTCTGCGATATGGACATTGAAATCAAAGACGGACAAAAAATATGGGTCAGCTACCACATCGCACCAAATATGGCAAGTATCTGTATGGTGGGAGATATTGTGGAAATCGATTGTATATCCCCAAGATAAGCCTTCTGAAAAACAATTTTTGTTAAGAACTGCGCCAGTTTTTATATAAAGATTATCTTTAACAAAAATTAAAAAATTATGAGTACAGCTGCCTGGATTATTATTGCTGCCATTGTGATTATCCTCATATGGGTCATTGCCATTTACAACACCTTAGTAAAGCTTAGAAACAATCGCGAAAATGCCTTCGCTGATATTGACGTGCAATTGAAGCAACGTCACGACCTTGTTCCGCAACTTATTGGAGCAGTAAAGGGATATATGGAGCATGAAAGAGGCACACTTGAATCGGTAACAAATGCACGTAATAAAGCCATGGCTGCGGGTAATATTAACGACAAGATCTCTGCGGAAAAAGAACTTTCGGCTGCACTTAGTGGATTTAGCATTCAGGTAGAGGCCTATCCGGACCTTAAAGCTAGCAGCAATTTTATGCAGCTTCAAACTGAGCTTTCTGATATTGAAAATAAACTGGCTGCCGTAAGAAGATTCTTCAACTCTGCAACCAAAGAATTGAATATTGCCGTTCAAAAATTTCCAAATGTACTTTTTGCTTCTATGTTCGGATTCAGTGAAGAACAAATGTTTGATCTTGGAGAAGGTAGAGCTGCAGCGGAAAAAGCACCAGAAGTAAAATTCTAAATTGTTATGAAGTACGTAGGTCTCCAGGAGCAGATCACAGCGAACAACAGAAAATCTATTTTTCTATTAGTCGGGTTTCCCGGTGTATTGCTGGGTGCATTTTATGCGGTATTTGCATTCGCTACATACAATGAAGCCGGGGGTATCGATGTAAATCTCGCAAATCAGCTGTTTTTAGAGAGCATTCCATTCGTTCTTCTCGGAACCGGTATCTGGTTTTTGATTGCCTATTGGGGTCATTCAAAAATGATCGATTTCGCCTCAGGGTCCAAAACCATTGAGCGAAAAGAAAATATGCGGGTGTACAACCTGACTGAGAACTTATGTATGAGTATCGGTATGACTATGCCTAAGCTTAAAATCATTGAAACGGATGCTCTAAATGCTTTTGCCAGTGGTCTTAATGACAAGAATTATAGTGTTACGCTTACCAGAGGTATTATTGACAAGCTGGACGATGATGAACTGGAAGGAGTTATTGCTCATGAGCTGATGCACATCAGAAACAACGATGTAAAGCTCTTGGTTATCAGCATCATTTTCGTAGGAATTTTCTCACTCATTATTCAGATTGCATTTAGAGGATTGCTTTATGGAAGTATGACCAGAGGGCGAAGAAAAGATGGCAAAGGAGGAGGAGGATTGATGCTTGTAATTTTGATCGTATCGATTATAGCGTATTTGATCTCCTTACTTTTTAAGTTTGCATTAAGCAGAAAACGAGAATATCTGGCAGATGCGGGAGCCGCTGAAATGACCAAAAATCCTTTGGCCCTTGCCAATGCCTTACGCAAGATCTCTGGCAACTCCAAGGTGGAGTCCATTAAAAGTGATGACATTAAAGAGATGTTTATTGACAACAGCCCGGATAAAACATCTACTAATCTTCTGGGTGGTATTGGAAATCTATTTTCCACTCACCCACCTATTAAGGAAAGGATCGCAGTACTCGAACAGTTTTAGTTTCTTACAAAATCGTACACCTTGTAGCGTAAAATACGCAGCTGTAAACCGAATTCATTTGGGATATCCAGATCACTTCGAGAATTTGTGAACTGATAGCGGTAATAGGCTTCCAGCTTAACGGTCCAGGCTTTACTTCGTTTTGAATGACCGGTTCGAATATGAAAAATTCCCAGTCCGCCTTTAATAGAAGTAAACAGGTCTTCTTTTATTCCCGAAGAGGATCCATTAAATCTATAAAACACTTCAGGACCGCAAAATATTTCGAGCACCTCTCCCCTACACGATCTCCCTTTTTTGCGTTCATTGATGACCATGAGGGGCGTTCTTAATATCATTGCGGTCGTTATGAAGTGTTGTTTGCTTGGGTTAGGCAGTTCGGCGGATCTGATGACGTTTTTTTGAACCATTTGTCTATATCCGAGTTCCGGAAGCAAAAATCGACCAAACTGCTTGGTAATTCCGGTTTGAAATGAATAGGATCCGTTTTTATTGAAATCTGGAGTATTCAGCTGCCCATATACCCCGAAGTTTTGATTCGTTCTCATATATACCTGTGCACTGATAGGTATACTGCTCAAAATACATACTATAAAAAAGAGTGGTTTAAACATAGCAATAGATTTTAAATTGAATTTATATTGTAATAAGTCGGCAGTCGAATTTGGTAACACAAAAACTGATTATTTTTAGAATAAAGAATAACTTAGCAGTCAATAAGCTTTTATGAAAAGACACCTTGTTTTTAGTGTAGTTATACTTCTTGTATTCCAGGTTTGCTCTCAAAACGCAGAGAGAATTGCTTTCTATAATGTGGAAAATCTATTTGATACTATCGATGGTCCAAATAAGGACGAAGAATTTTTACCAGGTGCAAAAAAGCAATGGAATGCCGAAAAATATGCTGAAAAAATAGAGCACATCAATAAGGTCATGTGTGAACTCAATAATCCTATGATCATGGGGTTTTGCGAAATAGAGAACATCGGTGTACTGAACGACATTATTTCCGAAAATAAAGGACTCAAAAACTACAGCACGGTGCATTACGATAGCCAGGATGCGCGTGGTATTGACGCAGGCCTTATTTACAATACAAAAAAGGTAAAGGTCATGGAGAAAGGGTTTATTCGATTTGTACTTCCTGGTCAAACAGAAGCGAGCTCCAGAGATATTGTATGGGCAAAATTTAGGCTGAAAAAGGAAGAATTTTACGTTATGGTAAACCACTGGCCAAGTCGACGGGGCGGCGCTGAAAAAAGTGAACCTAAAAGAGTGAAAGCAGCAAAAAGTGCCCGTAAATTTATTGATTCACTCCTTACAATAGATGCAAGTACCAAAATCATATTAATGGGTGACCTCAATGATTATCTAAGTAATAAATCTGTGCAGCTAATTATAGAGAAGCTTGATCCAAAAATCACATCTGCATCAAACAAGTACGGTGGAACACATAGCTATCAAGGGGAATGGAATGTACTCGATCATATATTAATCTCAAAGGGATGTTATGACGAAGGCCTGTTATTCTCTTCAGACAAAGGAACTATTTTGACCAGTGAGTATTTGCTTTCTACCTATAAAGGAAATATTGTGCCCTATAGAACATATGGAGGGTCAAAATATCTAGGAGGATACTCTGATCATTTACCAATATATATTGAGCTGATTCGTAAGTAATTACACCTTAAGATTCCATCCAAACTCGTCCGCTACACGTCCGGTTTTCAGGTCGGCCAAAAAGGTCTTAATCCTATTCGATAAGGTTCTGTTTTCGACAGGCGGAAGGAAATATTTTTCATCCTCATGCCCAATCATAGCTATAGGAGCAATTGTTGCTGCTGTACCAGCTCCGAAAGCATCCTGAAGTGTTCCATTCTTGGCTGCTTCAATCACTTCTTCTACTGAAATCATTCTCTCTTCAACCTTGACACCCCATTTTTTAGCTACTTCAAGTACCGAGCGTTTTGTAATGCCTCGAAGTATAGTATCATGGTCTTCGTCTGGCGTAATCAATACATCATTAATCTGAAACATGATATTCATTGTTCCCGATTCTTCAATAAATGTATTTGTTTTGGCATCTGTCCATATCAATTGGTGGTAACCCTCTTTTTTAGCCTGTAACCCAGGATACAAAGAAGCTGCATAATTTCCAGCTGCTTTTGCTCTACCAACTCCACCATTTGCTGCACGTGTGTAATGAGTCTCTATTTTGACATTTAAGGGTTCAGAATAATACTGACCTACCGGAGAGGTAATGATCATAAACTTATAAGTTTCTGAAGGTCGAATACCTACCAGCTCATCTGTAGCAAATAAAAATGGTCTGATGTAAAGAGAGTGGCCTCTTCTTTTGGTCACCCATTCAGAATCCAGCTTAATCAGCTGTCTTATGGCCTCAATAAATAATTCTTCGTTAACAGGAGGCATACACATTCTGATGGCAGATTCAGTGAATCTTTTGGCATTTAGCCCAGGACGAAAAACCAGAATATCATCGTTAATTGAACGATGGGCTTTCATTCCCTCAAAAATAGACTGACCATAATGAATTGCTGACATAGCCGGATGCATGGAAATATTTTCAAAGGGAACTATCTCTCCCTGCTTCCATTCTCCATCCGCATAATCCATCACAAACATATGGTCAGAAAAATCCTTACCAAAATGTAAATGGTCCCAATCAAAATAACTTAACTTTGAATGAGTGGTCTTTGTTATAGGAAATGTATATGTTTCAGTAGACATTAATTTGAGTTTTTAAGGCTTGCAAAGATAGTGTTAATACGTGGATTTTCAAGGAAAACGGCACAAATTTTATGCCTAATTTGTAAATCTTTTATTATCAATGGATAGACATAAAGAAATTTTAAAGAAATACTGGGGTTTTGATGAATTCAGACCTGTGCAGGAGGATATTATTAAAGATATCATCTCAGGGAATGACGTGTTTGCCATGCTGCCTACAGGAGGAGGGAAATCGCTATGCTATCAGCTACCCGGAATCATAAGAAAAGGTCTGACAATAGTAGTTTCCCCACTCATTTCTTTGATGCAGGATCAAATCAAGCAGCTCAGGGATCGAGATATAAAAGCAGTAGCTATTTTCAGCGGAATGAGCTATCGGGAAATTGACATTACACTCGATAATGTACGGTTTGGAAATTATGACTTTTTGTATGTGTCTCCAGAGCGCCTCCAAACCAAATTATTTATAGAGCGTTTCAAGCTAATGAATGTAGGACTTCTGGTTGTGGATGAAGCACACTGCATCTCGCAATGGGGGCACGATTTCAGACCGGCATACCAGGAAATATGGAAGCTAAGAGAGCTTAAGCCAGAGCTTTCCATTGCCGCTTTTACGGCCACAGCCAACGCACATACGAAATCAGATATAATCCAGCTATTAAAGCTCAAAAATCACGTTCTGCATGAAGCCTCTTTTTTGCGCAAAAATCTGGCCTACCGCATCTTTCATTCCAATGCAAAAAAAAGGAGAATAATAGAATTTTGTACCTCACTGAAGAACAGCACTGGAATTGTGTATTGTCAGACACGAAAATCAGTAAAAGAGATATATGAGGTTTTGGCCAATGAAGGATTGGCCTGTTCGATGTATCATGGAGGAATGAAAGGTGAAGAAAGGGAGGCTGCCATGAAAAGCTGGATGAATGAAAAGGTAAAAATTATGGTATCCACCAATGCCTTTGGTATGGGGATTGACAAAGCCAATGTGCGTTTCGTTATTCACTATGAAATGAGTGATTCCATTGAAGCCTATTTTCAGGAAGCCGGACGTGCCGGAAGAGACCAGAAAAATGCCATTGCCCTTGCTTTTGTTTCTGATTCTGACCTTGCTGAGCTTAACGAGCTTCCCAAGAAAAAATTTCCTGATTCGGATACCATTACCGAGGTCTATACTTCCCTTTGCTCTCTTTTGAATCTGGCCTATGGCTCTGGAAAAGATGAGGTCTATTCACTGGATCTAAGGCAACTGTGTTCAAATAAAAAGCTCGACCCCATCCCTACTTACAATGCCCTAAAATTACTGGAGCTTAACGGAATGCTTGTTCTTTCTGAGGGAGTATTCAGCCCCGACAGAATAAAAATAAATGTGGATATGAATGCCCTGTACAATTTTCAGGTTCAACACGAATCCTTTAGACCGATTACGCAATACCTCATTCGAAAATTCCCCGGCATATTTGACGACTATAAACGAGTTGAGCTAAAGACATTGTCAAAAGCACTTAAAACAGGAGAATCTAATGTCAGAAAGCTTCTTGTTCAGCTTCAAAGACTCGGAATTGCGGATTACTTTCCTGCCTCATCCCTACCCACTGTTACGTATTTAAGAGAAAGACCTCCACAGGATCACTTTACGCTTGACCCCTCCATATATTCCGAAAGAAAAATCAAATACAAAGAGCAAATTCAGCGCGTTCTTGAATTGATCGACTGTACTACATGTAATTCCCAGTACATCATTAACTATTTCGGTCAGCAGTCTAAAAAATGTGGACACTGCAACCCCTGTATTCAAAATGGCTTCCCGATGAAAAACAGGAACAAAATTCTTCTCGAATACTGTAAAGAAAAGACCACAGCTTCCTGGCTCATGAACAGCACAGGACTATCTGAAAAGAGTATAAATGATTTCATAAGCCACGCACAAAATGAAGAGCTCGTAGAATTAAATGGGCTCTGGATTCAGAAATCGTGAATGGAAGACCTATAATGGCACTATTTTTTTTATCTTTTGAGAACCTAAACACTATAATATGACACTTTCTCTTCTCGCGCTCGCCATTGCTCCTGGTATTGCCATTTGCTTGTACATCTATTTTAAAGACAAACACGAAAAAGAACCTGTAAAACTGCTGGTCATCAGCTTTATATTCGGGATATTGAGTGTGATTCCTACTTTGATTTTGTCCTTAATTGGATCTGAAATTATTGGATTTGAGGCCTCGAGTACTAATTTCCTTTTCTCCCTGGTCTCCTGTGTGATAGGCATTGGTCTGGTGGAAGAATTCAGTAAATATATTTTTGTAAGGTATTACACCTATAAAAAAGACGATTTCAATGAGCCCTTTGATGGCATTGTGTACTGCGTTATGGTATCTATGGGTTTTGCCACATTTGAGAATATTATTTATGTCTACCAAGGAGGAGAAACAGTTGCCTGGCTCAGAATGTTCTCCGCAGTCCCTATGCATGCCGTTTTTGCTATAATCATGGGATATTATATGGGGATACAGAAGTTTTACGGCAAACGAAATTATGCCCTGATCGGTCTTGCTTATGCTGCCTTATTACATGGAATATATGACTTCGTTCTGTTCAATCCAGATATTCCTTTGTGGCTTAAAATAGTTGGATTCTTTGCTTGTATCATTTTTGGATTAGTGGTCGCAAGAAAATCCATTAAAAGACACCAGGAAAATTCTCCCTTTAAAAGCTAATGTCAAAACCTCAAAAGACCATAGTAATTGTTGGTGCCGGTCCAGGAGGAATGATACTGGCCTGGTTGCTGGTCAAGAATGGTGAAATCCGGAGTATCAGAAGTGGTATTCAAGCATAAAGCTTAAGGTGTTCCTATCGGCAATCTGGACCTTCGCAAGAAACCATTTCGCCATTATCCCATATAGCCTTGGTTCTCACCTCGCCTTTTTCGCCACACTGAATTTGTTCTCCATGAAACCCCGCATTATTCCAGGTGCTAGACCCTATACATGTACCATCAGGCCTAAATATTTCCGAATAGCTCATCTTACCCATCGTTTTCCCTTCCTCTATGCTCCATATTTCATGCTTTTCAAGAGAACCATCTTCTCGATACATAAATAGGTCACCAAATTTCCAACCATTTTTCCAGGAGACCGTCATCTTTATGTTTCCATTTGGATAGCAAGTTTTAATCATCCCTTCATAATCCCTTGGAATATCTCTGCGATTCAATCTGCCGTCTTCTTTTTCTGTAGCCGAAAAAGCATCTATATCGTCACATTTTGGTGCTTGGCATTTTTCTCCTTCACAAATGATCTTTTCTGTAGGTTTTTCATCCGAAGCAGTCTCCTTTGCAGAGGAATTATCTCCTCCACAAGAAATAAATAATGGAATAATAAATAATATTGATATCGGATTTTTCATAGCGTTGTTTTTAATTACGAAGCTTAAATTATAATTCAGGACAATCATCACCTTCGCAGGCAATTATTTTTCTGTCTTTCCATTGTGACACCATTTTAACTTCTCCTTTTAACCCATATTGAATTTGTTCTCCATCCCTACTCTCATTAGTGTAATTTGCTTGGAAAAACATAGTGCGATCCGGGCGATACATTTTAGAATTCACATGTAAGCCATCAACATACTTATCCAAAATACTCAGATGCCCCGCTTCATTATATAAACATAATTCGCCATCCCATTTGTTGTTTTTAATCCCAGCTCTATACTGCAGCTGACCATCTGGGTAGCAAATTTTAATAAGACCAACATAATCTGCAGGCACATTACCTGGATATAACCAATCAATTTGAATACCCTCGGTGTCTTCACATTTTGGAGCAGAAAACAGCTCGCCTTCATAAACAAATAGCTCAGCTGACTTTTTATTAGCATTTTGATTCTTCTTAGTCCCATCTTTTGAAGCAGGATTATCCTCTGAAGAAGAATTATCTTTCGATGCAGAATTATCTCCTCCGCAGGAAACAAGCATGCATACTCCACAAATAAGTAAAAACAGGTTTTTCATAATATTTAGATTTTAATAATAGTAAAATTTGAATTCATAGAACTTCATAAGTCAGGACATCATATGTGTTCCTTCAATGGCGCCGATCAGGCAGGACACAAGTGACAATGCGACACCGGCCATGGCAAATTTATTCTTTTTATATGCTGGATATATGGACAGCAGAAATCCCAAGGGACAAATGAACAACAAATAGGTCCCATAATCCATTTTGACTTGGCTCTTTTCAAGTAACTCATAACTCTTTTTTGAATGCGATTCAAACAAAGCATTCCACGCAGTATCTGACAATCCAATTCTAGTAGTTTCAGCACGTTCCCAATCCTTTTCAAGATTTTCATATTCCTGTTCAGCTTTTATGCATTCGGGGAGCACCACAAAGTGCAGATACAAGGCCATAGCTCCAGCTATCAGCCCTACTCCAAATCCAGCGTACGATAAAATTTTAACCATCTTAATTGTTTTATATTATGAATTATTCTGCCTCACAAGGGATTAAGGTACCGTCTTCATTGTAACAGCGATAGCCAGAAGGTTCCCCGTTCAAATATTCCGTTTCAATTTTCAGCTTTCCGCTTCGATACCATTCCTGACCAATACCTGTGGCAAAGCCATTCTCATAAACAATGCGTTTCATCAATACTCCATCATCGTAAAACCATTTTCCCTCACCCTGCTCTACCCCTTCATTTAGATTGACAGTATATTCAATTTGTCCATTTTCGTGATAATATGTGATAATGCCATTGGCCAAACCATTTTTAAAGGTCATTTCTCTTTTGAGTTTACCCGTATCGAACCAAATCCTGGATTTTCCTTCAGCTTTACCATCTACATAGGAAGATTCTGCCTCACGATTTCCCGATTCATACCAGCTTCGACTTTTTCCATCTAAAACTCCTTCTTTAAAAGATTCCTCGACCTTCTGCTTCCCGTTTTGATACCATTGTTTTGAAATACCGTCAGTCAGGCCATTCATCAAGGTTAAATAGGCACTTAATTCGCCTGTTTGATAGCATACCTTTATCGCTCCGGAAAATCCTTCGGGAACTTCATCTAAGTAATTTATGGCCAGCCCTTCTACCGACTCGCATTTAGGTGCTTTCTTTTGTGAAAAGGAAACACAGCCGATAAAAAGAAAGAAAAAAAAGAGTGTTTTATTCATGTTTTTAGGTTAGAGTTTTCGAGGTGCAATTCACTTATCAAGGTCAGGAGAACATATGTGTGCCGTAGGCTGCACCAATAAATAATGTAACAAAACCAATAGCAGCTCCTGCCATGGCATACTTGTTTTTTTTGACTGCTGGATATATAGAAAGCAAAAAGGCAAGTCCACCTAAAAGAAGGGTGTATTCACCATATTCTATTTTTTGGCTTCTTATTTCGTTTAAACTTCGAAACTCTGCATAATACACATCATTTCGCGTCGTATTGCTATTAATTTTTCTTTCTATAGCGGCATCGGCACCATTGGCTTCTGGGACGATTACA
>Ga0206679_10004642_pt1 | contig 10253 bp, 10 predicted proteins | sample M110012015metaG_FD_155464 | JGI IMG/M metagenome (GOLD analysis project Ga0206679, IMG submission 155464) | Ammonia-oxidizing marine archaeal communities from Monterey Bay, California, United States - M1 100m 12015 | ecosystem: Environmental > Aquatic > Marine > Intertidal zone | place: USA... | reverse complement strand
AATCGGCAACATTGGTTGGGTATTCCCTTCGCAGAATGCCGAAGGCGCGCACATGAACCTTTCGGGTGGCGGAGTTGCTGCCCATGCGCCAAATCGGGCAAATGCGGTTGCGTTCCTTGAATACCTTGCCTCGGATCAGGCGCAACAGTATTTTTCGGCGGGCAATGACGAGTATCCAGCGGTTCCTGGTGTGTCCTTAAGTCCCTCTGTTGCTGTCTTGGGTTTGTTTAAGCCGGACGATGTCGATCTTTCGGATGTGGCGGCAAACGTGGCGACGGCGCAGACTATTTTCAACCAAGTTGGCTGGGAATAATTCGACCTGATAAAGCGTTGTGCAACAAGCGATACTCTACCAAAGGCGCCTGAAATAAAATATTTCAACGTGTTAGGAGATGTCTGTCGTTTTGAGTATTCGTCAAACGCTTCACGTCACGCAAATGACGAAGGGCACCCTCGTGGTGCCCTTTTCTGTTTGGTGGTTCTTTCATATTAATAAATCAACAGCAAAAGCCGACTTATCACCTCTGAGAATTTTTCTCTTAATGGTTCGACGCGGCGATTGTGATGGTCAGCTGCAACACGCCCCGACAGTCGCAGTATGCGATCAGCGCGCGATTTTTCTGCGATAGTCTGCTGTGCGCTGCCGTTTGGATGCCCAAGAGCGATCATAGACGTCGCGCTATGGGGTGTTAAGGATCGAACGAGCGCCGAAAATGGCCGGTGAAAACCAAAGTATGGCTTCATAACTTCCTGGTGAGTTCTATCATAGAAGCCGCCAGCACTCAAAGAGCGCTGGCCACACGATAATGAATCGCTAAGCCTGTTTGATCTTGCCCCAGATGCTGTCAATTCCGATTCATGCGGTTCTCAGTTAGATCTTCAACCACCGAAGGGTCGGCAAGCGTAGAGGTGTCGCCAAGCGCGCCAAAGTCATCCTCGGCGATCTTGCGCAGGATCCGGCGCATGATCTTGCCCGAGCGCGTCTTGGGCAGGCCAGGGGCCCACTGGATCAGATCCGGCGATGCGATCGGCCCAATTTCCTGACGGACCCAAGCGCGCAGTTCCTTGCGCAAATCTTCGGTTGGTTCTTGGTCATGCATCAAGGTGACGTAACAGTAGATGCCTTGCCCTTTGATCTGATGTGGGTAGCCAACCACTGCGGCTTCTGCGACAGCGCTGTGCGCGACCAAAGCGCTTTCAACTTCGGCTGTGCCCATGCGGTGGCCTGAGACATTAATCACATCGTCCACACGGCCAGTGATCCAATAGTCACCATCAGCGTCGCGGCGACATCCATCGCCCGAAAAGTAAAAGCCCTTGTAGTCGCTGAAATAGGTCTTTTCAAAGCGCTCGTGATCTCCCCAAACGGTGCGCATCTGCGCGGGCCAGCTGCTTTTAATACACAAGACGCCCTCAACGTCATTTCCTTCAATCAATGCACCGCTGGAAGGTTCCAGAACCACAGGTTCTATGCCAAAGAATGGCTTCATTGCGGCGCCGGGTTTCATCGCATGTGCACCGGGCAGCGGGGTCAGCAAGTGACCGCCGGTTTCCGTTTGCCACCATGTGTCAACGATCGGGCAGCGCCCGCCGCCGACCACGTCATTGTACCAGGTCCACGCTTCCGGGTTGATCGGCTCACCTACCGTGCCAAGAATGCGTAGGCTTGAAAGATCGCACTTGCTGACAAATGCGTCCCCTTGCCCCATGAGTGCGCGGATGGCGGTGGGCGCGGTGTAGAATTGCGTGACCTTGTGCTTTTCAACAACCTGCCAAAAGCGACTTGCGTCAGGATAGGTTGGGACCCCTTCGAACATTACTGTCGTGGCACCATTTGCCAGTGGACCATAGACGATATAGCTGTGCCCAGTGACCCAGCCGACATCAGCGGTGCACCAAAAAATGTCACCAGCGCGGTAGTCAAAAACAACCTCGTGGGTCATCGCAGCATACACCAGATAGCCGCCAGTTGTATGCACAACGCCTTTGGGTTGACCGGTCGAGCCAGAGGTGTAGAGAATAAAAAGTGGGTCTTCGGCTCCCATCTCTTCGGGTGGACAATCAGCGGGAACGCTCGCCGCTTCTTGGTGTAGCCAGTGATCAAGACCCTCGCGCCAGCCAATGTCCTGGCCGGTGCGTTGAACAAGCAGGCAATGCGTTTCATGATCCACGGTTGCTAGCGCTTGGTCGACATTTTCCTTGAGGTTGGTCACGCGTCCGCCGCGTGGAGCGCCGTCAGCCGTGATCACAGCCTTGGCCTGACACCCCTTCACACGCGCGGCGAGCGCATCGGGCGAGAAGCCCGCGAAAACGATTGAATGAATGGCCCCTATCCGAGTGCAGGCCAGCATAGCGTAAGCCGCTTCGGGGATCATCGGCATGTAGATGACAACGCGGTCGCCTTTCCCAACGCCCAGCTTTTTTAGCACATTGGCCATCTTGCAGGTTTCTGCATGCAGCTCTTTGTATGTGATATGGCGCGCGGGCTCATCGAAGTCATCCGGCTCAAAGATGATTGCGGTTTGATCTGCACGCGTGGCAAGGTGTCTGTCGATACAATTGGCCGACACGTTGAGCGTACCGTCAGCGAACCAGTTGATTGAAACATTGCCCAGCGTGAAGTCGACATCACTTACCTGAGAGTATGGCTTTATCCAGTCGATGCGTCTTCCTTGTTCCGCCCAGAACGCATCCGGGTCGGCGATAGAGGCGGCGTACATCTCTTGATATTTGGTTGCGTCCACATGGGCATTGACGGCTTGTTCGGCTGAAGGGGGATAAGTCTGGCTCTGGGGCATGCAGGTACCTTTGGTAATCTTTCAGGTTTTGGTTGGAGTATCACGACACAACAGGCAATACCCTGAGGGGGTAAATAGTCGTCGCACGGCTCTCGTCTGACGAGGCGATAATATCAGTGCCTGAAAAGAATGGAATAAATCGCTGGAATAAATAGATTTCGCTGTTAACTTTTTGCGATATTTTTGAACGGCTTGTAAATAATTTAAAAACCTTAGTAAAAGTACATTGGTATCAGTTGGTTGTTTGTAAACATTTGACGCGATAGTTTTGACCGAATGGCGGCCTTTGCAACATGTTCGCGCCAATATATCACCTTAAACCGGCGCGTTCGCCTGCCCGGTACCCCACTTTATAGAATCAAAGTAGCCCTCGCTCAGTCAAAACTTTGCGGGCTCCGCGAAAACACTCCAGACCTTGTGGGACACCGCAATAAATGGCCACTATGTGCACTGCGGCACGAATTTCCTCGACAGTGCAGCCGTTGTTTATGGCACCATTGCAGTGCAATTCCCATTCCTGCATCTTTCCCAATGCACCGATCATTGAAAGGTTCATCAAGCTGCGGGTCTTTGCGTCCAGTGCCGTGTCGCCCCAGCCAAAGCCCCAACACCAAGCCGTCATAGCCTCTTGAAAGGGGCGGTTGAATGCATCAGCAGCATCAAGATTGCTTTGCACGTAATCGCCGCCGAGCGAGGATTTTCGCTGTGCGATTCCCTTTTGAAACAGGTCTTCATCGAAGAGGCTCATAATGCTTAAAATCCGTATCGTTTTGCTGTGAATACCGTGGTGATCTGCGTATCGTATTTGACTGCTATATATGAATCGGACCAAGCATTTGAATATTAGTGCTATCCATATTGATTTTGGTCTGAAGTCTCTCGCGTCGTGTTGCAGCCAAGCCATGTGCTCAAGGCCGACGAATAGAAATATACGACAAGCTTCGCTTTATTAAACAATTTTTACAATGCAGATATTTTTTTCAAAGTCGGTGTGGCATCTTTTGGTAGCCCGTTTCTACCTGTACGGGTGGATGTGTGCGCGTCTGCACACGCCAGACAACTGGTTCCTCTTGGCAGTTTGGCAAACGCGCGCTAACCTTTCTGCAAGCAGGCGAAGAACGCCTTGCACCTAGGGAGATATAGGATGAATAAATACGCACTCGGCGCACTTGCTGGCGCCATGACCTGTACTTTTGCGCTAGAGGCTGCTGCCACCGAATGGAACGTATCGGTGTGGGGAAAACGCCGCGCATTTACCGAACACGTAGAGAAACTCGCCGAGCTGTTGTCAGAAAAGACAAACGGTGAATTCACTCTAAACATCAGCTATGGTGGTCTTTCCAAAAACCGTGAAAATCTGGACGGGATCAGCATCGGCGCGTTCGAGATGGCCCAATTCTGCGCAGGCTATCACCGCGATAAAAACCGCGTCATCACCGTGCTGGAACTGCCATTCCTCGGGGTTGAAAACCTGGATCAGGAAGTCGCTGTTTCCGCGGCTGTCTACAACCACCCTGCGGCCGCTGAAGAGATGGCACAGTGGAACGCCAAGCTTTTGATGACGTCGCCCATGCCCCAGTACAACTTGGTTGGTACAGGCGAACCACGCGATGACCTTTCTGATTTCGAAGGCATGCGGGTTCGTGCTACAGGCGGCATCGGCAACGCGTTTTCTGCGGTGGGCGGCGTTCCCACGTCAGTGACTGCAACCGAAGCATACCAGGCGATGGAATCGGGCGTTGTGGACACGGTCGCCTTTGCGCAGCACGCACATCTGTCATTTGGCACGATCAACCAGGCTGACTGGTGGACGGCAAACCTGAACCCTGGCACGGTGAATTGCCCCGTCGTCGTGAACATCGATGCCTATGACAGCCTTAGCGATGACCATCGCGCCGCCCTCGACAGTTCTGTGCCCGAGGCGTTGGATCACTATTTGGCAAACTACGCTGAATTATTGGCGCGCTGGGACACTGTGCTTGCTGAAAAAGGCGTGGCCAAGGTCGAGATAGCCGACGACGTGATCGCGGAATTCCGTGCAAAGGCTGCTGATCCGATCCGTGATAAATGGATCGCAGACATGGAAGCTCAAGGCCTGCCTGGTCAAGAGCTGTACGATCTGGTCGCTCAAACGCTGGCTGATGCAAAATCTGGTAGCTGATCTATCGTGATCAATGGCTGGGCAGGGTTGTTCCTGCCCGGCTGCGTCATGTTTTGACGCAAACAGGAGACATAAAACATGGCCGGCCCATCCACAGTACTAGAGGATTCCAGCCTGCTGAGCCGATTGGACCGAGCCTTGCTGCCGGTTGAAAGTTTCATGGCATTTCTCAGTGGACTGGCCGCTTTTTCGCTGATGTTCCTCGCTGCATATTCTGTCACAGGCCGTGAATTTTTTGAAAAACCACTGCTGGGCTACGTGGATTTGATTGAAATTTTAATGCCGCTGATCGCGATTATGGGCGTGTCCTATGTACAGCGCGATGGTGCTCATATCAGGATGGATATCATCATCGGGGCCACTCAGGGGAGGCTGCTCTGGTTTCTTGAATTGATTTCAATCTTGTTGATATTGCTTCTGATTGTTGCCCTCGTGTGGGGGTCTTGGGCGCATTTCGACCGTTCATTCGATTGTGCACGTCCATTGTGCAGTCGCGACAGTTCAATCGATATAAGTTTGCCAATCTGGCCATCAAAGCTGATCGTACCGGTTGCTTTTTCCGTGCTTTGCGCGCGGCTGCTGTTACAGGCGGCGGGCTATGGACGAGCCTTTTGGCTCAATCTAGAACGTCCGGCGGCCGTTCCTTTGATCCAAAGCGTGGCTGCACAGGCCCGCGCCGAAGCCGAAGCTTTGGATGGATCCAAATGATGGTGAACTTCTAATGGATCCGATTGCAATTGGTTTGTGGACCACAGGCGGAATGCTGGCTTTGGTGTTTTTGGGTATGCGCGTGGCTTTTGCTGCGGGCCTTGCGGGTTTTTTGGGTCTGGTCTGGCTGCGTTGGAATGGGTTCGACTATGCACCTGAACGCTTCGTCAAATCGCTTGAAATCAGCGTAAAAGTTGCGGGTCAGGTGCCTCATTCCAAGGTATCCTCGCATGCACTGTCGTTGATCCCGACCTTTATCCTGATTGGCTATCTTGCGTATCATGCCCGCCTGACGACTGCTCTGTTCGAGGCCGCCAAGCGTTGGATCGCCTGGGTGCCCGGCGGGCTTGCTGTCTCAACCGTGTTTGCGACGGCAGGTTTTGCGGCCGTGTCGGGCGCATCAGTGGCCACGGCCGCGGTTTTTGCCCGGATCGCAATCCCAGAGATGCTCAAAGTTGGTTATAACAAGCAGTTTGCGGCCGGTGTTGTTGCGGCGGGTGGCACGCTTGCCTCATTGATCCCACCTTCGGCCATTTTAGTCATTTACGCTATCATTGTGGAACAGGACGTGGGCAAGCTACTGCTTGCTGGCTTTATTCCGGGGGCGTTTTCCGCACTGGTCTATGCTGCAATGATCATTGGGATCGCTATGATCTGGAAGAACGTAGGGCCACCGGTCAGTGGCTTTACGTGGAAAGAGCGTTTGGTTTCGTTGCCCCCCGCCATGCCCATTGTGGCGGTGGTCGTGATCATCATCTTTTTTGTCTACAACCCGTTTGGTGACGCTTGGGGCACCCCGACCGAGGGCGGCGCGGTCGGCGCATTTATCGTTTTCCTCATGGCACTGTATCAGGGCATGCGCTTCCGCGAGCTTAAGGACGCACTGATTGAAACGGCCAAGCTAACGGTTATGATCTTTACTATCATCTGGGGCGTTTTGATCTACGTGCGGTTTTTGGGGTTCGCTGACCTGCCGGGCGCGTTCTCGGATTGGATCATCTCGTTGACCGTTTCCCCAATGCTGATCCTTGTATGCATCCTGTTGGCCTACGCTGTGCTAGGGATGTTCATGGATGCGATTGGCATGCTGCTTTTGACTTTGCCTGTTGTCTATCCGGCGATCATGGCGCTGAACGGTGGTGAGTTTGTCAGCGCCGCCGACAGCACTTTTGGAATGTCCGGCCCAATGTGTGCAATCTGGTTCGGGATACTGGTGGTTAAGATGGCTGAGTTTTGTCTAATCACGCCACCAATTGGCTTAAACTGTTTTGTCGTGGCAGGCGTGCATGATGACCTGAGCGTGCAGGATGTGTTTCGTGGCGTTACGCCCTTTTTCATCGCTGATGCCGTCACGATTGCCTTGTTGGTTGCTTTCCCCTCGATCGTGCTTTGGCTTCCATCGTTGGCCTCTTGAATTTGAACAATGGGGCAGCGCAACCCTGCATATGACAAGCCCCAAAGGCACTTTGCTTGGAAGACCGCAGATGTTCTTCTGGACACAGAGACGCTGTTGGCTGAATGTTAGAACAAAGGGGTACATTGATCACAAACGACCTTGCAACAGATTGGGTGGAACGTTTCCCTGGGCTGGCTCGGCTCGACGCGGGGACAAAAGCTCTGCTTACGGACCGCAGTGCGATTATCACTGTCCCTGAAATGTCGATGATCTTTGGCCCCGGACATTCACCTGAAAATATGTTGTTTCTTCTGGATGGCACGGTGCGGGTGCAACAGATTTCGGACACGGGTCATGAGATTGTTTTGTACCGCATTTATGCAGGCCAATCCTGTGTTTTGACCACGGCATGCTTGCTGGCTTATGATGACTATTCCGCCGCAGGTCTTGCCGAGACGGCGGTGAAGGCTGCAGCGGTTCCGCGCGTCGTGTTCGATGATCTTGTCGCACAATCCAAACCGTTTCGTGACTTTGTCTTTGCTGCATTTTCGAAGCGGATAACTGATCTTTTCCGAATGGTAGACGAAGTCGCATTTCAGCGGATAGATGTGCGGCTGGCGCAAAAGCTTATTGATTTATCAGATGGGGGCGCTGCGGTTCAAACAACTCATCAGAAACTGTCTGTCGAATTGGGCACTGCACGCGAGGTAATCTCGCGCCACTTACAGGAATTTCAGCGCCGAGGCTGGATAGAACAGGCGCGGGGTGTGGTGCGATTTCGGGATCAGGGCGCGCTTGAGCGTCTTGTCGGTTTGGAAACCTAAAAAACTTTTGTGCTTGGTGACATTATCACCAAAGTTGATGGGGTGATACATTAGGGTCCGGCAAGCTGTGATAAAGGGAACCGTCAGAATGACATCGAATTTGGGAACTTTCGACCGAGCATTGCGCATCGTTTTGGGTATGGTTTTGCTGGCTTTAACGGTCCGAGTTGGTCCGGCGGTGTTCCATACGACCGCGTCGACGCGGATCGTCATTCTGGTTGGCACCGTATTGATTGCAACAGCAGCTACGAAATTCTGTCCGCTTTACCGTTTGCTGGGCTTTCGAACATGCAAATCATGATCATGGAAACAGTTTTTACCCCTATGCAATCGCTTGTGGGCGGGCTTTTGATTGGTCTTTCTGCTGTGTTGCTCATGGCCACGACGGGGCGCATCATGGGAGCGACGGGCGTTGTCGCGGGATTGATCCGGCCTGCGAGTACGTCCGAATTTACATGGCGTGCCGTTTTGCTGGCCGGGATGATTACCGGCCCGCTGATCGTGTATGCGCTCACAGGGCAAATGCCTGAAGTCCAAGTGCCGATCTCGTCACCGATGCTGATCGCGGGCGGGCTTATCGTTGGCATTGGTGTGACACTTGGATCCGGCTGTACTTCCGGGCATGGGGTTTGCGGCATTGCGCGACTGTCTTGGCGATCCATCGTGGCGACGCTGATATTCATGGTGACAACTGGGATGACCGTTTTCATCATTCGTCATGTGATCGGAGGATAGGTGATGCGGTTGATTTCTGTATATTTCGTCGGCCTGATCTTTGGCGTTGGCATTTCGATCTCGGGCATGGCCAATCCGGCCAAGGTGCTGAATTTCTTTGATTTGGCAGGCACTTGGGATCCGTCGTTGGCCTTTGTGATGGGGGGCGCACTGATTGTTACCTTTATCGGATATCGTGTTGTGCTGAAACAGCCCGCCCCGATACTGGGCGCGCGGTTTCATCTGCCATCCGACCAAGCGCTTGATCTTCCTCTGGTCGGCGGATCGGCACTGTTTGGACTGGGTTGGGGCATCGCAGGGTTCTGTCCGGGCGGAGCGTTGCCCGCCATAGGAACAGGCAAGACTGAGGTCTTGATTTTCGTTGCAGCATTGCTGGCGGGGATATTCTTTGCCAAGGTGTTTTTGGTGACGCTGGTCTCGCGCCTGACGGCCTCCGCCTGAGATGGGAGAAAGATATGAAATACCCTCTTGATTTGAACATAAGGCCCGAGATTTCGGCGCATTTTGACGATGTCACCAACACCATCAGCTATATCGTGAAGGATCCGACCAGCAACCATTGTGCAATTGTGGATTGCGTGATGGACATCGACTATGCGGCGGGTCGTATCACTTCTGTGCATGCCGACCTGTTGATCCAAGAGATCCAGAGCAGGGGCATGGTGTTGGATTGGATCATCGAAACCCACGTGCACGCCGATCACCTAAGTGCAGCGCCCTACATTCAGCAGAAATTGGGTGGCAAGGTGGGCGTCGGCGAAAAGATCATGGTCATTCAGGAAACCTTTGGCAAAGTTTTTAACGAGGGGACCGAGTTTCAGCGTGATGGATCGCAATTTGACGCACTGTTCAAGGATGGCGACACTTATATGGTCGGGAACATGCAGGCTGTGGCAGTTTATACCCCGGGCCATACCCCGGCTTGTATGGTGCATGTGATGGGCGATGTTGCATTTGTCGGCGATACGCTTTTCATGCCTGATGGTGGATCAGCCCGAGCCGATTTTCCGGGCGGGGATGCCGGTGAGTTATACGACAGCATCCAGAAAGTGCTTTCGCTGCCAGATGAAACACGGCTTTTCATGTGCCACGACTATGGGCCCGGCGGCCGGGATATCGCTTGGGAAAGCACTGTGGCTGAGCAAAGGGCTGACAATGTTCATGTCGGCGGCGGCAAAACTCGGGATGAATTTATCAAGTTCCGCACGGAACGTGATGCGCAACTGGCCATGCCTAAGCTGATTATCCCTGCATTGCAGGTAAACATGCGTGCGGGCGAGGTGCCTCGGGACGAGCAAGGCAACCCCATGCTCAAAATTCCAGTCAATATGCTGTAATTTAACAATAAATCATCGCCGCTAAAGTTTAAGAGCGCGCCAGTTCGTCAGCGCGCCTTTTTCCGTTTTGGTGGTCAATTTGTGTAACCTAGACAGACCCGCGGGACACTCGCTGTGTTATTGTAACTTGTCTCTGAGAGCTTCGTAAGGGGTCTGGCCGTTGTGCGCGCCGTGCGGTCTAGCGAAGTTGTAGAAGCGCTCCCATTCGTCGAGTTTAGCCTCCAGATCAACGTCGCCTTTGTAGCTGAGAAGTTGATAGAACTCCTGCTGATCAGAACGGTGGGAACGTTCGAC
>Ga0206679_10004641_pt1 | contig 10253 bp, 2 predicted proteins | sample M110012015metaG_FD_155464 | JGI IMG/M metagenome (GOLD analysis project Ga0206679, IMG submission 155464) | Ammonia-oxidizing marine archaeal communities from Monterey Bay, California, United States - M1 100m 12015 | ecosystem: Environmental > Aquatic > Marine > Intertidal zone | place: USA... | reverse complement strand
CTCGCAAGTGACCCTGTACGGACAGGGTGGCACCGCAGCCGCACGCGTAGCGGGCACTGACATGCTACTGATCACTCAGGAACGCGACATGGTATGGATGGCCACCGAGACCTATGAGGGCGAAGAACTCTATCTGGTGGTCGATAACAGGGCAGGGCCATCAGGAGGAGGTGCTGGAACCGAGGATATCGCAGTCACAGTAACACTCACTCTGACCCCGGTGCTGGAACCGGTAATCAGCGGTGACGTCTCTCTTGAGATAATCAACGTCGGCGACATTGTCACTCTGGACGCTACGCAGACTCCAAACAACTCCGGCCAGATCCCCGAGTCCGGCTTCCATTGGGACACCAACGGAGACGGAATAGATGACACGGTAGGCTCGTCTGTGAGTGTCAGTTGGCCAGGTCCGACCAATGTCACCATCAGACTCACTGTAGTGGCGATTGACGCGCGTAGCGCCAGTTCGTATCAGTCAATCGAGGTTGCAGACATCGCCGCCCCCGAAGTGAGCATTGGAGTCTCTGCGATACTGGAACGCACATACGGGGACGATGTGGTACTCAGTGGGCAGGTGAGCGATAATTGGGGCATTGCCACAATTGAGTGGTTCGTCGATAATGTTCTGATACGGGCCAATTCGGGCAGCGATGAAGGAGCAACCGTGTTCAACCACTTATTCAACTCCAGTTACTCAGCCGGACTCCACACCATCACCCTGAAGGTCACCGATAATTCGGGCATGGTTTCCGAGGACACCGCAACTATCGATCTGTACGACTCCACCCTGCCGGTCATCGGAACGCACCAAGAGGAGGTGAACCTGCAGATAGGCCAAACCTTCCGCTTCGAGGCTAACGTCAGCGATGCCGAGTCGAACAACCTGATGTTCTCGTGGGATTTTGATGGCAATGTAGATTCCGATTCCGACGGCGACCCGAGGAACGACGACGACGGCTTTGGTGACTCGGTGCTGTGGAGCTACGACACCTCAGGCCCCATGACTGTAGTCTGTCAGATAGAGAATGACGCCGGACTGGTTTCCGAGTTTGAGGTGCTGGTCAATGTGCTCAGCGTCAACGAGGGTGATGAATTGGATTTGATGCAAATGGGACTCATGGCCGCAGGTGCCCTCATAGTGGTGATTCTGATTGCTCTCTTGATTTGGCGATTCATGTCCAATCGCAGACTCGCAGCAATGATTGCCGAGGATGATGAGTCCGAGCAGCCTGTATCCGCAGCCCCCTCGGTCGATGAGCAGAAGGCCATGTGGGGGGGAGCAGATCCCACCGTGCATATCGAGCAGCCTGCCCAGCAGGTTTTCGGTGACTTCTCGAGCGGGATGTCAGGTTCAACTCAAGATATCTCCACTGCAATGGGTGAGCCTGAGAGGGAGGAACTGGATCCCGATATCGCAGCACTGTTACAGCTATCCGATGAAGAGGGCGACTCAGCTCCGAGTCCTGCCAGAGAAATCCTATCCGAGTTTGATGAAGATGACCCCGTCGAGAGGGAGGACATCGATTACTCGCACGAGTCTCAGATTGAGGAAACCGCGTCAAATTGGTCTCCCGGTGAGGACGAAACTGAGGTCTTCCAATCCGAGGAGATTGAGTCGGAGCCGGACCGAAAAGTTCGCCAGAATTGCTCTTCGTGTGACAAGAAGTTCGAAGTCGAACTGCCTCCCGGAATCGATGCCGCTAGGACGGCTTGCCCCCACTGCGGCTCGATTGAATCAATCAGCCTAGGATGATTCACCTACAGCCTCGGTTATTCGATGCAAAGCCGATTCTGGTAGGGCAATACCCTATAGCGCACCTCTAGGAGGTGCGAGCATGGGCAACACTGGTGTCCGACTAGTCTGTAGGGCGCCGAGGGCGAACAATTCGCATACCTTGCTGATGGCCCTGCTGTTCTTGCTCCCCATCCTTTCTCCCTTCTCTGCGGTGAGCGGCGAGGCGAGAATAGAATCTCAGGACTTTGAGATACTTGGTCAACTATCCGAAGTACTCGAGGAGCGCCAAGAGATGCTGGATAGCAACTCCGTTGCCCAGTTGGCCCAACCGACCATTGAAGGAATCGTCAATTCGGTAATGCCGACCGGCCCTTCCGACCCTCTCGCCAATGTGGACGGGACCATAGATGGAGCGAGTATGGTGACGACCACCCCACCTCAACCCCAACATCCGGGGCCCTACAATCTGCTGTTGAACCCCAGCAGCAGTCCTCCCGGGCAGGTTGACAACATCTGGCAGACTCTGGTGAACCTGACCGATTACGTAATCTGGACGGAGTACATTGACCTCGAAGGTAACACGATTCAGAGCTACGAGGTGGTGACATTCTCTGCTAATTTGCTTTCTCTGTTCGACATTAACTCCGATCCACTTCTGCATGAAGTCGATATCGATAACGACGGGGACGATGACATCGAAGTCGGGTTGAAGATTTCTTGGGAGTTCCTAGCTGGCTGGGGATTTGAAGAAGGGGTGCTGTGGATCGAGCCGGGTATTTCGTATTCGGTCAAGGTACTAGACTCCAGCCGGAACGACCCAGACTGGAATCAAATGGACTCACTGCAGGTATCTCTAATCAAGGCCTTCGCATATTCCGGTCAAGACTCCATACTTGCCCTCGGAGAAGGCGAATCCTACATCTGGGTAGTTGACTCGAGATTCAACACCCAACCCGAGGACTTCATTCTCCGAATCGGAATCGAGAGATTCTACTTCGATATCTCGGAAGCCGGCAGCGACTTGCTGTTCACCCTCATTCAGGCATTCACTCTTGGCATCATTGGCTCGGGAGTCGACGAATCCGGCATCACCTTCGCCTCGATCTCAGCTCCCTACGCTATCGAGATCAGAACCCCCGGTCAGTCTGATTGCCCTGATCGATACTCGCCCGATGAGTTGCTGTATGCCTCGCATATAGAGTTGAACTGCGGGGTGGCCGCCGGCTTTGGATACCTACATTTTTCCCCTCCGGACGATAACGGCGACAGGGACCTCTGGGAATTGGCCTATGTTGAACTTTCATTCCATCCCAACAAAGACGCAGTCATCATCCCAGAGGAGGTCGACATCATCATCAGAACGGACAGCGTGCTGCCGGAGAACGGTCTAGTCGACGGTGAGAATGGACTGACTACCATCGAGTACTGGGCCGATCAGAGGACTGATTTGCACATCCACTTCCACGAGAACCGCTCCGAACTCCCGCCCTCGGAATCTGACGATGGCAGTAGGGGCAATGTGACCGACTCTGTCGGTTGGCTCCGTGGAATGCCCGCGGGCTCATTGTCTCCTGGTGAGATTGAGCGCGTGTTCAGGATGCTCGGTTCAGACGGCTCGCAGTCGCAGCTGCCCGGAGAGCTCCCTTCGAGGCTGGGGCTAATCTTAGGAATCAAGAACTTCAGCCGAGACAACAGTGAGAACGTCGATGATCCGACACTGCCTGTCAATCCGGCAAATCCTCCTAAAACGCTGATATTACTACGTTCGGTACAGTCTGTGGAGGAAATCGACTATGACTCGTGGTTCCTGCGCGAAGGTGCACCAGGGGATCACCGCAAGATTCACATCTCCGCACGAAACGTTCCTACGGCCATTGTCCTATACGGCTCATTCGAGTTAGGAGGAGGGGCGGCAGTCGATAATAGCCTAGATTCTGAGGACAGCCTAGATTTTGTTTCGAAGATAGTCGACAACGTACTAATCAACATCGTCGACCTGTTCCTAGATATCGGTAACGTGCTGAATGACATCCCGTCTGCGGTTGTCGATGTCATCAGCGGTGGTCTCGATGGAACCAGTGGTTTGCAAGGGCGCACGTTCCACCTGCTGCTGACAGATAACTGGCTGGTGACTCGGGCCGACATGCCAATTCAATCAGTCTCGGTTCAGATAGGCTCCAGTTCGCATCCGGTCATGCTAGGAGATCACCTCCTTCTGGCAAAAGACAGAGGATTGGAAACCGTGAACGGAAGGAACGGCCCCGTCAATCCCTTGGTCCCGATAGCGGCCAGCATCCGCTTCAGTGGGCTGGTGGCTTTCTCATTGGTTGACGACGATGAGCTAGATGAGCAACTCATGAGTCTGCGAACCTCTTCAAACGAAGCATTCGGGTTCACTTACATCGAGCATCCCTCAGAAATACTTGAAGGCGCCTCCTTCCAAGCATTGACACTCAGTGACATCCCTGACATTATCTCCATACAAGTCTCACCGAGCGGAATGGAGTATCTCGCTTCGACCGGAATCGAATCGATTGTTTACACGGGTATGGACGGCACGCAGCGCCAGGCAGCTACCATAACTGGCGTGCCTGATTCGTTCAGCACCACGTCAGGTACCGTCACAGGGTGGTCCTCCTCCACTCCCATCTCGTCCATCGAGGCGCAGATCAGCAATTCGACTGATCCAGTCATGATGACTGGCGACCACTTCCTCTTCCATCATGATCAGATAACCGGGACCTCTAGCATCTCAGCCAGACTGACCGGGCTCAGTGAGGTCAGTTGGACGGAACCAATCGAGATGGGGGCCTCGGGTTCGGCCGGCAGGGGGACCGCTCAGATATCGGTGTCAGGTGATCGAGCATTGAACATCAACGTCGACCACGCACCGATGGTGGGAGGCGACTCACTCTCCGTAATAGCCTCGATCGACCCACTCCCATCCACTGTTGGAATACAGATACCGACCGGGTCCGACTCAGGATCCAGCCTCGACGTGCCTGAATTCAACACCTCAAATGGGCTTTCCGGAGTCGCTTTCTTCATCAGTGGATTCGCTGACCTCGGCAGGTCGGTAAACAGTGTTCTGTCAGGCATCACCTCGGACATTTCCACTAGCTCGGAGTCTGATGAGGACTTCTCCTTAGGCATCCAGTTGGAGGCCGACTCGACATTCGACTTAACCGTGGAAGCTGTGCACGGCGACGGCTCGATTAAGGCACCCACCTGGGTTCACGGGGTCGCTTTCAAGGCGGCTCCCACGGGAATCTCCGATGGCTTCCACCTGAGAATTTGGTTGCCCGAACTTCCTCCATTGATCGACTTCTCGATTACTAGGCAGAACAAGCTCAACGGCCAGGATTGGGGCATCAGCATGGGTCTCGAAGGTTGGGTGCCGGCGCACAGCGAACTCATGGTCCAGATCTACGGGATTAATGGCCAAGATCTGCTATTGACCCTTCAGGGTCTGACCGTCGGAGCACCTACGAATCTCGGACTCGATGCGGTGTTCGAAATCAGATCGGTCGGTGAGATAACAGAGGTCACAACCTCGACTCACTACGTCCTCTCCGAGAGGCTGGACTGGGTCCACGTCCTGCTCATTAACAGAGAGGCGGGAAGCAGGACCGAGGTGATGATTCAAGACATCCCAGAGACTGTCGATCTGCAAGCTAGCATAGGCACGGCGATATCCATTGACATGACTGTCCCCGAACAGTACAGGCGCGACGGTTCTGCTGTCGGGGCCATCATGATGCAGCAGATGCAGTGGCTGGATTCAGCATGGTGGCCGGCAACGGTGTTTCTGACCGATGTTCCCGGTTGGATCAACCTGACGACAGCCCCTTCGCTTGAGTTCGACATAACTCAAAATCTAGCTTTCCAAGGAACTCCGACGCTTGATTTCAGGGCTTCCGAGGAAGGCATGTCATTGTACATAGAGGCCTTTGGTAGGGCGATAAACAGGAGAGGAGACACAATCCTACTGGCTGAGGGAATGACTGATTTCATGTCGATTAGTACCACCAAAACGTTCGGCCTCTCCATCAGATCAGGTGGCAATGGGGTCGAACGCCTGTACATCAGGATGAGCAACGTCCCTGTCACACCTCCATTGGTCCTCGAGGAGATGGAGGCACTGGGTGAGAATCTGCAGAGGGCCACGGTCAACATCAGGGAGTTAGTGGGCCCATACAGCATCATCGAGGTGGATGACGTTCAGGGCGAGAGAATCATTGTCTCGGCCCGTGCCTCAGCCGTTGTCGAGGGCAATGAGTTCGACCTCAGGGGTGTCCTCCTCGACGCTCAGGTTACCGATGGTATTCCGACCGGTACGACCCTAGGGGTCAATGGTCTGGCCTCTGATCTCTCACTGCTCAACATGATTCCAGGTATGAGCGGCTCGACCAAGCACGTGATGGTCATCGAGCCATTCTCCTCTGCGATTCTTACGATACTCGCGACGTTCCTGGGAGGTGATTGAGGTGGGTCTTCTAGAGAGGCTAAGGAGCGAGGACGAGGAGGCTGACATCCAGATTGCCCACGAGGTGTTAGAGCGAATCGAGGATGAAGCTATGAGGCACATCTCACCGACTCGAGTAATTTTCGCCTCTGTGGTGGTCATACTTTTGCTCACAGCAAGCCTGTTTGTACTGACTTGGATCGTTCCATATGACCGTGTTAGTGTAGACGTGGTGTACCGACAAGGAGGTCCCGGTCACGTAGTTCTGATTGAACTCGACAACGATGGCAGCCGCACCATCGAAGACATCGACCTGCAGGTCAGATTCATCGACTCGGAGGGAATAGAGATTTCCCGATCATCATTCATCAGAGACTACCTACCGGCTCACTCATCGGTTTCGGGGGACGACATGGAACTGCTGGTCGACGGCGCCTCGGTGTGGGAGAACTACACCATCGAGGTCCTGCTCTACTACGACTCCTACTCTGGCCAGAGGAGCGAGAGATGGACTCACAATGTAGGAGAGTGGACAATGGAGATATTCACCGACAAGTCGCAGTACCGATTCCTGTAGTGTCCACTCATGACTTTTCATGGGTTCGTAGAACCCATACGCTCAAATTGAGGAGGACGAGGCGATAGCCGATGACAAAGCGCTCAGTGACACTGATGTTGGCAATTCTTCTGTTGTCCTACACCCCCATTCTCGACCAGTCATCGACTGAGGACAATACCTCCATGGAATCCTTGAATCGCATGGTCGAGAAAGTGGAAATCTCTCCTGACCCAAACAGCATTCAAGACCTTGGTGCCCCGCTTATCTACTCCGGTTTCGAGGATTTCCGAGCGACAAGAGCTGACTCCAGCATCGGCGTCTACACTCAAGCCGGATTGCTTCCGGCAGTTCAGATGAGTGTCGAGCTGGCCAATCCACGAAACGACCTCGCAGTAGTCCTAATCGACGGTGAGGTCGGCCTCTGGGAGGCGAGACAGGCCCTGCTTGAAGCAGCTGATATCGAAATCAGATCTACCATTCCTCCATCTGGATTCCTAGTGCAGGCTGCGCCCGAAATCCTTTACACACTTTCTCTGGTCAAAGAAGTTGAAGCGGTACACGAAGTCCCAGCCGGCCTTCTGGTTCATCCCGATTTGAGAATGGACAACGGCGACCAAGCACTCCTCGTCGAAGTACTTGGTTGGAAGAACTTGGACCTAGTTCGACAAGACCGGCCAGGCATGGGTCTCGAGGATTCCCTGAGCATCGCCGCTTCACTCTGGTTGCAGGAGGCGTGGTCACCAGAGCAGGGCAGAATGTGGGGCATGATATCCCCTAGTGAAGTGGCTGATTTAGCCAGACATCCCTCTGTCGCTTATGTCGCCCCCATGCCCCTTATGGTTCTGCATAACGACCAAGCTAGGGTTCACATGGGCATCAACTCAGTTGAGAACACCTTCATCACCGGATTGAATGGCAGCGGGCAGAAGATTGCTGTAGGCGATTCCGGCCTCGACGATGATCATGGTGACTTCACAGGACGAATCGCCGGCCTGACTTCGGTCACTCCCGGAGATTCATCGACAGCAGATCTCTCAGACGGACACGGCACCCATGTTGCCTGCACGGTATTGGGTGACGGATTCCGCAGCAGCGGCACCTACCAAGGAGTAGCACCCGAGGCCCAAGTCTACTTCCAGGCGATGGAGGACGATGATACTGGGCAGTTGTACAGTTACGGCATCAATAGCATGTTGAATTCCGCTTACAATAACGGCGCCCGATTACACACAAACAGCTGGGGTGCCGGTAGCGGAGGCGGCAGCTATTCCACCCAATCAGAGGATGCGGACTCCCGCACCTCGACATGGGACCAATACTGGTCTTATCAGGGTATGACCGTGCTGTTCGCAGCCGGCAACGAGAGGAACGAAGGAGTCTCACCACCCGGGACTGCAAAGAACGTAATCACCATCGGCGGACACAAGAACCGATACAGCGGTGCTCCCGACGAAATGTACTACTGGAGCAGCCGTGGGCCGACTGATGATGGGAGAATCAAACCAGACCTAGTCGCTCCGGGGGACTACGTTAGGTCGTGCAAATCACAGGAGGCGGACAGCGCTCAGGGCTCATGGAGCAACAACTGGTACCTCGAGTATAGCGGCACCTCGATGTCTACCCCGGCTGCGGCCGGAGCGTCTGTCTTGGTCAGAGAGTACCTGATGGAGGTGATTGGCAGGCAGGCGCCACAGGGCGCCCTAATCAAGGGACTTCTAATTCGCGGCGCTCAGGATATGGGTGCTCGCGACATACCCAACAACGATGAGGGGTGGGGACGACTGAATCTCGTCGATTCGCTGATTCCGGACAACGATGTGGGTATCTTTGTCGACGACCGCTCGCGACTCTCCAGTGGACAGACGAGCGAGTACTCCTTCGATATCACCCGCGCGGGCGAGCCAATGAAGGTGGTACTGACTTGGTCTGACTACCCTGGCTCATCTTCTTCTTCGACCCAACTTAGGAACGACCTCGACCTCGAGGTCATATCTCCCAACGGACAGATCACGTACAAGGGCAACGCCTTCGTAAACGGAAGATCAGTCACTGGCGGGACCAAGGACTCCACCAACAACGTCGAGGTCGTGCTAATCGACAATGCAGCCACAGGGACTTGGACGGTGCGCGTGCGCGACGCTCAGCATGGCGGCGGTCGGACTTGGCAGCCATATGCGCTCGCTGTTCGTGGCGTCAATGTCAATGATTTGAGTCCAGACCCCACCTTCGTCCAGAACTCCTTTGAAATTTCATCCCCTATCCCCCAAGTCGGAGAGGAGGTCGACATCTCCGTCGTCATCCAGAATCAAGGCGCCGGTTCGGTCGCCGATCTATCGGTCATCGCCCGAGCCGACAGCAATCTGCTTGGCACCCGTCAGTTGAGTATGTCTCCCGGAGAATCGGCAGTACTCGAGTGGAACTGGACGCCGACTCAAGAGGGAGATGTGGAGTTCACCTTCCACATAGACCCGAGTGATACAGTAGAGGAAGTCTCAGAGACCAACAACTACCTCACTCATACTGTCGTTGTCAGCGCACCCGGAGTCAGGGTGTCCTCAGAACAGGAGACCGTCACCCTCGGTGATGCGACAGACAGTTTGACCACTTGGCAACTCTCCCTGATGAACACTGCTTTGTTTGAGACCAACGCTACAATAGAGGTCAGCGACCCCGTGCGGGTACAGGACGGAGTGCAGTACAACTGGTTCACTTCATTTACCTCGAACACCTTCAATCTGGAGGCAGCCGAAACCGCATCGGTCAGCCTGTCCGTGGTGCATGGCGAAGCCCCACTTCCCGGACTCTACACCATGGTGGTCACCGGTACCGACATCGAGAACAGCGTCATCTCGGAGCTGGTGATCTTCTTCGATGTGCCCGTGCTGGCCGGCGCCGACATTGTGATGCCGGGCGAACAGTTCCTAGTGAGCCCACTCGAGCCCACAGAACTGCAGATCCTAGTCTTCAACGAGGGCAATGGCGCCCAGACCTATGACGTGGAACTGGTATCACCGGCCGGGTGGCATCTCGGATTCGACACGCTTGGCGCCTTCGCTGGATCATCACATGGTTCAACCGGAACCATGGCTAGGGACGCCGGACGAACGATCGACATCACCATTAATCCTCCAGGATCTATGATTCCTGCAGGATCCGTGTTCGATGCTGCGATAATTATCCATTCACGAGTCAGTTCCGACTCCTGGAGCGAGGACATTTCACTTGTGGTCAAGGCGATAGATGAGATTAGTACGACACCTTCCTCCGACGGTGCCGAGCACGACATTTCTCCCGACGCGCTACTAGAAATCGAGGTGGATCTCAGCAATCTGGGTAATCGGATTCTGGACTTGCAGCCGTATGTGCGCAATATTCCTGGAGGATGGTCTGTATTGGGAGGGCTGGACACCATCAGCATCCCTGCTGGAGAATCTGCTGTCTGGTCCGTGGCACTGCAGGGCAACGGAGTAGCAGTTAGTGGAAATCTTGAACTC
>Ga0206679_10004636_pt1 | contig 10256 bp, 11 predicted proteins | sample M110012015metaG_FD_155464 | JGI IMG/M metagenome (GOLD analysis project Ga0206679, IMG submission 155464) | Ammonia-oxidizing marine archaeal communities from Monterey Bay, California, United States - M1 100m 12015 | ecosystem: Environmental > Aquatic > Marine > Intertidal zone | place: USA... | reverse complement strand
CGGCTTTATTGGCCACGCTGAAAACACATCAGGATTTCTTGCTGGATTGGACGCGCCTGCCGCCCCAGACAAACGAAGTCCGGCGCAGTGCCGCACTGATCGCCATGGCACACGAGGCACTGCACTATTTCAACCGTCCGATCGTACTGTCCGAGCTTGGTGCAAGCGCAGGACTAAACCTAATGTGGGATCATTTCGCGCTTTCGGTTCAAGGCATTCGAATTGGCCCCGATGATGCCGCACTGTCGCTGTCACCAGAGTGGGAGGGGCCGGTGCCACGCGCGGCACTTCCACAGATTGTGGAAAGGTCGAGTGTTGATCTCAGCCCACTGAACCCAAAAGAGCCTAAAGATCTTTGGCGATTGCTGTCCTATCTGTGGCCAGACCAACCGCACCGGGCCGAACTGACCCGTTCTGCAGCCTCAGTGTTGCATGCCAACGTCGCAAAAGGCGATGCAATCGACTGGTTAGAGCACCGCCTAAACACCGCACCCAAGGACCACATGCACTTGATCCAGCACACCGTTGCATAGCAATATTTTCCCGCTTCAGCCCAAGCGCGCGGCACGGCACTCATCGAAGCTGCGGGGGCACGCGCCAGCCATAATACCCCGATTGTGTGGATGCAGATGGAAACGGACGGGGACCGCAGCGGTGCAATTGGCGCCGCCCTGACGCTGCGCCTGTGGCCGGGTGATTTAACACTCAACCTTGGCCGAGCTGACTTTCATGGACGCTGGATTGATTGGGTTGGACCCACTCACTCCCCTGTGGAAAACATTTTGAAAGGCAGAGGATAAATTTTGTATATTATCATATTATGGATATTATTAATATTTTCATTGTTGATATATTTCACTTTAATGATCGTATTTTGTAAGTAAAAAAGCGATCTGCGACTGCTTGCCGAAAACTCGTTTTTCAATGCTGACTAGATCGTCCGCAACCTTTCCAACATCGAGTCGGCGTTTAATCAAGTCGCACTACCGCGCGGTGGCGGGCCGGTCAGCTCGCTGCCAACGGGCACTTCATCAACTATCCCAGAAATCAATGACGATTGGATTAAGACACGATCTGTCACATCAATGCTGGTGCTCAAAGACGGCGAAATCGTGCACGAGTCTTATTGCAAGGACACCAATGCCGAAGATCAGCGGATCAGCTGGTTCATCGCAAAAGCTACCTTTCGGCGCTGTTCCGCAGTCTTGAGGCCGAAGGGCACATACCATCGCTGGAAGACCCAGTGATAAAATACAAAGCGACAATGGCGGGCGGCGCGTACAATAAAGCAACCATCCGCAATGTCTTGCAAGTGTCCAGCGGCATCACATTCAGCGAAGATTATCAGAAAGACAAAAGCGATATAAACAGGATGGGGCGCGTTCATGCTATAGACAAAAAGATGGGCGACTTTGTGGCTGATCTGACAAAGACATTCGCCCCACCCGGCCAAATCTAGCAACATACATCTATCGACACCCACGTTATTGGCAAGGTGGTGCAAAGTGCAACAGACCGCAGCATTCCTAACTTTATGAACGAAAAACTGTTTTATCCTATGGGGTTAGAGCATAAGGCTTACTATCAGACAGACGAGGCTGTTGTCGCTTTTGTTTTTGAGCGGATCAAATACCTCAACACGCGACTACAGGCGCTTTGGTCAGGTGATCCTGCAAAATGGAAACCGACAAGGTCGGCAGATTGTTCCTGCCAACTGGATCGCCGCGTCGGCTGCAACCAGCGCACCGACAGACCCAAGGGAAATCGGCTATGGATATCAGTGGTGGCTGTCCATCGGCTCGAGTCTCTGGACAATTAATGACACGTGGCGTTTACGGGCAATATATTTATGTTGATCAAACAGCAGACGTGGTAATCGTCACCACGAGCACAGACAAACTGTTCCTCGAGCCTGGTGCGGACGACGCAAACGTGGACGTGGTCTGCCAAATTATAGCCACAAGCAAGGGGTCATCCAATGCAACCAGATGACAGCATTAATATCCTTGGAACAGAACTGACCCTGTGCGGGATGGATCCGGTTACCGGGTTTTTCCGTGACGGGCACTGCAACACGTGCGCTGCCGATCAAGGCAGCCATACTGTCTGCGCGGTGATGACTGCAGAGTTTCTCGCCTTTTCGAAATATGTCGGCAACGACCTAAGCACACCACGCCCCGAATACGGATTTGCAGGTTTGAACCCGGGCGACAGCTGGTGCCTGTGTGCCGCACGCTTTCTGCAAGCCCACGACGAGGGATGCGCACCTCGTGTGCATCTTGAGGCAACCCACATCCGCGCACTCGACATCGTGCCGCTTAATGTGTTGCAAGAACACGCTGCCTTTTGACTTTAAGAGAAAAAGGCAGACCTTGCGCCTGCCTTTCACGCCTTGGGTAGAGGTGCAGGTTTAGTCTTTGGCGTCCATTTCGACACCAAGAGCCGCTGCAACAGTAAAGATGTCCTTGTCGCCCCGCCCGCACATATTCATGCATACAATGTGGTCGGATGGTAATTCAGGGGCAATTTTCATGACATGAGCCAAAGCATGGCTTGGTTCAAGGGCTGGAATGATGCCTTCTAATGTGCAGCACAACTGGAATGCTTCGAGCGCCTCTGCGTCGGTGATCGAGACATATTGCGCCCGCCCGATATCGTGCAGCCATGCGTGTTCTGGCCCAATCCCCGGATAATCTAGCCCTGCCGAGATCGAGAAACCTTCAAGGATTTGTCCGTCGTCATCCTGCAACAGGTAGGTGCGATTGCCATGAAGAACACCCGGTCGACCACCCGTCAAAGAAGCGCAATGCTCCATCTTGGCGTTGACACCCTTACCCCCCGCTTCAACGCCGATGATGCCGACCTGTGCATCATCAAGAAACGGATAAAACAGTCCCATCGCATTAGAACCACCACCAATGGCAGCAATCAAAGTATCCGGGAAACGCCCCTCAGCTTCGACTATTTGCTCACGCACCTCTTTGCCAATGATGGATTGGAAATCCCGCACCATCGCCGGATAGGGGTGTGGCCCCGCGACCGTTCCTATGCAGTAGAACGTGTCGCGCACATTGGTCACCCAGTCGCGCAAAGCGTCGTTCATCGCATCCTTGAGCGTCCCTCGGCCTGAGGTAACCGGCACCACCTCAGCGCCAAGTAATTTCATCCGAAAAACATTGGGCGCTTGCCGCTCAACATCGTGGGCACCCATGTAAACCACACATTTCAAACCAAATTTTGCGCAAACGGTGGCTGTAGCGACACCATGTTGACCCGCACCAGTTTCCGCGATGATCCGGGTTTTTCCCATACGCCGCGCAAGGATAATCTGGCCCAAAACGTTGTTGATCTTGTGCGCGCCTGTGTGATTCAACTCATCGCGTTTCATATAAACTTTGGCGCCGCCAAGATGCTCGGTCAGTCGTTCCGCATGATATAACGGGCTGGGGCGGCCAACATAGTGCTTCCATAAGAAGTCCATCTCGGCCCAAAAACTGTCGTCTGTCTTGGCTTTTTCGTATTCCTCTTCGAGGCTAAGGATCAGCGGCATCAATGTCTCGGATACAAAGCGCCCACCGAATTTGCCAAACCGGCCCTGTTCATTTGGGCCCGTCATGAAAGAGTTGAAAAGATCGTTTGCCATTTGGATTTCTCCTGAATCTCAGACCCCTTGCCTAGCCTGCACGCGCCAAGGGGGCAAGCGCTCAAACGTCACAGCACATGGGCTTAGCGGATACTGCATCACAACATAAAATGTAGGTCATCCTGTATCGAAGATTACAGAGAGAAATTAAACAGTGTCAGCCTAAAGCTTAAGGTAATACGAGATGTTCCGACTATTTTACCTAACGCCCTCGTCAACCTTAATCAGGCTTCGGATAAGGTCCCTGAGTTTCAGCCCCATGCATACCAAAAGTACAAAAACCGTCCGTCAATAAGATCTTTTCGCCGTTTCAATAAAGGCTCGAATAAGTGCAGGATCTTTGACGCCGGGGGCCGTTTCAACACCAGAGCTGACATCAAGCTGCACCGCGCCTGTACGACTAATGGCTGCGCGGGCATTGTCAGGGCGCAGCCCGCCAGCCAACATCCATGGCTGCGACCACGTCCGGTTTGCAATCAGCGTCCAGTCAAAGGCCAGGCCATTCCCACCGGGCAGATCTGCACCTTTGGGTGGCTTTGCATCCACCAGTATCTGATCGGCAACATCAGCATAGCTGTCAATTGCGGCCAGATCACTTTGATCTGCAACGCCAAGCGCCTTCATGACCGGCACTCCAGTGGTCTCTTTGATTTCGAACAACCGCTCTGGTGTTTCTGAGCCATGCAACTGCAAAAGATCAACGGGCGCTGCGGCTAACAGGTCACTCAAAAACACATCAGTGGGATTGACCAACAACGCAACCTTTTGAACAGCATCAGGTACATCCTGCATCAAGGTGGCAGCTTGCGGAACTGACAAGTTGCGAGGCGATTTTTCAAAAAAAACAAAACCAAGATAATCGGCGCCAGCATCAACAGATGCTTCGACATCTTGTAGCGCAACCATTCCACAAATCTTGACTGAAACTTGGGTCATCAAATCTAACTGGCTTCGTCCAACAGAGCCAGGATTTCGTCTTTGCCTTCGTGCTTTTCACCCTTTAGGCGCTTGACCTCGCGTTCAAGGCGCCGCACCTCGCGGGCGTTGCGCGCATTTTCGGACCGTACTGCATGTTCGCGCATCCATTCCCAGATAAACCCAACCAGTAGACCAGTCACGATGCCGCCAAAGATAACAATAAACAAAGGCAAATTTACCTCTGAGGTGACATCAAGAAGTCCAGCAATTCCCGCCGGCAACAAATGCACCGTCACAAAGCCACGATTCGCTAAAGCTATTGCTATGAGCGCCACGGCAAACGTGACAATACAAGCATAGCGGATGTAGCGCATTCAGGCTTTTCCGTTTAAACGATCACGCAGCAACTTGCCCGTCTTGAAGAACGGCACATGCTTTTCTTCGACAGCAACTGTTTCGCCAGTACGCGGGTTGCGTCCAATACGAGCGTCACGCTTTTTCACAGAAAAAGCACCAAAGCCGCGCAATTCGACTCGGTCGCCGCGCGCCATCGAACTTGTTACTTCTTCAAATATCGTGTTCACGATCCGCTCTACATCACGTTGATATAGATGCGGATTTTCGTCGGCAATCTTTTGAATCAACTCAGATCGGATCATGGTAATCTCCTTTCGCGGACGGCGTCGTCGCGCACTTTTTCAAATGGACTATAGGAACAATATCAGCGCTCGTGAATAGGAAGCCTTTGGTATGAGCGGGTTTTTACCTCTTTGATTAGCATCAGCACTAAATTCTGATTATTTTTCGCGTATCAGTAGGCTTACCACGTCCGTTACGCGAAAATAAGCTATTGGCAGCACTCTTGATTCGCAACCATTCTTACCTCTGGGTACAAAAAAAGGGGCCCAAGAAAGGGCCCCTTATCTGCATCGTTTGTATCATGAAATTTCTGGATTATTCGTCGCCCTTGAGAGCTGCGCCCAGAATATCACCAAGAGATGCGCCCGAGTCGGACGAGCCATACTGTTCCACGGCTTCTTTCTCTTCTGCGATCTCACGTGCCTTAATCGAGACACCCAAGCGACGAGTTTTGCTATCGATGTTTGTGATACGCACGTCGACCTTGTCACCGACCGAGAAACGCTCTGGTCGCTGTTCGGCACGGTCACGGCTTAGATCAGAGCGGCGAATGAAGGACTTCATGCCCTCATACTCAACTTCGACGCCACCATCTTCGATTGCTGTGACTTCAACTGTGACGATCGACCCACGCTTCACGCCGCCAACCGCTTCGGCGAATTTGTCACCGCCAACACCTTTGATGGAAAGCGATATGCGCTCTTTCTCGACGTCCACTTCGGAGACAATGGCATGCACCATGTCACCCTTGCGGTAATCTTGAATCGCTTCTTCGCCACGCTGGTCCCAGCTCAGATCAGAGAGGTGAACCATGCCGTCGATGTCGCCTTCAAGTCCAACAAACAGACCAAATTCGGTGATGTTCTTGACTTCGCCTTCGACTTCGGTTCCTTCAGGATGCGTTTCGGCGAACACTTCCCACGGGTTGCGCATGGTCTGTTTGAGGCCGAGCGACACGCGACGCTTGGAACCGTCAATTTCCAAAACCATGACTTCGACTTCTTGGCTGGTCGAGACGATTTTACCGGGATGGACGTTTTTCTTAGTCCAGGACATCTCGGATACGTGCACCAAGCCTTCAACACCAGGCTCGAGCTCAACAAAGGCACCGTAATCAGTGATGTTGGTCACGCGACCGGTATGCGAAGATTCCAGTGGATACTTGGCAGCCACCACATCCCATGGATCTTCTTGCAGCTGTTTCATGCCCAGGCTGATGCGGTGAGTTTCTTTGTTGATCTTGATGACTTGCACCTTGATCGTCTCACCAATCGTCAGGATCTCTGATGGGTGGTTAACACGACGCCATGCCATGTCAGTGACGTGCAGCAAGCCGTCAACACCGCCCAAATCAACGAACGCACCGTATTCTGTGATATTCTTGACAACTCCGTCGACTGTCTGGCCTTCGGTCAGATTACCGATAACCTCGGCACGCTGTTCGGCACGTGATTCTTCGAGGATGGCTCGACGCGACACAACAATGTTGCCCCGACGACGGTCCATTTTCAGAATCTGAAACGGCTGTTTAAGACCCATCAAAGGGCCCGCATCACGCACTGGGCGTACATCCACTTGCGAGCCGGGCAAGAACGCGACTGCTCCGCCCAGATCGACGGTAAATCCACCTTTGACACGGCCAAAGATCGCGCCTTCGACGCGTGCTTCGCCAGCATATGCTGTTTCCAGGCGATCCCAGGCTTCTTCGCGGCGGGCCATCTCGCGGCTAATGACAGCCTCGCCCTTGGCGTTTTCAGCCGAGCGCAAATACACTTCGACTTGGTCGCCGACAGAGATTTCTGGCGCTTCACCGGGGTTTGCGAATTCTTTGAGTTCGACGCGGCCTTCCATTTTATAGCCTACGTCAATGATGGCTTGGCCCGCTTCAATTGCGATAACTTTGCCTTTGACAACTGTTCCCTCTTCGGGCGTGTCCATTTCGAAGCTTTCTTGCAGGAGGGCTTCGAATTCCTCCATCAATTTATCAGCCATGTGGCGTCGGTTTCCTAACGTTTGCGTTTTCTCGGGCCGCGCGGTTGTCTCCGCCGGTCTTGGGTTTCATTTGGTCAGGCGCAAACGCAAGAAAAGAGGGCCGGAGGTTTCCGACCCTACTCGTCTCGATGTCTTGCAGTATTTGCACCTTAGCGACGTGGGCGCGTATAGCGTTGTTTTGCTGCGGGGGCAAGTCCGCACACCCTCCGCATTCAGGTTTCAAGGCAAATGGCACAGGAATAGGAGCGTACCTCTGAAAGCCTAAGTTGACAGCCATACCGCACGGATGTTGCAAAACAAAACTGTGGGGACCAAGCAAAGGCCAGCAGGCCTTTGCTGCCCGTGTTACACAGCCGCCTTAAGCGCATCGGCCAGGTCGGTACGTTCCCAGCTGAAGCCGCCGTCTTCATCAGGCGCACGGCCAAAGTGGCCATAGGCAGCAGTCCGTTGATAAACCGGACGGTTCAGCGATAGGTGTTCGCGGATGCCACGCGGCGTCAGGTCCATGACCTGCGCAACGGCGGCTTCGACCGCAGCATCGGAAACCTCACCGGTGCCGAACGTATCACAGTAAATCGACAGCGGCTTGGACACGCCTATGGCATAGCTCAGCTGTATCGTGCACCTTTGCGCCATTCCTGCCGCAACCACGTTTTTTGCAAGATAGCGTGCGGCATATGCAGCAGACCTGTCCACCTTGGTCGGGTCCTTGCCCGAGAATGCTCCGCCGCCGTGCGGAGCGGCGCCACCATAGGTGTCGACAATTATCTTGCGGCCCGTCAGTCCAGCGTCACCATCCGGACCGCCAATGACAAATTTACCGGTCGGGTTCACATGCCACTCGGTTGCATCGGTCAACCAGCCTTCGGGAAGGACCTCGTGAATATAGGGGCTTACAATCGCGCGGATGTCTGCGCTGCTTAGGTCTTCGTCCAGGTGCTGTGTCGACAAAACGACCGAACTGACGCCCACAGGTTTGCCATCACGGTAGACAACCGATAACTGCGATTTAGCGTCGGGACCAAGGGCAGGTTCGCTGCCATTTTTGCGCACCTCTGCCAAACGGCGCAGCATGGCGTGAGCATAGTGGATGGGTGCCGGCATCAACGCCTCGGTCTCGTTTGTGGCGTAACCGAACATGATGCCCTGATCACCCGCACCCTCATCCTTTTCATTGCTCGCATCAACGCCCTGCGCAATATGTGCAGATTGTTCGTGAAGCAGATTTGTGACCTTGCAGGTGCGCCAATGGAACTTGTCCTGTTCGTAGCCAATATCCTTAATGCAATCGCGGGCGATGTCTTCGATCCGGGTCATGTAATCTGACAGCTTGTCCTGATCGCTTAGGCCAACCTCGCCCCCGATCACAACGCGGTTTGTCGTAGCAAATGTTTCGCAGGCGACGCGCGCCTCAGGTTCTTCGGCCAAAAAGGCATCTAAAACCGCATCCGAAATCTGGTCACAGACCTTATCGGGGTGCCCTTCGGAAACGGATTCCGAAGTGAAAGTGTAATTCTGTCGGGACATAGGCGCTCCATGTAATGTTTCTCTGCCACGTCAGGAAGCCGTTGTGGCAGTGCTTGTTTGGACTACGCGCGACCGCGCTCTGCGTCAATACCACTTGCACGGCGCGATGCTGAACGTTGCAGGATAATGGCTATCAAGCCCAAAGCCACAATCAGCACCCATGGCCAATCTCCCGACCGGCTGTAGACCGTCGGGGCGGCGGCTGCGGGCAGTGCAGCATCCATATAGCCTGCGGTATTCAGGGCCAACGCATTCGTCACCCGGCCCTTTGGATCGATCACCGCAGAAATCCCAGTATTGGCTGAACGGATCAGCGGCAACCCTTGTTCTATGGCGCGCATACGGGCTTGGGCCAGATGCTGTTGCGGCCCCGAGCGCTGCCCAAACCATGCATCATTCGTGAGTTGCAACAATAAGGAAGGCCGCTCAGACGTACCGCCCACGTCATGCGCAAAGACCGCTTCGTAACAGATCAGCGGCAGCGCCGTGCCAAGTGCGCCAAGGTCCAAAAGTTGTGGCCCCGGGCCGGCAGCATAGCCGTTCTCGCCCCGAGCGGCGAGCCCACCAATCTCGATTCTTCGAAAAAAACTTGCAAACGGCATATATTCGCCAAACGGTACAAGGTGGTGCTTGTCATAACTGAGAACAACATCTCCTTGCGCATCTAGCACAACAAGGCTGTTGAAATAGTCCCGATCCTGCCTGCGCTGAATGCCCAGAACCACGAGCGCACCGCGCGCAACCTTTGCAATTTCGTCAAAAACGGGCTCGGCATTTTCCTGCAGGTACGGCAGTGCCGTTTCCGGCCAAACCACCAAATCAGGCACAGCCGCAGCACCGGTGTAGCCGATCTGTCGATTGATAAAGACTGGCACCATCGCCGGATCCCATTTTTCATCCTGTGGTGCATTGGGCTGAACCAGCCGGATGATATGGTCCGTCAATCGGCTTGGCCCGTCCAGCGGCGGGATCAGGATAAGCGCCGCCCCCCCGATCATTATCGCTCCGCGGACCCAAAGCGCGGGAGTGGTGGCAATCGCGGCCGCAAACGCCGCACATGCTAACATCACCCCATGCGGGCCACCCCACGCCAGGCCCTGCCCTGCCAAACCTGGCACCAACGCTTGGGGCGGGATGGCCCATGGAAAGCCGGTAAAAACATAAGCACGGGCAAGCTCTGCTCCGGTCCATGCGAACACAAGTGCCACGGGATGCCCGCCCGCCCAACGTGCGAAAGCCACCGCAACCGCCCAAAATGCCCCCAACAGAGCCGCGAGCAGCACCAGCGCAAAGGGGGCCATCCAACCCGTCAGTGCAGCATCAACCTTGAAAGGCTCAGTGATCCAGGTGAGCGTCAGTCCGAAATAGCCCATCCCAAGTGCCCAGCCGGTCCACAGAGCATCCCGGACGCGTATCGTCAGGCTCAGCAGGATGAAACCCGCCACCAAGGGGATCAGGATCGCCGCTGCAAAATCAAAGGGGGCGTGCGCACAGGCGCCAAAAGCGCCTGTGACGAGTGCCAATACCACGCGCGCAA
>Ga0206679_10004629_pt1 | contig 10259 bp, 8 predicted proteins | sample M110012015metaG_FD_155464 | JGI IMG/M metagenome (GOLD analysis project Ga0206679, IMG submission 155464) | Ammonia-oxidizing marine archaeal communities from Monterey Bay, California, United States - M1 100m 12015 | ecosystem: Environmental > Aquatic > Marine > Intertidal zone | place: USA... | reverse complement strand
TTACTCACCCGTCCGCCACTCGACGCCTGGAAGCAAGCTTCCATCGTTTCCGTTCGACTTGCATGTGTTAAGCATACCGCCAGCGTTCAATCTGAGCCAGGATCAAACTCTTCAGTTCAATCTTTACTCTTTAGAACCATTGGTTCAATTTTTTAAAAAGCTTTTCTGCTTTTGTTTTTTATGTGCACTGCACAATTTTTATTGTACGAGTGCCCACACAAGTTGTTTGATATTTTGTTAAAGAGCTACCACTAATAAAATGTTAATTTTTATCGCGGTGAAAGGCGGAAATTATACTCACATAAATTTTTGCGTCAAGCTCTTTTTATATTTTTTTACTAATTAATTTATAATATTTTTTATTGCTTATTTTTTGTTGAAAGTTTTGGCTCTAATTTATGATTAGGGACCATTATACTAAGCAATTCATCTGCCTCTTCAATGTCGACAATTTCACCATTAATATTAACCATTTCTAGGTCGTTATCATTCCATCCTTTAATACCTAGCTTTAAAGATCTTACGTTAACATAATTCATATCTTTAAGAGTCATTGCTGCAAGTGCAGAGCGCTTACCTGATCTACACACAACTACAATATTTTGATTACGAGAATTAGCAAGAATTGGTATGGTCTCATTATAGTTCCAGACACATGCGCTCTCGAGCAATCCCCTTGATACATGTATAGAGTTCTTTATGTGCATTAAATCAAACTCACTTTGTTCTCTTATATCTAAGATAATTATATTAGATTTGGTTTTTATTTCCTCTTCTAATTCCCAAGGGAATAACTCTGTAACAAATTCTAGAGCATTATCAACAAGGGCTTGATATTCGTCCATCAATTAGGTCTGTCTTTACAGCAGCCCTTTTCTGTTATCATCACAGCTACCTCTACTCTTGAGTTTAATGATAATTTTTTCAATATTGATTTGACGTGAAGCTTTACTGTGCCGTCAGATATTCCTAATTCCCTTCCTATAACCTTATTGCTACAACCCATAGACACTTTACATGCGACCTCTTGCTCTCTAGCAGTTAAGGATTCAAAAGATGCATCCTTATCAGTTAGCTCATTTTTAAGAACTTTAGCCAAAACATGAGTCATCTCTTTTGCAACAACTATTGAACCATTAACAATCTCCCCAAGGGCATCAACTAGTTCGTCTGGGTCCATATCTTTTAATAAGTATGCTTGTGCACCATGCTTAAGGCAATCACGCAAGTCATACTCATCGGTACTAGTAGTTAGCATTACTACTGGTGATGTTATTTTCTGGGATTTTATTGACTTTAGAACCTCGATACCTGACATTTCAGGCATTCGCAAATCCAATAGAATTATATCTAGCTCTAGTTTTTGAATTTCTATCAAGCCTTCCTTAGCACTTGCAGCAGCTTGTGCGTTTATCTGTCTTGATTCAAGTAACGAAATCAAACCGTTTCTAAATAGTGCATGATCATCAATAATATATACATTCATAGCTATTCCTTAAAGGTAACTGTAACGCGTGTGCCTTCTCCAACTTCAGACTCTATATCAATTGTAGCGCCAATTATTTCTGCCCTTTCCTTCATAATATTAATACCGATATTATTCCCCATTAGCTCAACACTATCGCGGTCTTTTTGAAATCCAATCCCATCATCTTCAACTAATAATTGACAAATAGGCTCAGAAACCAGCAGTATTCTTACGTTTTTTGCTTTTGCATGCTTACGAATATTTGCTAATGCTTCTTGTGTTATTCTCATAATTTGAACTTCAACTTCAGGAGAAACTTTTAATCTTCCATTTACTTGAAAAAAAGTTGCTATTCCTTCCTCAGATTCAAATCTCTTAACAAGATTCCTTAATGAGACTTCAATGCCTTTAGGGTCAAGAGGCACTCTAAAATTACTCATTAAGTCCCTAAGCTCTTTATTTGCTTGGTTAATGTTATCCTCCAAGCTTGATACTTTTTTAATGGCATTAGGTATATTGCTTGTTTTTATGGAATCACCTAGAACGGTAGTTTGTAATTTTAAACTATATATAGTTTGCGCCAAAGAATCATGCATCTCTTGGGACAATAGCAATCTTTCTTGAGATAGCTCCATTCTTTTTGTCTCTCTATCAAGTCTTGCCTTATCCAAAGCAACCGAAATATTATCAGAAATAGATTGAAGCAAAGATCTCTCATCTTGAGACAGTGAGGGTTCAATATCAAAAAATAAATTAAATATCCCTAAGGTTTTATTGTTATATCTTAAAGGTATAAATATAGTTCCAACTTTAGCTTGTTGTTGAGACTTTTTACCAACACACTTTTCACAAGTATGTACGCTAAACTGAACATAAGCATCCTGCGCTAGAGCTATCTCTCCACAAAAGCAATCTGAAATTAAAATTTCTGAAATTTGACCATTATTATCTATCACTCCTCTAGTTGCAGCTAATTGTAATTCACCGTCAGCAGTTAGACTTCTTGCAACACCTGAACGAGCCCCAGTCATATTAATATAAATATCCAAAAAACTTTCAAACAGCTCATGAGTCGAGTGCATTTTGTTAAGCTTAGAAGATATTTCATAAAGAGTTTCCAAAGAGGCTGATTTTTTACTTAAGCGCTGTATCTGCTTATTAAGAATAGTCTCCATATCGTCATACAAATATTGATTTTCCTCTATAAGGTGGTTTATAGCACTAGCTACAGGCTCGAATGATGTCTGTTTTGTTGCTTTTAGTCTTGCATTTTGATTAACTTGATAATCCTTTACCCATTTTTGTAGTTCATTAAAAGGCAATAAAAAATCTTTCCGTATAGAAAAATAAAGAACTATAAATATTACTATAATTGTTAGGCTAATTAAGCCATCAATATAGTTTGGATTTAAGTAATACAATCCAACTTCAAATACCAAAGCAAATGACAGAACAATAGTAATTAAGAAATATAAAGAAAATTTTGTTTTAATGCTCATATAAATTCTATATTAATTAATAATCTTATAACAATTTACAATTATTTCCCGATACAAAATGATGAGAAAATCTCTCCTAATAAATCATCTGAAGAAAATTCACCAGTAATACTTCCTAATTGAAGGCTTGCTTGACGTAAATCTTCTGCTAATAATTCACTGGCGCTATTACTTAACTGTTCTGATCCATTTCGAATATAACTGAGCGCAGACTGAAGCGCTATTAAGTGTCTTTTTCTAGCCAAAACAACATTTTCTCCTAAATCTTTATATCCTGCAATATTAGCTAATTCATTCCTTAATAGGTCTATACCTAGAGCATTTTTTGCTGATAAAGTTAATTCTACTGTGCCTAAATTATTAGACCTAGAAACTGACTCATTAGTTAAGTCTGACTTATTTTTTACCAATAATATTGGTATATCTTCAACACCTTTTGGAAGTATTGATAGGTCTGCCTCTTTTTCTTGAGCATCAAACACTAGTACTACAGCATCAGCTCTTTCGATTTCAACATGTGCTCTTTTTATTCCTTCCTTTTCAATCTTATTATCACTTGTATGAAGGCCAGCAGTATCAATAACATTCAAAGGCATTCCATTTATATTTATTGTCTCTCGCAATATATCTCTAGTAGTTCCAGCCTCATCAGTAACTATTGCAGTAGATTGAAGTGTAAGAGCGTTCAATAATGAAGATTTACCGGCATTTGGTTTGCCTGCTATTACTACATATAACCCCTCCCTTAATATAGCACCCTGCTTTGCCGAACTAATTATATTTATTAACTTTTCTTCAATATTTATTAGCTTATCTATAACCTTATGTGACTCTAAGAAGTCTATATCTTCATCAGAAAAATCAATTGTTGCTTCTACAAATACACGAAGATCGGTAATTGAATTGTTTATCTCGCTTACCATTAAAGAAAATTCACCTGATAGAGACCTTAATGCTGATCTAGCCGACTGCCTAGAATTAGCTGATATAAGGTCAGCAACAGCCTCTGCCTGAACTAAATCCATCTTGCCATTTAAAAATGCTCGCTTTGAGAATTCTCCAGGCTCCGCAGCTTTAGCCCCAGATAAAATAACTGCTTCCAACAAACTATTCATTACATTTACTCCGCCATGCCCTTGAAATTCAACAACATCCTCTCCAGTAAATGAATTTGGAGCAGGAAAAAATAATGCTACCCCTTTGTCAATAATCTCACCATCTTGAATAAAAAAATTACCGTAGTGTGCAAAACGAGGCTTTGGCTTATAGCCCAATATTTTTTTTGCAATATCAATTGCTTCTGGACCAGATACTCGTATTATTCCTATTCCTGCTTGACCTAAGCCACTAGCAATTGCACAAATGGTATTTATTCTTCCCATAAAATTAAATCTGTTCGTATAGAGGTATAAATTTTAAACTAACGACAGTAAGCAATAAAGATGTTTGGCTATTCTTAGGTAATATAATGGAGCAATAAAATTTAATTAGAAATGATTGGGCTAGACTAACTGACTGTTTCAAGAATTATCTCCAACCCCTTTCTAAGCATATTTTCCTCTTTAGCGCAATTTATTCTTATGCACTGTTTTTGGTGTTCCCAATCAAATTCCATGCCGATAAAAAAATTATGTCCAGGAACAATATAGACATCCTTTTTTTTAAGCTCGATATATAGTTGCTCAGAAGTAATTTTTAATTCTGGAAACCACAGCCACATAAAAAATGCCCCCTCTATCTTATGAATATAAACTGGGAAATTTGCAAACACTTCTTGAAAAATAGTGACAGCATTTTCTACCTTGCCTTTATAGAAAGGCTTGATAATGTTGCTACACATAGGCAATAGTTCGTTTTCTTTAATCATTCTTGTTAATATCCCAGGGCCCATACTATTGGGTGCTAAGCTCAGAATGCCATTAATTCTGCTTATTGCTTGGACTATTTCTCGATTAGCAATTACTATACCTGTTCTAAGCCCAGGCAGCCCAAGTTTGGATAGTGACATACACAAAACTATATTATTATCCCAGTGCAAATTAACTTTGGAATATAAGGCACCTGGAAATGGTTGCCCGTATGCGTTGTCAATTATAAGAGGGATTGAGTTATCTTTAGCAATATTGGTTAATTCTTCTAGCTCTATATCAGAAATAACATTGCCAGTAGGGTTTGTAGGTCTTGAAATACAGATAGCGCCAATATTGTTTTGTTTAATTGTAGATACCAACTTGTCAAAATTAATTTGATATTTGTACTGTTTATTATCTAACAGAACAATATCTGGCTGAATTGAAACAAAGATATCTTCTGTAATACCCTGATCTGCATAACCAATATACTCTGGAACTATAGGCAATAATACTTTTCTAATAGACCCATCTTGCATTTCGCCAGCCAATAAATTAAATAAGCTAAAAAAACTGTTCTGTGAACCGTTAGTAATAACTATGTTGTTCTCGTCAATATCCCACCCATAATGGTTGTTGAGCATACAAGACAGGGCCTGAATAAATTCTGCGTTCCCTTGTGGTGAGTCATAACGGCCAAAAACACTTTCTATTTCTGATTTATCTACAAGTTTTTTTAACTCTTCAATAAAAATTTCATTTGCTTGCGAAATAGGTGCTGGATTACCGCCACCTAACATGACTGCTGTATTGTTTTCGCTGGCATTAACAGACCCTAAATCGTCCATTAACCTTGTAATGCCATTTTCACTGGAGAATTTAACACCAAATTTTGAATATTTGATATTATTCATTTCTTTTACAAATTTATGTTTTTAAAATATTGAAGACTAGTTGCACCCAGTAACTCACTCCTAAAGCAAGCACATCATCATTGAAGTCATACTGTGCATTATGCAACATGCATCCGCCCTCAGGCTGATCTTTAGGGACAGTTCCATTTCCAATCCATATATAGGCGCCCTGAGAGGCATTTAATATAAAAGAAAAATCTTCGGAGCCCATACTAGGTGACATATCTCTATAGACGTTTTCCTCTCCAGCAACCATAGATGCCGCTTTTGCGCATTTTTCAGCATGTTCTTTTGTATTAATAGTGGCGGGATAGCTTGGGGTAAGAGTTAATGATGCTGATACTCCAATTGAAGAGCCGATATTTTCAACTATGGAGTGTACTTTAGTTTTTATCATTTCTCCTACATTATTATCAAAATATCTCAATGTTCCCTTAATTTTCACATCGTTTGGAATTACGTTATAAGCACTACCAGCATTTATAGCTGTAATGCTCAATACGGCTGAGTCTGTTGGCTTAACGTTTCTAGAGACTACACTTTGTAAAGCGCTAATTATTTGAGAAGATGCAACAATTGGGTCAATGCACTGATCTGGCATAGCAGCATGCCCGCCCCTTCCTTTAACAGTTATATCAAGTGTTTCTACAGCTGCCATTACTTCATTATCATGGACAGCGAAACAGCCTTTTTTTAATCCTGGCCAATTATGCATACCGTAAACTTCTTGACAAGGAAAAATTTCAAAAAGGCCTTCTTCAACCATAACACGACCGCCTCCGCCTCCCTCTTCAGCTGGTTGAAAAATGAAATGAACAGTTCCAGAAAAATTATTATTTTCTTGAAGAAATACAGCTGCCCCTAGAAGCATTGCTGAGTGGCCGTCATGACCACAAGCATGCATCTTGCCTTCATGAGCTGATTTATAATCAAAAGTGTTTAACTCAAAAATTGGCAAAGCATCCATATCAGCTCTTAGACCAATTACAGGGCCAGGATTTTTCCCTTTAACTGTAGCTACAATACCTGTAACTGCAAGACCTCGATGAATCTCTATGTCTTTTGAAAGAAGAACTGAAGCTATATAGTCGCTTGTTATATTTTCTTCAAAGCTTAACTCTGGATGCTTATGTAAGTGGTGGCGCCAAGCAACCATTTGTTCAGTTAAATCAGTCTTAAGTATCTTTGAAAGCATTGTTAAATTGCAAAATTTTGAAGCACTAAGTACATTTAAACATACAAATACTATTTAAATACTCGGTATTAAGACCTTAAACAAATATTTTCAGGATCAAACGGAGACTCTTCTATAACAATAGCTTTATATGCTTCACCTAAAATTTCAATTTCGAGTGAAGTTCCTATGCTTATATACTCAAGTTTAACTAAACCCAAAACAAGAGATTTATTACAACGCCAACCATAACCTCCAGAGGTTGCTCTGCCGACTATCTTGCCGCCCTTATAAATAGCTTCTGAGCCCCGCGCATCTGCATCAGTAATGCCGAAAACCTCCATAGTTACAAAACCATTATCAAAGCCTTTCTCTTTCCATTCAGATAGTGATTTTTTGCCTATGAAATCAGAATCCTTATCTAATTTAACAAATCGGTCTAGGCCAGACTCGAATGCAGAATATTCAATTGACATCTCTCTTGGGATTAAACGGTAAGATTTCTCTAATCTCATTGAATCCATTGCACGAATACCAAAAGGCTTAATGTCAAACTCTTTTCCTGCCTCCATTAGTTGATCAAAAATATAATTTTGCATCTCTATCGGGTGGTGTAATTCCCATCCAAGCTCGCCAACAAAATTTACTCTTAAAGCTTCTGCAGTAGCGTAACCGACATTTATCTTTTTACCTGTTAGCCATTTAAAATTGTCGTTAGACAAGTTAGTGTTAGTCAATTTTTGCAATACATCTCTAGACTTTGGCCCTGCCAAAACCAGAACACCTGTTTGTGTTGTAACACGCTGAACATTTACACTGCCATCTTTTGGAGCTAATTTAAATAAATAGTCATGGTCGTGAGATTCAAATGCTCCAGCTGAAACTAGGTAGTAGGAATTAGGCGCTGTCTTATACACAGTAAATTCTGACCTAACCCCTCCATTTTTTGAAAGCATATGTACCAAATTAATTCTGCCAATACTTTTAGGCATTGAATTTGCAAATATAGACTCTAACCAAGCCTCAGCACCAGACCCTTTAACAATACATTTTGCAAATGCAGACATATCTAGCAGTCCTACCTTTTCATTAACATGTTTGCATTCATTACCAACATGTTCAAAGTAGTTAGAGCGTCTAAAAGAATTTTTTTCAACAATTCTGCCATCCTCCAAAGGCTTGGAGTGGTTTTTATTTAGTAGCACTTTTGAGGGGTCATCTTGGTTTAAGTCTTTAGCACTTAATTGGTAGTCTTTGTTTGGCATGAACCAGTTGGGCCTTTCCCAACCATAAACAGACCCAAACACCGCCCCTAAGCCCTTCATTCTTTCATAGCAAGGGGTAGTTTTTAAAGGTCTAGCGGCAGATCTTTCCTCGTCAGGGTAGTGAGTTGTAAACACATTTGCATAGGCCTCTTCATTCTTTTCAATTAAATACCCTCTAGTCGCATAAGGTCCAAAGCGCCTAGGATCAACTCCCATCATATCTACTGTTGGTTCGCCATCCACAATCCATTCTGCTAACTGCCAGCCAGCCCCTCCAGCAGCAGTTATGCCAAAACTATGACCTTCATTTAACCAAAAATTCTTTAGCCCAGAGGCAGGACCTACGATTGGATTTCCATCAGGAGTGTAAGCTATAGCCCCATTATAGATATCTTTAATGCCGACCTCTGCGAATGCTGGAACCCTATTCATACAAAAATCAATATGTGGCATTAAACGATCAAGATTAGCTTCAAATAACTCATATTGGCAGTCATCACTTGGTCCATCCGCATAACAAACTGGAGCCCCTTTTTCGTAAATTCCTAATATCATTCCATTAGCTTCTTCGCGCAAATAATAACCTCCATCAGATTCTCGCAAAACTGCCATTTCAGGTAGGCCTTGTTTTTTTCTCTCAACTATTTCTGGGTGTGGCTCTGTCACAATAAATTGATGTTGAACTGGTATGACAGGTATATCTAATCCTACCATTTCTCCAGTTTTTCTAGCAAAATTTCCTGTACAAGAGACTACATGTTCACAAGCTATATCACCCTTATCTGTCTTGACAATCCAGCTATCATCATTTTGTTGCTCAAGTGCATCTACTTTAGTGTGTTCATAAATTTCGGCTCCTCGATTTCTTGCACCTTTGCATAAAGCTTGAGTCAGATCTGCTGGCTGTATATAGCCGTCATCTGGATGCTGGATGGCACCAACTAAGCCCTCAGTATTACAAAGTGGCCATATTTCTTTGATTTGGTCTGGAGTAAGAAATTTAACATTAACCCCTACAGTTGAACCAACGCCAGCGTAATACTTATATTCATCCATCCTATTTTCACAATTAGCTAAACGTATATTTGAAACTACACTAAAGCCAACATTCATACCAGTCTCTTTTTCAAGCTCGTGATAAAAGTTAACAGAATATTGGTGCAGTTTGCCAACTGAGTAGCTCATATTAAATAATGGCAATAAGCCTGCAGCATGCCAGGTTGATCCCGAAGTTAAATCTTTTCTCTCAACCATAACAATATCGGTCCAGCCTTTTTTTGCTAAATGATAAAGGGTGCCTGCTCCAACAACTCCGCCACCAATTACAACTACTTGGGCTTTATTTTTCACTAAAATTCTCCTTTGATTTATTTCTGCTGTCAAAAATTAACTCAAAATAAATTAACTGGTTATATTGTATTTTATAATTTATTGAGATTATTGACTAAACGGTCAATGTGCTAATCTTATTAGAAAAAAACCCTTTTGTCAATATATTTTTACTTCTATGGCGATAGATAAAATTATTTATCTTAATGCCAATTACTCAGGGTTATATCCACTATTATCGACATAAGATTTTAATACTTCAGAGTCAAACTCCTTTTCTAATTCGGTAGCTTTAGTTTGAACTGGAATTCTTAAATCCCCGTCAGGTATATCAATAACTTCATTGTTCCAATCTGCCAAATAGGCATCCGAATCAATAGAGCCATCAACCATAGCTGCAGCATCTACAGCTTCCATAAATCTATTGTCAAGTTGGATTTTTTCAACTTCACGTCTAGATTTTTTTATCATAACCTGGGTTGGAATATCTCTCCATTTTATAATTGTCAACTTCATATTATTAAATGTTATATAAATAATTAGTTATACATTTTGCCGTAATTCTACCATCTATGATTATTGAATTAAAGCATTTATATCCTGCTTGTTTTGTTCCATATATGTTTAAAAAAATATATTGACAAAAGGGTTTTTTTCTAATAAGATTAGCACATTGACCGTTTAGTCAATATTATTAATAATTTATGGGGATGACTTATGAGTGATGAAGATGATTTTGATCTAAATGAATTAGACGACA
>Ga0206679_10004619_pt1 | contig 10274 bp, 11 predicted proteins | sample M110012015metaG_FD_155464 | JGI IMG/M metagenome (GOLD analysis project Ga0206679, IMG submission 155464) | Ammonia-oxidizing marine archaeal communities from Monterey Bay, California, United States - M1 100m 12015 | ecosystem: Environmental > Aquatic > Marine > Intertidal zone | place: USA... | reverse complement strand
GAACCAAACTTTCCTTTAAATGCTAAATTCATATTGATGTAGCAGAAAGTGTTTAAGGGTGCTTCTGATGAGGTTTGTAAAATCTGAGTTTCTTGCAATTGAAAAGAATTATCTGATTTGAAATACAAACCACTTATCTCGCTTTTGGTTTCATCAGGGGTATTTATATTGGTAATGGAATACCCATTTACAACTCCATTTTCTTCAATAAGTTCAAGACTAAAACTAATAGGTGTATTATTACTTAATAAAAGTGTACCTAAATAACTAAATGTATTCTGGCTAAAAGTAATATTACTTATAAGTAAAAGTAAAAAGGTAATTAGACACTTCATATCTGCAAAGCTATTAAACAATAGTGTATTTTGCTATGCATTGCATAACACTTTATTTTTATTGTTTTATTTTTGCTTACTATTTAAAAGATGAAAAAACAACTTATAATTTTCTTTATTATACTTACAAAAGTAATTTATGCTTCTTTTCCAGTATTAGATAAAACTACTGAACCAGAGCCAGGTTCTTCAGGATATTTTATGTTATTGGCTGTGATAATAGGTGTCTCTGTTTTTAGAAGTTTCCAATACAAGAAAATATATGGTACCTTTTATAAGCCTTGGAGTGCATATACAGGAATTGAGAAGATTTTAGCTTATATAGGTTTTGGAATTATTGGATTATTGATAATTGTATTATTCATTGCATTAATAAATCCAGATGCATTATTAATTACTTAAACTAATTCATCAAAATTCATTCCATCAAAATTACCTGAGCTCATCATTAATAGGTTTTGATTGTTCCAATTTAAAGTTTTTAAATAATCTTCTAGTTTTTTTGCATCTGTAAAAACTAATAAATCCTCTCTATTAAAAGCAGAGTGCACTTGTTGCTTTGTAATTAGCTCTAACTTTTTATGTGCTATTGCTTCCGGGCTAAAATACACAATTGCTGTGTCAGGAGTGTCCATGCTTCCTTTATATTGCGCTAAGAATTCATCATTCAAACTACTAAAAGTATGGAGTTCCATACATGCAACTAATTTTCTATTTTCAAACTGCTTTTTCATAGCAGAGGAAGTTGCTTTTAACTTTGATGGAGAGTGAGCAAAATCCTTATAAAGTGCAGATGTTTCTGTTCGTTTAACTAATTCTAATCTTTTGCTTGCTCCCTTAAAAGTAGCTATTTGGTCAAAGAAATCATTATCAGAAACACCTAACTCATTACAGACTAATTTTGCAGCATTCAGGTTCTGTAAATTATGATTTCCAAAAATTAATAACTTAGTGTTTTTTAAAGTTGTTATTCCATTTTTTATCTCATGTTTTGGAGTAGAATAAGGTATTAGTTTGCAATTTGTTTCTTCTTTTGTCAATTTGCATAATTCTTCATCTTCTGAGCAATAAATAAGCGTATCACTCACCATATTTTTAAATATTCTAAACTGATCAACATACATTTCAAAAGTTGGAAATACATTTATGTGATCCCAAGAAATCCCACTAAGAACCGCTATATGTGGTTTGTAAAGGTGAAATTTTGGTCTTCTATCAATTGGTGAACTAAGGTATTCATCACCCTCTAAGATAATTATTGGAGCATCATGAGTTAGTTTTACCATAGTATCAAATCCTTCTAATTGAGCACCAACCATATAATCGCAATCAATATTTAGATTTTGTAGTACATGTAAAATCATTGCTGTAATTGAGGTTTTTCCATGGCTACCACCAATTACAACTCGTTTTTTGTTTTTGCTTTGCTCATAAATATATTCAGGATAAGAGAAAATAGGAATATTTAATTCTTTTGCTTTTGCAAGTTCAGGATTGTTTTCTCTGGCATGCATCCCTAAAATAATTGCATCTAAATCTGATGTGATTTTATTTGGAAACCATCCCATTTCATTTGGTAGTAATCCGTGTTTTTCTAATCGTTCTTTACTAGGGCTAAAAACAGCATCATCACTTCCCCTCACTTTAAATCCTTTATGATGTAATGCCAATGCCATATTGTGCATAGCACTTCCTCCAATTGCAATTAAATGTATCTTCATTTGTGGTAAATTTATCTTGGAAATAAAAGTAGGAATTAATAGCAATTGTTATTTTTGACAAACTAAAATTTACTAACATGAATTTGTATACAATTGACACTGGGTTTTTTAAATTAGATGGAGGAGCAATGTTTGGTGTTGTTCCAAAAGTATTATGGAGCAGAACAAATCCTGCTGATGATAATAATCTTTGCCCTTGGGCTATGCGTTCTCTTTTAATTGAAGATGGTAATAGATTAATACTTATTGATAATGGAATAGGAGATAAGCAAGATGATAAATTTCTAAAACACTATTATTTGCATGGTGATGTGAATTTACATTCTTCATTGGCTAAGCATGGTTTTTCTGCTGATGATGTAACTGATGTTTTCTTAACGCATTTACATTTTGATCATTGTGGAGGGAGTGTAAAATGGAATAAAGATAGAAGTGGGTTTGAGATGGCTTTCAAAAATGCAAAGTATTGGAGTAATAAAGAGCATTGGGAGTGGGCAACTGTGCCAAATAATAGAGAAAAAGCATCATTCTTAAAGGAAAATATTATTCCAATTAAAGAAGCTGGACACTTGAATTTTGTTGAGAGCGAGAATGAAATATTTAATAATTTTGATGCACTTTTTGTAAATGGCCATACTGAGGCGCAAATGATTCCTCATATTACTTATAAAGATAAAACTATTGTTTTTGCAGCTGATTTATTACCTAGTACAGGGCATATTCCTTTGCCTTATGTTATGGGTTATGATACTAAGCCATTAGTAACTTTAGGTGAAAAAGAAAAGTTTTTAAATGAAGCTGCTGATAAAGAGTACATCATTTATTTACAGCATGATAATTATAGTGAATGTTGTACAGTTCAGAAATCAGAAAAAGGGGTAATATTAAAAGATATTTTTTCACTATCAGAGATATTGTAAATTTATATATTTGCGCATAGTTTATGAAAGAGATAAAACAAAATAAATCTGTATTCCTGTTTCTGATTCTACTTTTTGTAGGATATACTTATTTCGTTTATACTGAGGGTACTGAAAATGTAAATTCTCCTGAGATGAATGAAAGTGCAATAAAAGGAAGAACACTTTGGCAGGAAAATAATTGTACTGCATGTCACCAAATTTATGGATTAGGAGGTTTTTTAGGTCCTGATTTAACAAATGTGTACAGAAAATATGGTGATGGAACAAAAGGATTCTTTAATGCTGGGATAGGGTCTATGCCTAAATATAATTTTACAAATATTGAGCAAGATAATTTATTAGAATTTCTGAAATCAGTAAATGAGAGTGGTAATTTCCCAAATGAGAATGTTATTGAAACCTGGTATGGAGATGTTGAAATAAAAGGAGTAGATCATGAATAATAAAATACATTATAATTTTCTAACATTAGCAATTATTGCATTATTACTTGGGATGTTCTTTGGTCTTTTCTCAGGTATGCAATACATCTTACCAGATTTCTTAAAAGAAGTAATTCCTTTTTCTCAAATGAGAGAGCTTCATGTTAGTATGGTAGTTGCTTGGATTATTCTTGCAGCTACAGGAGGGGTGTATTACTATATATCAAAAGAAAATGATAAAGGACTTGCTTATCCAAAATTCCAGCAAACACATTTTATTCTTTTTACAATCACAGGAGTTTTAATTTTAATCTCATTATTCACAAAAAATATGGGTGGTAGAGAGTATATGACCTATTCCCCTTATTTGTATTTCCCTATTATTTTGGGATGGATTTTATTTGCAATAAATTACTATAAAACTATAATAGAAAAATTAAGTTCTTGGCCAGTGTATTTATGGATGTGGATGACTGGGATATTATTTATGATAATAACATATACTGAGGCGCATTTATGGATATTTCCATTTTTCAGAGATAGTGTAATTAGAGATGTAACAGTACAGTGGAAATCTTATGGAGCAATGGTTGGATCTTGGAATATGTTAATTTATGGGACAGCTATTTATTTAATGAGTAAGATAAAAGGAGATGATGGAGTTGCTAGAGGAAAGGTTGTGTTTTTCTTCTATTTTTTAGGACTTACAAACTTAATGTTTGGCTGGGCACATCATACCTATATTATTCCACACAAAGCCTGGATTCGGATTTTAGCATACGGTACCTCAATGACTGAATGGATAATTATTGGATCAATGTTGATAGGCTGGAGTCATTCTCTAAATAAGGAACAGAAGATAAGTAGTCATGCTTATAAATGGTTAATGTCTACTGATGTTTGGCTCTTTCTGAATTTAATATTAGCCTTGTTAATTTCTATTCCTAAGATAAACTTGCTAACACATGGAACACATATTACTGTGGCTCATTCAATGGGTACTACAATTGGTATTAATACAACAATCCTGATGGCTTCAGTGTTTTATATTTTATCTAAGAAATGTACTTTCTGTATGGATAAATATAAAACGCAACTGAATACTGCATTTTACTTATTTCACTCCTCCTTTTTGGTGTTTTGGCTATCTTTAATTCATGCTGGGTACCAAAGAAGTATATGGATGCAATCAGAATCTAATCAGAGTTTCAGCCAGATGCATCAAGAGATGATGCCTTCAATTTATGTTTTAGTTGTTAGTGGGGCTTTACTTTTTGTTGCGGTATTACTGATTGCAATACCAATGATTACTACACTAATAGGCTTTAATGAAGATAAGAGTTAAACACGTCCCAACTATTAGTAAAGTTGCTAGTGTCATCAATTTCTTCTCTATCAACTCTGTTTCTGTATAGCTTTATTTTTTCTCCACTTTTATTCTTTATAGTGATGCTCTCATAATCATTTATATCAGCATTTCTAGGTAATGTTTTTACATAACCAATTTTCTCAAATGCTGATGTTTTTTTATCGGACATATATTTATTTAACGATACAAACTTAAGGATTCTTTTCTTATTACGAAAATTGATAGTATTTGTTGTTGATAAAGCACTATTTTTACCGCTAATATGCAAACAGAAAAAAGATATAATGATTTCTCTTCTTTTATTAGAGGAAAGTTTGGAGGGAGAGTGCAGAAAGTATCCATTGATGCTGGATTTACATGCCCGAATAAAGATGGTAGCAAAGGGACTGGTGGTTGTACTTACTGTAATAATAATACTTTTAATCCTGATTATTGCAAACCTATAAAGCCTATTAAGCAACAGATTAATGAAGGGATAGAGTTCTTTTCAAAGAAATATAAAACCCAAAAGTACCTTGCTTATTTTCAGGCATTTACCAATACATATGCGCCTCTTGCTGAATTAAGAAAAATGTATGAGGAGGCTTTAGCTCATGAAGATGTAATTGGGTTAGTAATTGCTACTCGTCCTGATTGTATTAAAGATGAAGTCCTGGATTATTTAGAAGAATTAGCAAAAGCAGGCAACTTTATTAAATTGGAGTTTGGTTTAGAATCAACTAAGAATGAAACGCTAGAGGCAATAAACAGATGCCAAACGCATGAGGAAGCAATTGATGCTTTTAAAAGAGCTGATGGGAGAGGGTTACATTTAGGTGGTCATCTTATTTTAGGTCTGCCTGGTGAATCAAAAGAAGATATGTTAGAGCATGCTCGAAAAGTTTCAGAACTTCCAATTAATACCTTAAAAGTTCATCATCTTCAGATTGTAAAGCACACTATGATGGCTCATCAGTTTAAAAACACTCCGGATATGTTTACTTTTATGGAACTGGAGGAATACATTGATTTGGTAGTTGATTTTGTAGAATTACTTAAGCCTGAAATAATTATTGAACGCTTCTTTAGTGAATCACCAGCAAGAATGTTGATTTATCCAAAATACGGATTGAAGAATTTTGAAGTAAAACATTTAGTTGAGAAAAGACTAGAAGAAAGAGATGCTAGGCAGGGGAGGTTATTTCAAATCACGCATTAATTTTTCAACTCCCATCCAAATAAGGATTACTGGCCAATAAGTTCTAATGAGTTCAGCAACTGAAATATGTACATAATTAAGGTTGTCCAATAAGAAAACAACCCCTATAACGATTAATAATATTGCGATTCCGATACTTTTTTTCATCTTTTAAATTTTAAGGAATTAATAATTACTTTTGTAACGCTAAAAATAATAAAATATGTCAGACGATAAGAAAATAATTTTTTCAATGTCAGGGCTTTCAAAGTCCTACAACAATAACAACAAACAAGTATTAAAGGATATTTACCTTTCCTTTTTCTATGGAGCCAAAATTGGTATTATAGGGTTAAATGGTTCGGGTAAATCAACCCTTTTAAAGATAATTGCTGGAGTAGAAAAGCAATATCAAGGGGATGTAACTTTTTCGGATGGCTATAAAGTAGGGTACTTGGAGCAAGAGCCAAAGTTGGATGAAAGCAAAACAGTAATTGAAATTGTAAAGGAAGGAATGCAAGAGGCAGTTGATGCTTTGGCAGACTATAATGCAATAAATGATGCTTTCGGTCTTCCTGAAAATTATGAGGATGCTGACAAGATGGAGAAGTTAATGAAAGAGCAGGGAGTTCTTCAAGATAAAATTGAGGCGCTTGGTGCTTGGGACATTGATACAAAACTGAATATTGCTATGGATGCTTTAAGGTGTCCTGAGCCAGATGCTATTATTGGAGTACTTTCAGGAGGAGAGAAAAGGAGAGTTGCCCTGTGTAGATTATTATTGCAAGAGCCAGAAATTTTATTATTAGATGAGCCAACCAATCATTTGGATGCAGAATCGGTACTTTGGTTGGAGCAACATCTTTCAGAATATAAAGGAACAGTAATTGCGATTACTCACGATAGATACTTTTTGGACAATGTTGCAGGTTGGATTTTAGAATTGGATAGAGGAGAAGGAATTCCTTGGGAAGGAAACTACTCATCATGGTTGGATAAAAAATCAAAACGATTAGCGCAAGAAGAAAAAACAGAAAGTAAGCGTAGAAAAACTTTAGAGCGTGAGTTGGAGTGGGTGCGTATGTCACCAAAAGGAAGGCGTACAAAATCAAAAGCTCGTTTGAGTAACTATGAAAATTTATTGGGTGATGAAGGTAGGCAAAAAGAAGAAAGAATTGAGCTATACATTCCGCCAGGACCAAGGTTAGGAAACAATGTAATTGATGCTGAAAAAGTAAGTAAAGCCTTTGGTGATAAATTGTTGTATGAAAACTTAGAATTCAAATTACCTCCAGCAGGTATTGTTGGTATTGTAGGGCCGAATGGTGCTGGTAAAACAACTTTGTTCCGAATGATTATGGAGCAAGAAACTGCTGATTCAGGATCGTTTAAGGTGGGTGAAACGGTTAAGATTGCATATGTGGATCAGCAACATGCCGATATTGATATGGAAAAAACAATCTGGGAACAGATTACAGGAGGATTGGAGCAGGTAACAGTTGGGGGTAAGCTTATGAACTCTCGTGCCTATGTTGCTAAATTTAATTTCAATGGTTCTGATCAGAATAAAAAAATAGGTGTTCTTTCAGGTGGGGAGCGTAATCGTTTGCACTTGGCTATGACTTTAAGGCAAGAAGCAAATGTGCTTTTACTGGATGAGCCAACCAATGATTTGGATGTAAATACACTAAGAGCTTTGGAGGAAGGATTGGATAATTTTGCGGGTTGTGCGGTAATTATTTCTCATGATAGATGGTTCTTGGATAGGGTGTGTACGCATATCCTTGCTTTTGAAGGAGATAGTAATGTGGTGTATTTTGAGGGTGGTTATTCTGATTATGAGGAAAACCGTAAAAAACGATTGGGTGATATTTCTCCTAAGCGTATTAAGTACCGTAAATTGAAGAGGGATTAAGAGCCTTACTTAGGTGCTTTATAAAGTAACACTCCAGCCAATACTATATAACAGAGGTTAGGTATCCAAACGGCTAGTGCAGGAGCCAAGTTACTATTGGTTGCAAAAGTGGTGCTTATCTGCATAAACAAGATGTAAGTAAAAGCAATTAGTATTCCTATGCCTAGGTGTATGCCAATCCCTCCTCTGGTTTTTCTGCTAGCAATTGCTACAGCAATCAAGGTAAGGATAATAGAGGCAAACGGGAAAGCAATTCTCTTGTGTTTTTCAATTTTATGATAAACAAGTTGCTCACTTCCTTTTAGTTCTTCTTGTGCGATATAATCGTTTAACTCAAACATATTCATGGTCTCCACTAAACTTTTTCGTTTCGTAAAATCATGTGGGCTTAGGTTTAAGGTAGTGTCAATACTTGCTCCATTGCTGATGATTTCTCCATTATTTGTGAATTCCCTAACTTCATATTTGTTGATGGTCCATCTTTGGCTTAGCGTATCGTATTGTATGTAATCTGATTTTAACTTGGAAATCAATTTTCCATCTAGGAAATTTTCCAATGTAAATTTATATCCAATATTTCTGGTGGAATTAAAACTTTCCATGTACATATATTGTCCGGGCTGAATCTGCATATGTATATTCTTAGCACGAGAATAGCGTTTGCTTTTTAGGTATTTGTTTTCAAAATCAAGTCGTTCACTATTGGATGGTGGTATGATAAAATTACCTAGTACAAAGGACAGTATTCCTAAAATTACTGCTGATACCATAAAAGGTTTCAGCAATCGGTTAAAGCTCATTCCACTATTGAGTATGGCAATAATCTCAGTGTCATTTGCCATCTTAGATGTGAAAAAGATAACCGAAATAAAAATGAAAAGCGGACTAAATAGGTTTCCGAAATAAGGAATAAAGTTGAAATAATAATCCATGATGATGGCCTTTAGGCTTACCTCATGTTCCAAAAAGTCATCAATCTTTTCTGAGACATCAAAAATGATAACGATAAGTAATATCAATGCAAGGGTAAAAAAGAATGTACCTAAGAATTTTTTAACGATATACCAATCTAGCATTTTCATTTATAGTCTGATATCTAATTTTTTAACCATTTGATTTTTCCAAGCAGTAAATGTTCCTGCTTCTAGTTGCTTCTGAGCCTCTTCCATTAACCATAAATAAAAACGGATATTGTGTAAAGTGGCAATCTGTTTTCCTAAAAGCTCATTCCCAGCAAATAAGTGGCGAACATAGGCTTTAGTGTAAGTGCTATCTACAAATGAAGTTCCGTTTGGGTCAAGCGGGCTATAGTCATTTGCCCATTTTCTGTTCTTTAAATTAATCGTTCCCTCTGATGTGAAAATCATTCCATTTCGTGCATTACGGGTTGGCATCACACAATCAAACATATCTACTCCAAGAGCAATATTTTCAAGAAGATTGGTTGGTGTACCTACACCCATAAGGTATCTTGGTTTTTCCCATGGTAGTACAGAACAAACTATGTCTGTCATTTCGTACATCATGTCATGTGGTTCTCCTACTGAAAGTCCACCAATAGCATTTCCTTCTCTTTCAAAACTAGCTATCTTTTCTGCTGACTGCAAACGCAAGTCTTTATACACACTACCTTGTACAATCGGGAAGAAGGTTTGTTCGTATCCGTATTTTCCTTCTGTCATATCAAAACGATCGCAACATCTTTTAAGCCATCTGTGTGTCATGTGCATGGAACGTTTTGCGTAATCATACTCACAAGGGTAGGGAGTACATTCATCAAACGCCATTATGATATCTGCACCAATTGTTCTCTGTACATCTATTGCGTATTCAGGAGTGAAATAGTGATAGCTTCCATCAATATGCGATTGAAACTTAACTCCTTTTTCTTCTATTTTTCTTGTTCCTGATAAAGAATATACTTGATACCCACCGCTATCAGTTAGTAAGGGTTTGTCCCAACCAATGAATTTATGTAATCCTCCAGCTCCTTCAATAATATCAAGTCCTGGTCGTAAGTAAAGGTGGTAAGTGTTCCCTAAAATAATTTGAGCAAGTGTGTCTTCAATAAGTTCATGTTGATGTACTCCTTTTACTGTACCTGCTGTACCAACTGGCATAAAGATTGGAGTCTTTATTTTACCATGTGCAGTTTCTATCTCCCCTAATCTTGCTTTTGATTCCTTATCTTCCTTTAGTAATGTAAATTTCATAGCTGCAAAAGTAATTAATTTAATCCTCTAGTATCTATTGTCTATTATCTAAAATCTATTCTTTATTTTCGCGCCAGTAATTACTGATGCTATCGCTTCAATTTATTGAAGAGGAAAGTCCGGACACCATAGAGCAACATAGTGGGTAACGCCCATCTGCCGTAAGGTATGGACAAGTGCAACAGAAAGTATGTACAGG
>Ga0206679_10004617_pt1 | contig 10276 bp, 7 predicted proteins | sample M110012015metaG_FD_155464 | JGI IMG/M metagenome (GOLD analysis project Ga0206679, IMG submission 155464) | Ammonia-oxidizing marine archaeal communities from Monterey Bay, California, United States - M1 100m 12015 | ecosystem: Environmental > Aquatic > Marine > Intertidal zone | place: USA... | reverse complement strand
GAAAGCCTTTAATGAGTCACTAATTCAGGATGTATTGATGCCAATGAAGGCATCCTATTTGGCCATGCCTGTTGTTGCGACATTTGTTCTTGTTATGGGCATTGGGTATATTATCGGTGGAATCAGGTCAGCTATAATTGTAGGCGCTTTATTGTTATATATTGCCTTGACGGATTGGTGGGATAGAGCACTGATTACAGCATATATGACTACTTTTGGAGTTATAGTTTCAGTAATTATAGGTATAACGGTTGGTTCTTTGTGTGCCCAAAATTCATTGGCTTCTAGGGTTATATTGCTTGTCTGTGACACCTTTCAAACATTCCCTTCATTTATTTATTTGATACCGGTAATTATGCTCTTTGGTGTAACAGACACCTCTGTCTTAATTGCCGTAATTGTATACGCAACAATACCTGCAACAAGGTATACAGTAGAAGGCCTTTGCAGTGTTCCGCCATCTTTGCAAGATGCCGGATCAATGTCTGGGGTAAGTCGTCTACAGAGGTGGCTTAAGATAGAGCTTCCTTTGGCATTTCCACATATTATGCTGGGCATAAATCAAACTGTGATTTTTGCATTGTTTATGGTAATTATTGGAGCGATGATTGGAACAGACGATCTGGGGCAATATATATTGAAAGCTTTGTCTGATAAACAAGGAACTGGAAATGGATTACTTCTTGGTCTTTGTGTTGCTTTTATAGGCCTTGCAGTAGATCATTTAATAAATACTTGGGCAAAAAAACGTAAAGAGGATTTAGGTATAGTATAGAAATTTTATTCTTTTATATAGTGAATTAATAAATAGTGAGCCTAATAAAGCAAAATATATAGTAATGACCATTGCAATGACCATTGCAATGACCATTACTAGTGTTAATGCTTTGTTAAAGTTAAATTTATTCAATATAGCTTGAATTTATATAAATAGCATTACTTTTGTTATGTGTATTATCCTTACTATATTAATTTAAAGGGGTTGGAAAATGAAAAAAAGAGTCGCAGTAATCGGTGCAGGGCCTTCAGGTTTAGCGCAACTAAGAGCATTTAAGTCCGCTGAAAATAAAGGCATTGAAGTGCCTGAAGTTGTTTGTTTTGAAAAACAGAGTGATTGGGGTGGGTTATGGAATTATAGCTGGAGAACTGGCTTAGATGAGCATGGAGAGATTGCCCATAGTAGTATGTATAGATATTTGTGGTCTAACGGCCCAAAGGAGTGCTTAGAGTTTGCAGACTATTATTTTGAAGAGCACTTTGATCGCCCTATAGCATCTTATCCTCCAAGAGAGGTGCTGTTTGACTATATACAAGGAAGAGTCTTAAAGGCAGGAGTAAGAGACAAGGTAAGGTTTAATACCACTGTAAGAGACGTGTCTTTTAGTGATGACACAAAAATGTTCACTGTTAGAGTTCACGATCTTGATAATAATAGAGCCTATGCCGAAGAGTTTGACTATGTAGTAGTAGCATCTGGTCACTTTTCCACACCAAACGTCCCGGAGTATGAAGGCTTTAGCCACTTTAATGGTAGAATTCTCCACGCACATGACTTTAGGGATGCTCTTGAATTTAAAGGAAAAGATATTCTGGTAGTTGGAAGTAGTTATTCTGCAGAAGATATCGGTTCACAATGCTATAAGTACGGTGCTAAATCTATAACTAGCAGCTATAGAACCGCTCCAATGGGATTTAAGTGGCCTAACAATTGGGAAGAGAAGCCTGCTATAGTTAAGGTTAATGGAAATACAGTGCACTTTATAGATGGAAGTACTAAGGATGTGGATGCAATAATTCTTTGTACTGGCTATGTGCATCATTTTCCATTTCTACCTGACTCTTTACGCCTAGAAACAAAGAATATTTTGTACCCTTTGGATATGTATAAGGGCGTAGTTTGGGAAAAAAACCCACAGCTAATGTATCTAGGCATGCAAGATCAGTGGTATACATTCAACATGTTTGATGCACAGGCTTGGTATGCAAGAGATATTATTTTGGGCAAAATTAAATTACCATCTTTTGATGAGATGCAAGAACACACTAAAGAGTGGCATGCCCTAGAAACCGCTGATCCTAGTGTTGCGTATGCGTATAAATTCCAAGGTGACTACATACAAATGTTGATAAATGAAACTGATTACCCTAATTTTGACATTGAAGGAATGAGACTTACCTTCCTTGATTGGAAGAATAACAAGAAAGAAGACATTATGGCGTTTAGAGATAAGTCGCATAAGTCTTTAATGACTGGCACACAGTCACCACCGCATCATACTCCATGGATTGATGCCTTAGATGATTCACTTGAGTCGTATTTAGATATATAAATAGAAGAAAATAAAATGGAAATAATTGACGGAAAAAAAATTGCTCAAAAGTTAAGAGCAGAAATTGCAAAAGAGGTCAAGGGCTATACTAGACCTCCTGGATTAGCGGTTATATTAGTTGGCTCAGATCCAGCATCTGAAGTATACGTAAAGAATAAAACAAGAGCTTGCGTTGAGGTGGGCTTTTATTCGGACCAGCTTCATAAATCAGCAAATATTACACAGGATGAGCTGTTATCAGAAATAAGCCGTTTAAACGAACATGAAACAATAGACGGAATATTAGTTCAATTGCCCTTACCAAAGCATATAGATGAAAACGCAATTCTAGAGGCTATTCTGCCTGAAAAAGATGTTGATGGCTTCAGCAGTGAAAATATAGGCAGGCTAATGCAAAACAAACCTTTCATAAGGCCATGCACTCCAAAAGGCATTATGACTATGTTGAATAGCATAGACTACAACTTAAAGGGAAAGGATTGTATTATTATTGGCGCATCAAATATTGTTGGTAGGCCTATGGCTATGGAGCTCTTAAATGCTGGAGCAACAGTAATGGTATGTCATAGTTCAACAAAAGATATAACTAAAAAAGCTAAAGAGGCCGATGTTATCATTGCTGCTGCAGGAGTAACACACCTTGTAAATGCTGATTGGGTAAAGGATGGAGCGGTAGTAATAGATGTAGGAATAAACAGAACGGATGACGGAAAACTTACTGGCGATGTTGATTTTGACACGGTTAAGGATAAAGTAAGTGCTATTAGTCCTGTTCCAGGAGGAGTGGGGCCGATGACTATTGCAACCTTATTAGAAAATACACTTACAGCATTTAAGGCTAGGCTTTAATTAATATTGCCACAAAATGCTCTTTAAATAGGGCCACTTATTGAGCTTTATAAAATTGCGATAGAATATTATTTCTATCGCAAAAGCTTAAATAATATAGATTCATCAATAGGTGAAATAGCTATAAAGATATATTTCTGTAGTTGTTAATCTGGCTAGCAACCCAGTTATGAAATGTGTATGTAGGGCTATCCATAACAGGAGAAAATTTACCGCCATCGAAATGAATTCCTTTTCGCCCTTTTTGCATGCCTTCAACTACACCAACATCTTCAATAAATACTGACTCCCAAAAACTAGAGTTTTTCTTCTTTAGATAATTTAACTTGGGTAATTCATTAGAGTTTTTTGCGTAATATATTGAAACATGCTCAATAGTTTTTGATGTGCTAATAGGCTCAAGAATAATATTATAAATATGGTCTCGATGAACTCCCAGTAAAACGTTTGGGTAAAAACAAATATACTCACTTCCCGTATCCCACTTAGGGCTTAAATTTTCAAAATCCGGGAACACCTCACCAGAATCATCTTTTAATTGTGTGTATACAATTGAACCTTGCCCAGAGAATTTGCCCTTCTCCTCAATATGGTAGTGGTCTTCAATTTTAGATACCCTGTTAAGTTTTGGATGTACAAAAGGCAGATGGTAGCTTTCAGCATAGTTTTCAACTGCTAACTTCCAATTAGTGTCAACTTTTAGGGAGAAGGATGAATTATCCCCGCCATAATATATTGGCTGTTCAAACTCCTTCCAACGCTTTATTATTTTAGATGCATAGTCAACAAATTCTGGAGCACTGTTAGAGATATTAACAAAAATAATGTCTCGCCATACATATGACCTTATTTCAAATAAGCTAAATTCTGCATGGTTTATTGACTTATGGCTATTAGAGTTAACTCCTCCAGCCATAGGTGTTGCACAAAGTTCACCGTTAAGCTTATAGCACCAGGAATGATAGGGGCAACTTATTACCCCTGAAACTTTAGTTGGCTTATCAATTAGTATCATGCCGCGATGTCTGCATGTGTTCTGAAAAACATTAATAGAGTTATTTTCGTCTCTAATTATTAATAAAGGCATACCAACAAAGTTAATTGGCTTAGCGTCCCCTATATTAGGGATGTCTTTGGCATATCCTATTGCAGACCAATTATTAAATAAGACAGCATGCTTCTCTTCTTCAAAGACATCATCATTAATGTAGTGTTCGTTTGGTAGTCCACGAGATTCTTCTATAGGACTAAGCACTGTATCTATATTAGTTAGAGGAGTTTTTTGCATATCTAATAATAGGGATAGATGTTATGGTGCAGATGTTACATATAAGTAAAGCATTTTTATTTCAATAAAATTATTAGTATCTCTTGAAATAAATTCAATCTAAAAACAAAGTAAATATATAAATCTATTGTATTAGAAAATCCCTTAGAGCTTTTACATTATCAGAAAGCAGATCTTCTCTGTCACTTGTTATATATATTGCTGAAGGCGCGGGAGTTGAAGTTTGTCCAAGAATTACAAGTTCACCACTATCAAGTTTAGGTTTTAGTAGATGTTTCCAGCCCAAGACAATACCCACATCATTACTTGCAGCTTGCAAAGCAATAATATAGTTGTTTACATGGTTGCCGTGCGCAATCTTGCCCTTATAGCCAAGAGAATTGAACCAAGAAAACCAATTAGACCAGTTCTTGTCTTTAGCTCTTAAATGTATTAGTGGTAGCTGTGCTAGTTCCTCTATAGACGGATCAGGATGCATCATTTTAAATTTAGGGCTGCATACTGGAACAAGTTCATCGTGAAATAGAGTATGTTTTTGAGTTGACTCATTTTCAACATAACCATAACAAATTTGTAAATCAACAGCGACCCCTTGAAAGTCTGGGTTATCATTGACATGTTGATTTACTGGTATTTCTGGGTTCTCTCCCCAGAACTGTGCAAGCCTAGGTGTTAGCCATAAGCTTGAAATTGCAGTTGTGCTTGATATAGCGACATCACTATTATTAGCAGATCTTTTTAGATTTGAAAGTGTTGATGATATAGCGGAGAAGCTACTTTGTAAAACCGCGAATAAAGATTCACCCTGGTCTGACAAGCTCTTTTTATGGTGTTTGCGGTCAAATAATGAAAAGTTTAAGTCATCCTCAAGGTACTTTATTTGATGACTAACCGCTCCAGGAGTTACTCCTAATTCTTCAGCAGCTTTTTTAAAATTACGATTCCGTGCAGCCGTTTCAAAGGTGGCTAGTGAGGTTAGAGAGGGTAATTTATAGTGCCTTCTTGACATAACATACTAAGCAAATAGAATTCAGTTGAATAAAAGTATACTTCAATATAGGTGCAAATGTCAAACTTATAGATTAAATAGAGCAAATATATTTGCCAATTATTTATACATAAAGTATTACTATATAAGGAAATATTTAAATATAATATCGAATTTTATATTGATATATATTCTATTTACTATATATGCTTGCCATAATATATATATATATAAATTCACCATTGTTTGAATATTATTGACTACACAAACTGATAATTAAGTGATAATGTTTTCAAAAGTTAAATATAAATTGGGAGACAAAATATGGCTTTACCTAAACATTCTAAATACCTTATTGTAGGGGCTGGCATTCACGGACTATCAACCGCTTGGAGATTGGCTGAAAAAATAACTGCTGCTGGAGAAAGCGTTGAAGGGCGTGTTACCATTATAGATAAAGCAGGAATAGCTGCTGGAGCAACAGGTATTGCTTGTGGTGTAGTTCGAAACAATTATTTTCAACCAGCAATGCGTAAATTAATGGCGCACTCTGTTAGTGTTTGGGAGAGTGACCCCGAAGCTTTCAGTTATCACCCTGTTGGTTATATGCAAATTTCTCCTGAAAGTATGAGAGAAGACGTGAAACAAATTCATGCTGAGCAACAAGAGATAGGCTATGAAAGTGTCTTTATTGAAGGTGAAGAGGAGTCTCGTGAATACATGTTAAACATGTTTGATGATTGGCAAGCTAAAGGAATTACTTCTGTTCTACATGAAAAGAAAGGCGGCTACGCCAACAATACTAAAGCTATGTATGGTCTGGCAAGTAAAGTCGAAAAGCTTGGAGTTAGAATAATTACAGGTGTCGAAGTAACAGGATTTACTAAAAATAACGAAACAGGTTCGGTTACCGAAGTACAAACTAGCCAGGGAGATATTGGCTGTGATCATGTTGTAATTGGTGCAGGACCATGGGTAAGGGATTTTTGGAAGATGCTCGATCTTCCTGCCCAAATTGAGGTTAAAGATTTAGATGGAAATGTTCACAATAATGTTGATATGTGGCGTTTTTGGCAGTTAGAAGAAGGTGTGCTTAGGGTTGAGCCAGAATTATTACAAACTAACGATGGCAAGATGCCACCAGTTCTCCATGTAGATACAGATGCTCCTTTATATTCTGACGTTGATGGATCTCTAATTACTGACCAAATATGGGGCATATACTACAAACCTGATTGGCATTTTGGCGGTATTCAAGGCGGCGCCGCACCTTACGAAGTAAAAAAATCTGCAGAAGATGTACAGATAGACCCTTATGGACCTTCAAGCCCAGAATTCGTTTCGGGCCCTGAGTTTGCTCATATGTGGGTTTCTGCATTGGCACATTGTCACAAAAGATTTGAAGGAACAATGCCAAAATACCATAAAGAGCCTTCTGGCGGAGTTGGCTGTTTCACTGCAGACAGCTTCCCTGTGATTGACACATTTAGTGAAAATGTTACTGTTATTGCTGATAGTAATCATGGCTATAAGATGCTGGGTCTAGGATGTTTGGTTGCTGAAGAGTTGCTAGGCGAGAAACAAGAACTACTTGAGCCTTTTAGATTCTCACGCTTTAAAGATGGTAAATTACATCCAGTTTCAAATAGCCCATACCCTTGGAGTTAAACTGTGAGTAAAACACGCTATTCTGCATTTAAAGTCTTAAAAGAGGCCTTGACTGGACACAAGGGCTGGAAGCCAGTCTGGAGAGATGCAGAGCCTAAAACAGATGGTTACGATGTAATTATTGTTGGCGGAGGCGGACATGGGCTTGCTACTGCATATTATTTGGCAAAAAATCATGGCATAACTAATGTTGCAGTTCTAGAACGAGGCTGGATTGGTTCTGGCAATGTAGGAAGAAATACTACAATTATACGTTCAAACTACTTGTTGCCAGGTAACGAGCCATTCTATGAATTATCTATGCAACTATGGGAGAATCTAGAGCAAGATATTAACTATAACGCTATGGTTTCTCAGCGCGGAATTATGAATCTAATTCATTCAGATGCACAGAGAGATGCTTTTGTTCGTCGTGCTAATGCGATGCTTTTTGCAGATGCAGGAGCAGAGTACCTTGATCAAGATGATATAAAGGACAGATACCCCTTCCTAGATATAAAGAATGCTCGATTCCCGATTAAGGGGGCACTATCACAACCACGTGGAGGAACTGTTAGGCATGATGCTGTTGCATGGGGTTACGCTAGAGCAGCAAGCGACCTAGGTGTTGATATTATTCAGAACTGTGAGGTTACAGGATTCAATATAAATAATGGAGTTTGCTCTGGAGTAAAAACAAATAAAGGTGATATAAAAGCCGGACGTGTTGCTGTATGTGTCGCAGGTTCATCTGGCAGAGTGATGGCTCAGGCGGGCATCAAATTACCTATAGAGAGTCACGTATTGCAGGCGTTTGTTACTGAAGGCCTAAAGCCAGTACTAGACAATGTGATTACTTTTGGTGCTGGGCACTTTTATTGCTCCCAATCTGACAAGGGAGGTCTGGTATTTGGAGGAGATATTGACGCATATAATACTTATGCGCAGAGAGGCAATTTGCCTGTTGTTGAGGATGTATGTTCTGGCGGTATGGCGATTATGCCAATGATAGGTAGGGCAAGATTATTGCGCTCTTGGGGAGGAATTATGGATATGTCAATGGACGGCTCTCCATTCATAGATAAGACAGAAATCAACGAACTATATTTTAATGGCGGCTGGTGCTATGGAGGTTTCAAAGCAACCCCTGCTAGCGGCTATTGCTATGCACACTTGCTAGCAACTGGAGAATACCATGAAGTTGCTGGAGCTTTTCGACTAGATCGTTTTAAGCGTGGAGCAATGATTGACGAGAAGGGTGTTGGAGCCCAACCTAATCTACACTAAGGGATAACTTTATGATTATTAATCACCCACTATTAGGACCAAGAGACTCAGAAGAGTTTGTTTATCTTGGCTCTACCGATTTAATTAATCGTCCTGACTGGGAGGGTGAAACGGCTGCTGAAGATTTTCATCAATACCAATATATAAGAGAAAATCCTGCCGGGGATAACCCTGAATTGTGGTACCACGAACAGGGCGACCAATCATGGTTGGTTGTTATTCGTAGTACTCTTACGCATGATATAAAAAGTGTAGAGTTGGCAGAAGATTATGCAAGAAGAATGGGACGTTCAAAATGAGTCAGATTAACAGAATTAAAGGCGGCCTTGTCGATCAAGATAGCGAGATTTCGTTTACTTTTAATGGACAATCATTAAAAGGCTATGAAGGAGATACCCTTGCATCAGCTCTATTGGCAAACAACAAACACCTAGTTGGACGCTCATTTAAATACCACAGACCTAGAGGAATATTTACTGCTGGTTCAGAGGAGCCTAATGCAATAATGGAAATTGGTTCTGGGGCATACCAAGAGCCAAATACAAGAGCAACTGTAACGCAACTTCATCAAGGGCTTGTAGCAAACAGTCAAAACCATAGGGGACCTTTAAGTTTTGACTTTATGGCTATAACTGATATGTTTTCACCTTTCTTGAGTGCTGGATTCTATTACAAGACCTTTATGTGGCCAAAAGCTTTCTGGGAGAAAGTCTACGAGCCAGCAATTCGTAACTCAGCGGGCTTGGGTAGATTGTCTAAACTAGAAGATCCAGATACTTACGACAAAGGGTTTCGTTACTGCGATATTTTAATTATTGGTGCAGGCGCCTCAGGAATTTCTGCAGCACTTACAGCGGCAAGCTCTGGAGCTAAAGTTATTTTAGCTGATGAAGATTTTCTGATGGGCGGTAGGCTGAACTCAGAAACAAATGAAATTGATGGCATGTCTGGTTCACAATGGGCTCAAAATGCGGTTGCAAAATTGAGCAATATGGACAATGTTACTTTAATGCCTGATACTACTATTTTTGGTGCATACGACCATGGAATTTATGGAGCCATTGAGAATAGAGCAAATGAGGCTAGAGAGAATAATGCTAAACCAAGACAGGTTAACTGGAGAATTTATTCAAAACGCACAATACTATCAGCGGGAGCAACTGAAAGAGCTATAGCTTTTGGTAATAATGATAGACCTGGAATTATGCTTGCAAGTGCTGTAAGAACTTATTTGAATAGGTTTGCTGTTGCTACTGGTGAAAGTGTCAGTTTATATACCAATAATGATGATGGTTGGAGAACTGCAAGAGATTTAGCTGATAAAGGTGTTAATGTAGTAGCAGTAATAGATAGTAGAAAGCTTAGCCCTATAATGGAAATACCTGGCGCAAGAATATTTATGAATACTGATGTTGTCAACACTAAAGGCAGGAGAGCTTTAAAGTCAATACAATTATCTAACGGCAAAACAATAAAAACTGACACATTGGCAGTTTCAGGTGGCTGGAATCCAAATATACATTTGACTTGTCATCATCGTGGAGTGCCAAAATATAATGACGAGATTTGCTCTTTCATTCCTGGAGATTCTGTACCGGAAGGTATGAGTGTTGTCGGGCGTGCAAACGGCACAATGGTTCTTGTAAACGCAATCGAAGAAGGACACAATAAAGGGGTTGAGATATCCAAAGAGCTTGGCTTTGATAATGAAAAGTCTGAACATGCTATTACCGACTCTATAGAGTATAACGTTTCTCCTAAGTGGAGTATTGAGAGTGGCAATAATAGAGCTTGGGTAGACTATCAGAATGACGTAACCGCAAAAGATATTAAGTTAGCTAATCTTGAGGGCTTTAAGTCAGTTGAGCATGTAAAGAGATATACTAC
>Ga0206679_10004611_pt1 | contig 10285 bp, 7 predicted proteins | sample M110012015metaG_FD_155464 | JGI IMG/M metagenome (GOLD analysis project Ga0206679, IMG submission 155464) | Ammonia-oxidizing marine archaeal communities from Monterey Bay, California, United States - M1 100m 12015 | ecosystem: Environmental > Aquatic > Marine > Intertidal zone | place: USA... | reverse complement strand
GTTACTACGATCACTTGTTTGCAGGTGGCATAGACTGGCAGCGAGACGGCGTAACAGTCGAAGAAGAAGGCTATAGTACAGAGATGATTGCCCGCGAAGCCATGCGCTTAATAGAGAAAAATTCCGGGCAACCCTATTTTCTGTTGGTCTCTTTCAATGCTCCCCACACACCCATACAGGGACCCGGTGGCAGAAAACCAGAGCATAATGGTCGCAAAACCTATCTTGAAATGGTACGCAGCATGGATACTGCCATCGGCCAGATTATAGAAACTCTGGTAAAGCAAGGAGATCTAACAAATACGGTTGTTATATTCGCAAGCGATAACGGTGGGCAGGAACCTGTCCCGTTCTGGATGGAGTGGCTTATACCGCCTACAGCGGATGGGTTTGCCGCCAACGGAGCTCTGCGAGCTGACAAGGGAAAAGTCTACGAAGGTGGTGTGCGAGTGCCAGCCTCTATCTGGTGGCCTGGTACAATTGAATCTGAACAGCTACTGGAGCAGCCTCTGCACATTGCCGATCTATTACCCACCCTGGCTGAAATCATTGGTTTTAGCCTTCCAGAACTAGATGGTGAAAGTCAGTGGCAATCACTGAGATTACATGATCCCCGAAAACGGCAACCCATGATCGTCGCCAATATGGGTAGCGAGGCACTGATCGACTGGCCATGGAAACTGGTCAAGGAAGTTTCCATGCCGTTCGTTCCGAAGTTTCTCGCCAGCGAAAATTACTATCTTTATAACCTGGGACTTGACCCTGGCGAAACAAATGACCTGGCGCAGAATCACCCCAAGGTGTTTGAGCAAATGACTAAAGACCTTCAAAGCAGGCCGCGTCGACAAGTTATTGAACTGGACCTCAGCCAGGACTCTGGTAGTTTCGGTGGTGAAGTGAATAGAAATCACTGGGCTGAATCAGTTTTAGATTGAAAAGACGCAGTCAATAAAGTTCGATAGGGTTTGTGCCATTATTTAATTCCTAAAATAGGCAAAAATTGATAACAGGGGGGGGCAACTATGGCGGCAGAGAATTCGATCAAAGCAAAGGTGGGGCCCATCCACTTAATGTCAGGGATCAAAACAGCCAATGGCGTCGCTTTCTTATTGATCATGTTTTTCGTTGGCGTCGTGGCCCCGTTTATTAACTTTGTCCAGCCGTACATTCTTACCGAGCACCTGGGTATAGAAACGCAAGTACAGGGCACGGTTAGCGGCGACCTGGCTTTCTGGTCGGAAGTTGTCATGATCGTGCTAGCGGGAATCATGGGAGCATGGTCCGATAGTATGGGCCGCCGTTTGGTATTTGCTTTCGGTCTCGGTGTGGTGGCGATTAGCTACGTACTCTATCCCCTTGCGAGTAGTTACCAGGAATTATTCCTTTATCGTTTAATCTATGCCGTAGGCATGGCAGCAATAGGTACCATGACCATAGCGTTAACAGCTGAGTATCCGACCGATCAGAGTCGTGGCAAACTCGCCGCTTCTATTGGGATCCTCAGCACATTGGGTGTGATGTTCGTTGTCGCAATTTTGTCTCCTTTACCCGATAAATTGGTTACCAGTGGTACTTCCTCCGTTGAAGCCGGACGTTATACCTTCTGGGTAACATCTGGGATTGCCTTTATAGGAATGCTCATCACTTGGTTTGGACTTTCCAGATTGAAATCTCTACGCAATAGCACACTGTCGCTGTTACAGAGACTGCGCATAGGCATCACTGCTGCGCAGAACAATCCGCGCATAACACTATCGTACGGTGCCGCCTTTGTTGGTCGTACTGATCTTGTGGTCGTCGTCATATTTTTATCCCTGTGGATCACTCATGCCTCTATGGAACAGGGCATGACCTCCGAAGAAGCTCTGATACAGGCAGGTATCATGTTCGCTGTAATCCAGGGCGCCGGTCTGCTATTTATGCCAATAATGGGATACCTGGTGGACCGGATGAACCGAGTCGTGGCCCTAGCGATAGCGACTGGGCTGGCACTGGTCGGCTACCTCTGGTTGGGATTGCTGGACCAGCCTATGGGGCCTCCTGCTTATCCCGCAGCGGTGATACTGGGTATGGGACAGGCTAGCGCTATTCTCACCGCCATGGCATTGGTCGGACAGGAAGTGACTGAGACCAACACAGGCGCAGTCAGCGGCCTATTCACTCTGTTTGGTGCTGTGGGAATCCTTTTGGCAACAAAGATCGGTGGGGTGCTGTTTGACGTCTGGATGCCCGGCGCACCTTTTGTTATCACTGGACTGGCCAACGGCGCGATTCTGCTCGCAGCGCTGGTGATAATTGCAATGGGTTTGCATCGGGATTAAGGAAAACGAGTTCAGCTCAATTCCCTTTTACGCATAAATTCAAATCGTAGTCTTGCCTTTTACCTGAAACGCTATAGTTAACTAATCTCGAGCTAAACTGAGTTACTGGCGAAGTTGAATCCGGACCCGAGAAAATAGAAACATGCGAATTTCGACCAATGGTTCGTTGCTGCCCAGCGCCGTAACGAATTCTTGGCGGGTGAGCCTAATGACATTTGTGTCTCTGCCAATGTCCAAGTACAACTGCTTTTGCCTGGCCTTCCGGCACAAATATCTTTGCGGCAACTCGGGCAAAGTCTCTGATTGAAGCAGTGATGGTTTTAAATCGAGTTTATTTCCAGACAATTTCCTCGTTGCCAATAAATTGAAAATCAGATTTGTGTAAAACCCATACTTTTGGCTAGGTCAAAACTATACCACTCATGCAAACTCTCCTTATGATGGGTTTTTCGAATCTGGTTTATTGCTAACATTTTTCCAGTTAATCTTCAGGCATCCAGATTTCTATTCGAAACCAAACCGGGGTTATTCCATGAGCAAATATTGTAAAACCATATTGAGTTTAGTTTTAGCCAGCGCTATTGCACTACCACTTAATGCACTGGAGTTAGAGGAAGTCATCGTTACCGCGCAGAAACGCGAGCAGAACCTGCAGGACGTACCGCTTTCGATTCTGGCGATATCAGGCGACGATATTCAGGCTGGCGGTTTTGAGAACATGGAGGATCTTGCCACCTTCGTGCCGAATTTGTTTATGTCGGATGCGCTAACGGGTCAGAATCTCTTTATGCGAGGTATCGGCAGCACGGTTGCCAATGAAGCTTTTGAGCAGGCGGTCGCACAATTCCACGATGGGGTTTATTACGGTCGCGATAACTTGAGCCAGAACGGCTTCTTTGACCTCGAACGGATCGAGGTGGTGCGTGGTCCGCAGCCAGTATTTGCCGGCCAGAGCGCGACCGCTGGCGCACTGAGTTATATTAGCCGTCGCCCTGGTAAGGAACCAGAAGGGAGCATCATGGCCTCCTATGGTAATGACGAAGAAGTAAGCATCGAGGCCGCTTTTGGTGGTCCTGTGTCCGATACATTCGGAGTTCGAATTTCGGGTCGTTTTTATGAACTTGGTGAAACCGGCTACACGCACGTACTGACAGGCGACGATCTGGGAACCAAGGAAAACACAAGCTTTCGAGTTCTCGGCGTATGGACTCCGAATGATAAATTTGAGGCAACCTTTAAGTATGAATTCCAGGACGTCTCTCAGATCGGTGTTCCACGCGAATATACTCGCTGCGAAACAACCCCTAATCTCAGTGTCGCTTTCACCCCCCTCGCCCCAGCCATTAGCGCACTGTGCGCGCTGGATGCTGCATACAACGGTATCGATTTAGATAGCCTGGACGGCGTCGTCGGCTCCGGCGGTGCACAGGATGTGCTAGTAGCGATGAACGAACTCAATGCTGCCAGCGGCGCCACATTCGGCAGCCCCAACTACTGGGGTGCTCCGATGCCCTTATTCGTTAGTCCGGTCGCCTCTGGTCTGAATAAGGTGGGGATCTTCAACGAAGATGAGGAGCGCGACCAGCAGGTAGATGTGCTTTTGCTTGCTTTTGACTGGGGTATTGGCGACAACGGAATTGTCATGAGTTCACAAACGTCATCCCTACAATACGATAAACATGACATTCTCGACCCGGACATGAGTAGCTTTGCCGTATTTGTTGGCGAACGCCGTGAAGACTTCAAACAGATTTCGCAGGAGATCCGCTTTACCTCAGCTCAGGATCAAAAATTCTCTTGGATGGTTGGAGCGTATTATCAGGAACATGATCTGACCACGGCAATTCAAGTGCATCTACCATGGACCTTTGATATCCCCTTGTTTCTTTTTGGGGCCCCGCCAAATCCAGCTAATGACGGATACTCAGCTATTAGCTACGGCGGTCCGCTGGTCGAAAACTCTAAATGGACCTCTCTATTTTTTAGCACGACCTGGAACCTGTCGGATACTTTCCGGATCAATGTTGGCGGTCGTCATCAAAGCATCGACAAAACCGGGACCGAGAACCCACAGGTAGCGCGCCTACCTACCGGCGGCTCTAGGTACGAAGCACTTTCCGCCATCGGTCCTCCGGTATCAGGAAGAATCGACGCCAGTGACTTTTTGCCAGAAGTTGGTTTTCAATGGGATGCCTCTGATGCGGTCATGATTTACGCGAAGTATTCGGAAGCTTTAAAAGCTGGTGGATTCGTAAAATCGCCGCCGATCGGTGGCGCTGTTCCGGATCCTTTTACTTATGACAATGAGGTGGCTGAGGGCTTCGAAGCTGGCATAAAAGCACTGTTGTTCGATGGCAGGCTGACTTTGAACGCGTCTTACTATGATACGGACTTCACTGATCTGCAGGTCACTATCTTAAATGCTGATACAGCATCTTTCGAGACCCAAAACGCCGCGGCAGCGCATACCACGGGCTTCGAGATTGATGGGCGTTGGGCTGTTACCGATAACTTCTCTGTCGGCTTTGCGGGTTCGGTGAGTGAGGCGCAATATGACGATTACTTTGGGCCAAACTGTAATACTCTGGATGAAAAAATCGGTCCGACTGGGAAGTGTCAATTCCACCCTGATAACCCCGGCGCGTTAGCCTTTAATGCAAGTGGCGTGACGCTTCCGTACGCTCCGGACTGGGTGGTAAACCTGCAACCGGAGTATCTGACCAACGTGAACGGATTTGATATCAGCATCGGTGCTAATATGGTATGGAGTGACGGCTTCAGTATTGCTGGCGTCACTGGTGATCCTTTGAGCGAGGCTGCTGAATGGATGCGAATTGACCTGCGTCTTGCGATTGCTCCAGTAGACGGCAAGTGGGAACTGGCCGTTTATGGGCGCGATGTGACTGATGAGCGTCGTCAACACACCAATGCATACAGCTTTCTGAGCAGGAGCTTGGCGCCCGTGTATGATGCCGGTGGTATCGGTCGTGAGCGCGGCGCACGATACGGGGTACAGTTACGCGTGTTATTTTAGTGGTCATATACGATGGCTTCCCAAATTAACAGATTTCTAACGATATCAGTCGCCTAAGATGAGGTAGATTAACAATGCTTGATAAAGTCGAACGCATGTATGCAACACCCCCCTATCCCCCTTTCCCGAGGGCTGAATATACCGATCGCGTTCGCCGCTTAAAAGAAGAGATGGTGAAGGCCGAACTCGATGTGATGGTCATGTGGGGAGAGAATAATATCCGCTATTTTACCGGATTCTTGACGAATCACTTTCCTCCCGTCACAGTCTGCCCGGGCGTTTTAATCGTCGCGATCAATAAAGAGCCGGTCATGATTGTTCCAAACTTTTTCCAGGGAGTTGTAGAAGGCTTCACCTTTATTAATGACATTCGTGTTCAACACAATCCCCATGTCACAGAAAACCTGCGAGGCATGCCAAGAGAAGTGGCAGAAGTCACGAAAGAACTCATGGGCAGTAGCAAGGGCCGCGTTGGCGTCGAAGGTGGCATCAAGGGAGGTATGACCGTTCCACGGCCTCTCAATGATATCGATGAGTTCCGAGCAGCGCTCTCGGAAGTAGAGTTCGTTTATGCTGCAGACCAAATATGGAATGTCCGCATGATTAAGTCCCTACTCGAGGTGGAGGCATTAAGTATCGCCTGCCAGGCAGACGTCAAGGCCTACCATGATTTGATTGCCGAATTTGAATGGGGCTGGACTGAGAAAGATGTCGGTCTATTTGTACGTAAAAAACTGCTTGATTACGCCGACGAATGTCTGCCCAATCTTTGTATGTCTAGCCGACGAAAGGTGTTCATGGCCGATATCCCGGCCTGGGATGAAGGCATCCCCCTAATGCCGGGAGATCGCCTGGTGCTGGAACCCTTGCCGCAAGTTAAAGGGTACTGGGGAAGCTCGGGTCGCACATTCCATATGGGCCCTGCACCGGCGGAAGAGATTCACAAGATACAGATCCTGGATCGTGGACGGCAGGTAGCCGCAGAGATGACTAAACCCGGTGTCACAAGCGGTTCAATCATGGATGCGATTAACGACACCCTGGAGGATGGTGGTCTGCACTGCTCCCTCGATCAAGGCGGACACGGTGTTGGAATTGATGGTCAGGAACCTCCGGCGATCGCCCTGGGAGAGACATTTGAGGTTCAAGAAAATATGGTGCTGGCGTTAGAGTGCTGGATGTTTGAGACGGATGATAACGGCCACCATAGAGTTTACGGAGGCGAAGACTATGTGCATGTCACCAAAGATGGTTGCGATCTTTTGCCAACCTTCCCAACCGATATCATGACCTTAGGCAAGTAAGAGTCTGGACAGAAAAACCTGGGAATACCCTAAATCATGAAAAAAGCTGTTTTTGTTGCACCTACGATCCACGAGTACTCCGACCCTCAAAATCTGGTGGATCTAGCCATATTGACGGAAACAGCTGGTTGGGATGGGTTTTTTATCTGTGACCATTTGCTACTCGACCCTGATGGCATGCTTCCGCTGTCCGACCCCAGTATTGTTCTAGGCGCAGTCGCAGCGGTCACCAACAAAATCATAATAGGGGCAATGGTTACGCCGGTATCTCGTCGACGACCATGGAAACTGGCCAAAGAATTCTCCACACTCGATCAACTATCAAATGGTCGCTTACGAATAGGTGTTGGACTGGGAGGGCTAGAGCAGGAATTTTCAAATTTTGGCGAAGATCCCGACATGAAAATACTGGCGAAAAAAACCGATGAAGGCCTCGCCATTATGGAACAGTTACATCTGGGTGAGGCGGTGAATTTCGATGGGGAAATATACCAAATCGAAGGTGCAAGACTGCTGCCACGGCCAATCCAACGTCCACGCATTCCTGTTTGGGTTGCTGCTATGCTGCCAGCGAAACCAGGGCAACGCAGAGCTGCACGGTGGGATGGCATCATGCCGCAAGTTATGCCCGTGATGGTGAACGAGTCGCAGGATATTTCGAACCTGGACATGCGCGTCATTATGGAGCCCAGCCCGGAACAGATCAGAGAAGTGCTTGAATTTACATCACCTCTTCGTAATACAGATGATCCATTTGATGTCGTGGTCTCAGCGATAAGCTATGGACTGGATAAGGCTGCGGTAAACGAAAAATTACAATCTTTTCAAGACGCCGGTACCACCTGGTGGTTGGAATGGCTGGAATGCGGCAGGCCCGACTCCTTAGCGGATGTGCGAGAACAGATTATGGCGGGTCCACCGGGAGATTGAGAATTTGTTGTTGCTAACACTGATGGCTCACCCTCAAAGCTAAATCCGACACAATATTTATTTCTAGTACTAAAGGAGATCCACATGCCCACCCTGGTCATGACAGTTCCCGTCCCACCGGGACAAACAACCGCACTGGAACAGCATATTGCAGAGGCTAGTGAGCACCCAGATTTTGATAAGACGCTCAAGGGTTTTGGCATATCACATGAGAGTTGGCATATACAGGAAACGCCACAAGGAGACATGCTTATCCAGGTATTTCAGGCAGATAACCCAAATGAAATGCTGGCGGCATTTGGCCAATCGCAGGACCCACTACCGGTCTTGCAAAAGCAATTTCTTAAAGAGACGCTGGGCATCGATCTTTCTGAGCCACCGCCCGGGCCTCCGCCGAGAATTATCTTTGAATGGCCGTAGCTGACCGACCACTGCTGCATAAAGTTTGTATCGCCTCGGATAATCTAGTTGTCAGTGGTGCATTAAGTCAATGTTAATAGGACGGAAGGGACATACCCATGCCAAGTAACGTCGTCAAAGATATTGTTATACCCAAGTGTTCAGGCAAGACAATGAAAGTCGAAAAAGGCCAGGTATTTCGTGTCATCGCACATGAAGGTAAGCAGGTAGCCGATCTTACGTTTTTGAATGCCCATAATTTTAAAGAGCACTTCGCCGCCGAGCACTCTGCAGTGTTAAATAGCATGCAAGGGACGGGTGGTTATTATCGCATCACAAAACTCTACTCCAAACCGCCCTATGAGAATGTCATGGCCACCGTCATCAGTGACAGTGTGGGTAACGGTGCTAGAGGAGGAGAACGGGCAGGACATTTCATGATGTGTCACTGCTCAAATCGATTATTGAATCACCTTGGCATGCCAGGAACCCGGACTTGTAGTGATAATTTTGCTGACGCCTTCAAAGAGATTGGCCTAAATCAGGAAGATACCTATGACGAAACCATTTTTAATGTCTGGATGCAGTCGTGGATAGGTGAAGATGGCGGCATGTGCTCCGCCCAACCACTGGCAGAAATCGGTGACACAATAGATTTTCTGGCAGAGATGGACATTATTGCGGTTATTTCGGTCTGTCCAGACGAAACCAGCCCTTGTAACGATTTTAAAGCTAAATCTTTGAGGTTTCAGGTTTTAGAAGGTGAGGAGTAAGTAATAATGTCTGCAAGCGTAATAAGTGACTTTATTGTACCCAAAAGTTCAGGTAAGGCCTTCAAAGTCAACAAGGGGCAATTACTGCGCGTCATAGAATGTGAAGGTAAGCAAGTGGCCGGCCTCATGTTTTTCAATGCACATAATTTCAAGGAACAATTTATGGCTGAGTTTTCCGGCGGACTGAGTTATTTCCAGCCACCCGATTTAGGCCGTATCGGTAGTCATTACAGACTAGGAGAACTCTATTCCAAGGTGCCTTACGAAAATTTAATGTTAAGGGTAACCGATAATAAAATTGGCGATCATTTTCTCGGGACCCACTGCACGAAAAAAACAATGGAAATCCTGCAGGCACCGGGTCATCGAAGCTGTAGTGACAATTTCGCAGAGGCGCTACGCGAGTATGGCCTGCAACTTGAAGATATATACAGTCCCAGTGTGCTCAATGCCTTCGCAAATATCACTATCGACCAAAAGGGTGATGGCAGCATACAAGTCAAACCACCTCGCAGTGAGCGGGGCGACTATATTGAATTTCAGGCAGAGATGGATGTTTTAGTAGCCGTTTCTGCGTGTCCGGATGATCAATCCGCCATCAATGACCACGTCTGTAAAGCCATAAAAATCCAGATTTTGGAAGAACCATAAAGGACTGGATCAATAAAAAATGACGCATACTGGATATCATGCGGCGAACATGGGGGTAGAAAGCCGTTGATAATTACGCGGGGCTGCCTCCTAACAAATTCTCTCTTAATATGTTTTTACCTGAATGTTGATAAGCTATCTTCAATTCTCGACAACTGCAGTTCACCCTGTGTTGTTATCGATCTTGTGTCTACGGCAACCCCGCTGCTTATTCCTGAAATTCAAGACAATTAACATCAACATCGAAAATACCGTAATATTCACTTGATAGGTGGTGAAAAAAATGCTTAAAAATTGTGGAATGATTGCTCGTCTTTCGTTGCTGTTACTTGTTTGCTTGGTAACATCCGTTGGATTTGCCCAGACAGAAAACCGATACAGCGGACCAATTATTGATATGCATTTACATGCGTATACAAATGAGGATTTTATGGGACCTGTTCCCAATCCCGCAACAGGTAAGCTATCCGTCAAAAATGCCACTGAACATCGTCAACATACCATTGCGATCCTGAAAAAGCACAACATCGTAATGAGCGTAGTCGATGGTAAAACCCCTGCCGCTGTCAATCAATGGACCCAGATATTGGGAGATAGCGTCATGACAGGACTTCGAATTGAGGACCCCAAAGAAGAACTCGACCTTAATCTTTTCAGGGAATGGGTAAAGAATGGAGATATAGATCATTTTGGAGAAATTGGAACAATCTATGCTGGCTATTCACCTTCGGATCCTATCTTTAATCCTTACTGGGAAATTTGTGAAAAATTCGATATTCCCGTCAGCATACATACGGGTGGTAGCTACCCTGGAATACATACGAGTAATACAGCTTTTCGGCTACGCAATGGGGACCCATTCTTGGTTGAAGA
>Ga0206679_10004610_pt1 | contig 10286 bp, 8 predicted proteins | sample M110012015metaG_FD_155464 | JGI IMG/M metagenome (GOLD analysis project Ga0206679, IMG submission 155464) | Ammonia-oxidizing marine archaeal communities from Monterey Bay, California, United States - M1 100m 12015 | ecosystem: Environmental > Aquatic > Marine > Intertidal zone | place: USA... | reverse complement strand
ATTTTAACAATAGTTCCATGTCAGCACTAAGCTCTGTAAGAGCTGGTAACGTTATAGGTGGGGGTGATCTATCCCAAGATAGGCTTATCCCTGACATAGTTAGGGCTATTAAAGATAACTCAAAAGTTTCTATACGAAATCCATTAGCCACAAGGCCATGGCAGCATGTTTTTGAGCCGTTAAATGGATACTTGATGGCCGCAGAAGATTTATTTCAAAATGGGCATGTTAATAATACATCTTGGAATTTCGGCCCTCTAATTACTGATATCAGGAGCGTTGATGAAATAACACAATTATTTTGTCAAATTTGGGGAGATCTAGATATTATTGAATACGATAAGACATCACAAGTTCATGAAGCTAACTTATTAAGTCTCGATGTAAGTAAAGCCTATCATGAGCTCAAATGGAGACCCAAATGGTCGCTGAATGAATCAATGTCGCACATAGTAAATTGGTATAAGGAATATATTTCTGGGGGCGATCTTCTTGACTTAAGCAAGGAACAGATACAATTATTTTTTATAAAGAATAATTAAATTAATATCTTGAAATTAAAAAAACACAGAGTTTAAAATAGATATCACTCAGATGTTCAATCCAAAAGTTACTGTTATTATTTTATCATACAACCAGGATGAATATATTGCTGATGCAATTCAAAGTGTTCTTAATCAAACATATAATAACTTAGAAATTGTTATCAGTGATAATGGATCAACTGATAGCTCAAAAGAGATAATTAAAGGCTTTGCAGAACTAGATTCCAGAATCATTTTTTTAGATTACCCTGAAAACTTTAAAATTACAGTTAGACAAAATAAAGCTGCTCAAATATCCACCGGTGATTTTATTAGTTTGCTTTATGGAGATGACTTCTATCTTCCTAATAAAATTGAGAAGCAAATAGCAGCTTTTAAAAACCTTTCATTAGATTGGGGAGTAGTACATGGACCAGGTTTTAGGGAGGATGTAAAGACATTAAAAAGAGATCTTTCGCATGTTACAAAAGCCCATGGAGATTGTTTATTAGACTTATTAGAAAATTTTTCAGATGGTTTTATCAATCCAATATCTCCACTTGTTAGAAGAGAGTGCTATTTATTGAACCAGTCTTTTGAAGAACTTTTTACAGAGGGTGAAGGTGTATTTTTTCGATTTGCTATGAAATATAAATTCTATTATGTAGATGAACCTCTAGTGGTAATGAGGGAGCATGAAAAAAATATGGGCAAAGCAATTATTAAAAATGGAGATGTTCATAGCTTTTGCATGAATAAAATAGCTGAGCACCCTGATTTCCCAATTGAATATACTGGACCTTTAAGAAAACACGAATCCAGTCACATGTTTGGAGTAGGTTTTGAGTGTTTTAGAGGAAATCTTAATATTGAAAAAGGGGTTGAGTTAATAAGAAAATCAGCGAAAGTATATCCACTTAATCTTTTGCGTATTAGGTTTATGGGGGTATTTGCACTTACATTTTTCCCTGTGATTATTTTAAAAAAATTTATAATTTTATTATCTTTTATTCTTAAATGGGATCATCAAAAATCACTCGAAGATTATTATTCTTAGTAGTGCAATCTAGAGGCTTTTATTTATCAATACTATAAAAAAATCTACATTTAGCTTTAAAAGCATCTTTTCAACAAGCTCGTTTCAGCTATTAATTTTCATTTCAGGTCTTGTAATTAACAAGTGTATAGCAGTATTTTCTGGCCCTACAGGCATTGCTCTTTTTGGAGTAATTAAGAATTTTCATATTTTTTTCGGAAGTATATTAAAGCTTGGCTCGGATAATGTAATTATTAATAGAGCTTCAAAGGCTTCAAAATCAACAGCTCTAAAAAAAGAATTAATCTCATCTATTTTCAAGCTATGTTTTTTTCAAATAATTTTTGTTTTTTTTGCATTAATAGCGCTAGACGATCTTATATACGACTTAGTTTTTCAATCAATCATACCTTTTGAGGAAAAGTGGTTAATTAGATTAATACTGATCTTAATATTTTTTACAGTATTTTCTGAGATGATCGTCAGTTTTTTTAATGGCCTCCTTGATTTAAAAAAAGTTTTTATCTCAGGATTCTCAGGATCAATATTCACTATGCTTTTCGCACTAGCAATTAAGCCAACTTCTTTTTTAGAAATATCTTTTTTAGCACTTTCTAGTGGATTATTTTCTGCAATTATTCTCTTATATTTCTTATTTCAAAATTCTTATATTTTTTCATCGAATACAAATAAAGATGCTAAAGATTCTAAACCTCAATTGCCTATCTCTCTCGCACTTCTTATTCAACCAATCTTAGTGTCGAGTGCTTTTTTAGTTATTCAAAATTTAATTAGCTCAAACTATGGAATGAAAGAACTTTCTTTTTTTGTACTGTGCTCAACTCTTATAGGTGTAATTATGAGCTTGATGATGGCCTCTGGAAGAATGTACTTTTTACCTAAATTAGGAGCCTTAACTGATTTTGATGAAAGGAATAAATTCTTTCAAACTAACATATACTTTTTTCTGATAGCTGCATCTTTAGTTTCAATTGTTCTATTCTTTTTTGCCCCATTGGTTATTCAAATACTATATTCGGGTGAGTTTTTAGAAGCTGCGGTTCTATTAAGTCTATTTTCTTCTACAATTATTTTGAAATCATTTGAATGGATTATAGCTATCTCATCATGGGAGAAGAATAGGTTTCAAATTTATATTATTCCAGAATTTATTAGAGAAATTCTTTATGTAGCAACATGCTTTATTTGTATTGCATGGCAGCTTGAATTTATGTTTATTTTTGTTGGTTTTTTATTCTCTGAGATTATCGCTTCAATATTCTGGATTGGATACTTGCATTTCTTCAAATCAGAACTTAGCATTAACCCTCTTACAATAGTAGCTGTTTATCTAACTACTTTTATTTTAATTGTTTTGAATTATCATGCCATATAGTTGTTCACCATAAAAAATAATTATGAGCGTTGAAAATAAAATAGTCTTAGTTGATTATAAAATGGGAAATTATCACTCCGTAACTCATTCTCTACATAGAATAGGAGTTGAATCAATCATATCATCAGATCCTGAAGTGATCCTTTCAGCAGATAGAATCATTTTAGTGGGAGTAGGACATTTTCAAAAAGCAATGGAAAATCTTCATTCTTTAAATTTAATAGATTGTTTGAATCAATTTGTATTGATTCAAAAAAAACCAATTTTAGGTATTTGTTTAGGCATGCAATTGATGGCTCAATACGGTGAAGAGGGTGATTGCAGTGGTTTGGGCTGGGTAGATGGAACAATTAAGAAATTTAAAGTTAGTGATAATTTAAAATTTAAAATTCCACATACTGGTTGGAATCAAATTGAGTATCAAAAAGAAAGCCCGATTATGAATAAGATTCCAAGTTCTACAGAGTTTTATTTTGTTCACTCTTATTTTTTTCAAAGTGATAATCAAGACATTGTGTTAAACACAACAAATTATTCTACTAGTTTTATTTCAGCAATTCAGATTGAGAATATATATGGTGTTCAATATCATCCTGAAAAAAGTCATGATCAGGGATTACAATTCTTATCAAACTTCATAAACTTATAAGTATTATGTTTCGCCCCAGAATTATTCCAGTTTTACTTTTAAAAGACAATTCTTTAGTTAAATCTGTTCGTTTTAAAAAATTTCAATATATTGGTGACCCAATGAATGCTGTCAAACTTTTTAATGAGTTTAAAGCCGATGAGTTAGTATTCCTTGATATTAGTGCAACGAAGGAAGATAGGTTAGTTTCTCTTGATTTAGTTAAAGCTGTTGGTGAAGAAGCGAATATGCCTTTTGCAGTTGGAGGAGGTATTAAATCTTTAAAAGATATTCAAGAAATCATCTCTCATGGGGCAGAAAAAGTTATTCTAAGCTCACATGCCATCAAGAACCCAACTTTCATTAAAGAAGCATCTAATGCATTCGGTACATCCACAGTAGTAGTTTGTATTGATGTAAAGAAAAATTTTTTTGGTAACCAAATTGTATATATTGATAATGGAAAGATTAGCGCTCGGATTGACCCAGTTCAGATGGCAATTATGGCTGAAAAGCAAGGAGCAGGAGAAATTATTATTCAATCCATTGATAGAGATGGTTTAATGAAAGGGTATGATTTGGAATTGACAAAGAGAATTTCAGAAAATATTTCTATTCCTGTTGTTGCTCTTGGTGGGGCGGGTAATTTTGATCACTTAATAGAATGTTATAAAAATACTTATGCAAATGCTATGGCAAGTGGAAGTTTTTTTGTTTTTCATGGGCCCGAGAAAGGTGTTCTTATCTCTTATCCTGATTCAAGGTCAATTGAAGAACTAAGGTAAAACTTTATTTAATTATAAAAAAATACTGAATTTAACAAGCTTTTATATGATGTATAATCCATCAATGAAATATCAAATTTGTTCTAGATGTGTCATGGATTCATCTGATCCTGATATTTTTTTTGATTCTCAAAATCATTGCAATCTTTGCAATGATTTTTTTGATTTCAAGCAAGCGATTGCATATAAAAAAGGTGAAAGTGAAAAAAAACTTGAAGAGCTGGTTTTCAAAATTAAAAAATCAGGTAGAAAGAATAAGTACGATTGCTTGATAGGAGTTAGTGGTGGCGTTGATAGTTCTTATGTTGCATATCTTGTCAAGGAGCTTGGATTACGACCACTTGCTTTGCATATGGATAATGGATGGAATTCCGACCACTCAGCTGCAAATATTAGAAATATATGCTCAAAACTAGAGATTGATTATATTAGTCATGTTCTTAGATGGGATGAATTTAAAGATATACAATTATCTATTTTAAAATCTTCTATTGTTGAAGTAGAGCTTCCTACAGATATTGCTATTACCGCAGTTTTACATAGAGCAGCAGCCCAACATAATATTAAATATATTATTGGAGGAGGTAACTATGCAACTGAAGGAATTTTACCAGAATCATGGTTTTATAACCCAAGAGATAAAAAGCTCTTAAAGGCAATTCATAAAAGATTTGGAACCGTTCCAATGAAGACTTTCCCAACTTTTGATTTTTGGCAAGAGATTTACTACAAATTTTTTAAAGGAATTAAGATGGCTTATTTGTTGAATTATTTTCCTTACTCAAAAGAGGAGGCTATGAATATATTAGTTTCCAAATTTTCCTATCAAGAATATGGAGGAAAGCATCATGAATCTGTGTTTACTAGATTTGCACAGTCTTATATTCAACCAGTTAAATTTAATGTAGATTATAGGCGTGCTACGTTGTCATCATTGATTTGTAATGGGATTATTGAGAGAGATGACGCCTTGAAAGAGTTGAGTAAACCATCTTTTGATAGCGCAACACTTAATGCTGACAAAGAATATGTTGCCAAGAAGTTTAATATATCTGTTGATGAATTAAATGCAATTATTGATGCTGAACCTAAATCTTATAAGGATTATCCAAATGATGAGAGGTTGTTGACTTTCATTTACAAGATTTATAGACGCTTTTTTAAACCTCAAAATACAAATTAAAATTTTATGAATATTTCCAAAGTTAGAGTTTGTGTAATTGGTCTCGGTTATGTTGGTTTGCCATTAGCTGTAGAATTTAGTAAAAAAATTACAGTGATTGGATTTGATATCAATACAAAACGAATTGAGGAATTAAATCGCAATGAGGACCATACAAATGAATTAACATCTAGTGAGTTAAAATCAGCAGGCAGCATCTCTTTCACATCTATTGAAAGCGATATTTCAGATTGCAATTGTTATATTGTCACTGTTCCTACGCCAATAGATGCTAATAAGAAGCCTGATTTAATGCCGCTTATCGAGGCCAGTGAACTCGTTGGTCGAAATTTAGATAGAGGTGATACTATCATTTATGAGTCTACAGTTTTCCCAGGCGCAACTGAGGAAGTTTGTGTCCCAATACTAGAGAAACATTCTAAGCTAAACTTTAATAGTGATTTTTTTGTAGGATATTCTCCAGAGCGTATCAACCCTGGGGATAAAGAGCATAGATTACCTGATATTAAAAAAATAGTTTCTGGTTCGAATTTAGATGTTTTAGACTTCGTTGATTCTTTATATGGGCTTATCATTGTTGCTGGAACCCACAGAGCTGAAAGTATCAAGGTAGCTGAATCAGCTAAGGTGATAGAAAATACTCAACGAGATTTAAATATTGCGCTTATAAATGAGCTATCCATTATCTTTGATCACTTAAATATTGATACTGAGTCAGTTTTAAAAGCTGCTGAGACAAAATGGAATTTTTTTTCATTCCGGCCTGGTTTAGTTGGGGGTCACTGTATTGGCGTGGATCCTTATTACCTCACACATAAAGTCCAAGAAATTGGCTATGAACCAGAAATTATTTTAGCTGGCAGGAGGCTCAATGACAGTATGAGCAAGATAGTTGCTTCAAAAATTTTTAAACAAATGGATAAAAAACAATCAAAAAATATCTTAATCATGGGATTATCATTTAAAGAAAATTGTCCAGATATAAGAAATACAAAAGTAGTAGATATATATACTGAATTACAAGGGTTAGGCTGCCAAGTATCTATATTTGATCCATGGGTCGATAAAGAAATTGCTTGGAATGAATATGCCATAACCATGATCGATTATCCTGAAGAAAAACAATATGATGGAATAATACTAGCTGTTGGACATAATGATTTTAAAGAAATGGGCGTTGAGAAAATAAGAAAATTTGGTGCAGACTCTCACATACTTTTTGATTTGAAATATATTTTTGACCAATCAGAGGTCGATTTGAGACTCTAATAATTCATGTCAAAATATCAAAACATACTCAAGAACTTGCAACTTAAACCTAATAAATGGCTTATTACAGGCGTGGGAGGCTTTATTGGTAGCAATTTACTTGAAAATTTATTAGGGCTTGATCAAAGCGTTATAGGAATTGATAATTTTGCTACAGGCCATAAAAAGAATTTGGATAACATACAGTCATGTGTAAAGAAAGAGCAATGGAAAAATTTTACATTGATAGAAGGTGATATCAATGATCTTGATATCTGTATGCAAGGGTGTGATGGAGTGGATTATGTTCTTCATCAAGCAGCTATTGGATCAGTGCCAAGAAGCATTAAAGATCCTATTAATACCAATTCAAGCAATGTTTCTGGATTTTTAAAAATCCTGGTTGCTGCTAGAGACTGTAATGTTAAAAACTTTGTATATGCTGCAAGTAGTTCTACTTATGGCGATCATCCAGATTTACCAAAAAAAGAATATTTAATTGGCAACCCTCTCAGTCCTTACGCTGTTACAAAGTACGTAAATGAGCTCTATGCATCAGTCTTTGCTTCAACTTATGGGATGAGCACGATAGGGCTTAGATACTTTAATGTTTTTGGACGAAGGCAAGATCCAAACGGAGCTTATGCTGCGGTAATCCCTAAATGGATAGATGCATTTATTACAGATAATCCAGTATATATTAATGGTGATGGAACGACATCTAGAGATTTTTGTTACATAGAAAATGTGATTCAAGCAAACTTATTAGCTGCCTTAACAGAGAATTTAAGCGGATCAAGTGAAGTATTTAATATCGCTGTTGGAGAGCGTACTTCATTAACTCTACTTGCTGACTTAATCAGAGAATCTCTTCCTGAGGGAAGTAAATCTGAAATAATGTATCAAGATTTTAGACTTGGGGATGTTATGCACTCCCAGGCTGATATCTCTAAAGCAAAGGAAATATTGGGATTTAATCCAATTTATGATGTCCAATCAGGAATTAAAGAAACAGTTAACTGGTATTTAAAAAATAAAAATATTATAAGTTAATTTTTTGATGATGTTCTAAAAGCATTATATTGCTTACCTGCAAATCTTATCTCTACATTAATCGTCGCAAGCAAGGCATGTACTTTTTTAAATGACATTGGATATTCATATTGAGCATACATCCCATCAAGAGTGTCTAGGACTGCCCAATCCTCTAGTTGTTTCTCATCCAAGTCAAGCAAGCCCTTATAATCATATACTGGTATAAAACAATCAGATATAAATCTAGAATTAAAGAATATTTTTCTAATTATACGTTTCAGCTTCAAAAGCACTTTTATATTATTGATTAAAAATTTTTCACAGTTTTCATACTTTATAAGATTTTTAAAAAAAGGTCTCCATAAGAAATATTTTGGGGACAAGAATCCAACTTTAGGAGGCGGGTATATATCAAAAACAACTTCACCATCTTGCTTAACAAAATCATATAACTTTTTAATTGAATCTTTCGGAGAGGGAGTATGTTGAAGAACCCCTCTGCAGATTATGATATCAAATTTTTTATTTGGTATTAGTTTCAAGAAATCAGCTTTGATGCGATTACAATTTTGATTAGATTGGGCAACATTGAAAAATATTGCTTGAGAAAGATCAACAAGCACAAGATCTTTAGCATGCTTAACAATATGTTCTGAAAATCTTCCAGCTCCACAGCCAATCTCTAAGACAGATTTGCCTTTGAAATAACTTAGATCAGAAAATATAACATTCTCTAGTAAATCTTGTGAGCATGTAAATCCATTCTTGCTATCAATTTGTATGTCAACATGATCTCTCCATTGTTTCCCAAAATTTGCAACATACTTGTCATCTTGGTCTAGTATAAGGACCCCATTATTTTCTTGAAATTCATTACTAAAATATTTTGAAGTCGTCATAGTTATTAAAGAAAAATCTAGAGAGGAGATTATAAACCTATTTTGATTCGTGAGATATACTCATTTTGGGTTAATCTGAAGAGCTCTTGGTCGCATAATTTCTTAAAATTACCCAAGAACAAGGCAATTAATTATTAACAAAATTAAAGAAAAATCTAGTAAGATTTGTTAATTATTCTATAGGTTTTTTAAATGTGTGGTTTTACAGGCTTTTATCTAAATAGTGACATGCCACAACAAGGTCTAGAGGAAACTGTCATAAAAATGGCAAATACATTAGAGCATAGAGGGCCAGATGATTCAGGGATATGGATTGATTCTCAAAAACGTATAGCTTTAGGGCACAAACGACTTTCTATCATTGATGTTTCTTCCTCAGGTCATCAGCCGATGACTTCAGAAAGTCATAAATATGTTATAGCTCTTAATGGAGAAATTTATAATCATATCCAGTTGCGTCGAGAACTTAATGAAATTAATCCTAAACGTAAATGGAATGGTCATTCAGACACTGAAACACTGCTTGCAGGATTTGAGGCATGGGGAATTAATAAAACTCTCAGCAAATCAGTTGGTATGTTTGCAATGGCATTATGGGATAATAAAAAAAATCAATTACATTTAATAAGAGATAGGTTTGGTGAAAAACCTTTATATTATGGTTGGATAAAAACTAATAAAGGTGCAGTTTTTGCATTTGGCTCAGAGTTAAAGTCATTGAGAGCATATCCAGGATTTCGAAATAGAATTTCCAGAAATGCGCTTAAACAGTATTTTAAATATATGTATGTTCCAGCACCGTACAGTATGTTTGAAGATATTTATAAGCTTGAGCCTGGCTCAATGATCTCTATGAACTCGCTCCCAAATAACCCTCCAACTGATTTAATTCGTGCAAATAATGGGCAAGATTGCACATATGAAGGATTAAAACTATCTAAATGGTATAAATTTAAAGAAGTAGTTTCAACAAATTCAAAAAACTTGCTCTCTGATGAGCAAGAAGCCACATCATTGTTAGAGTCTCAACTAGAGGAAACAGTAAAAATTCAAAGCTTGGCTGATGTCCCGTTGGGAGCCTTCCTTTCAGGTGGAGTTGACTCCTCAGCTATTGTTGCAATAATGCAAAATCATAGCAAAGCCCCAATCAAAACATTTACCATAGGCTTTGAGGAGGCTAAATTTGATGAATCGGAATATGCCAAAGCAGTTTCTTCACACTTAAAAACTGATCATTATGAAATGAGGGTGACATCAAAAGATGCTCTTTCACTAATTCCACAATTACCACATTTATATGATGAGCCTTTTGCAGACTCATCTCAAATTCCAACATATTTTGTTTCACAGGCTGCAAAAAAGGAAGTCACCGTCTCACTTTCTGGGGATGCTGGAGATGAATTATTTGGAGGCTATAATAGATATTTATGGGCCCCCCAACTTTGGAAGAAAATTGATTGGATGCCATTCCCTGCCAGAAAAGCTTTTGGAAAGCTTTTTCAAAAAATTCCAATAGACTTATGGGACAAAATTGGTGATTCTTATAATTTTA
>Ga0206679_10004609_pt1 | contig 10286 bp, 9 predicted proteins | sample M110012015metaG_FD_155464 | JGI IMG/M metagenome (GOLD analysis project Ga0206679, IMG submission 155464) | Ammonia-oxidizing marine archaeal communities from Monterey Bay, California, United States - M1 100m 12015 | ecosystem: Environmental > Aquatic > Marine > Intertidal zone | place: USA... | reverse complement strand
CGGGTCTGCGATCACGATAGGCGTCCCTGCGTCGGACTGTTCCCGGAGTTGAAGCGTCAGGGGTAACTGGCCTAGTAGTTCAGTTTCGTAGTCACCAGCAACCGCGTTGCCTCCTCCATGGCCGAAAATTGCTTCTTCGTGACCGCAGTTGCTGCAGACATGGATACTCATGTTCTCGACAATGCCGATAACCGGAACAGCAACTTTACGGAACATTTCGATACCCTTGCGGGCATCCAGAAGGGCGATATCCTGCGGAGTTGTCACTATTAGTGCGCCGGCCAGTGGAACTTTCTGTGCCAGCGTCAGCTGAATATCACCAGTACCTGGCGGCATATCAACTATCAGGAAATCCAGTTCACCCCAGTTGGTCTGGGTGAGCAGCTGCTGAAGGGCTCCGCTTGCCATGGGTCCACGCCAGATCGCCGGGGTCCTTTCGGAAGTCACGAAGCCCATAGACATACAGCCAACACCATGGGCCATCACGGGTTGCAGCAGCTCATTGTTCACTTCCGGCCGAGTACCCTCTGGTATGCCCAGCAGCGCGCCCTGGCTCGGGCCATAGATATCAGCATCGAGTAACCCAACGCGTTTACCTGAGGCCGCCAGCGCTACCGCAAGGTTAACTGAAACGGTAGATTTACCGACCCCCCCTTTGCCCGAAGCAACGGCAACAATGTGTTTCACACCGGGTAGTTCAAATTTTTCAATGGCTGAATTACTGATTTTCTATCTCCGAGTTATTTCGGCGGTCTAACCGCGGGTGAAAGCCTCACACGAGACTCGAGGTAATTCAAGTACTCGAAACCAGCGAAATACCGTTTCAAGGTGCAATTAGGAGCCTTCATCTATATATTTAGCACCCAAAATTCTGCAGCAATAGCACTCTCATGGAAAAGCGTCGTATTCTGGTCACCAGTGCCCTTCCGAATGCCAACGGGTCTATTCACCTCGGACATTTGATGGAGCATATCCAAACGGATATCTGGGTTCGCTTTCAGCGTATGCGCGGTCATGAATGTATCTACGTCTGCGCAGATGACACCCATGGTACAGCCACCATGCTTCGGGCCGAGGAACTCGGAATCACGCCGGAAAAACTTATCGAGGAAGTAAACGCAGAACATCGCAGCGACTTTAACGATTTTGTAATCAGCCACGACAACTATTACTCAACTCACTCAGAAGAGAACAAAGCGTTGAGTGAACAGATCTACAATAGGCTGGTTGACGCGCAGCAAATCAAAACCCGCTCAGTTGACCAGCTTTATGATCCTGAAAAAGAAATGTTCCTTGCAGACCGTTTCATTGTTGGCACCTGTCCCAAGTGCAAGGCAGAGCGCCAGTATGGGGATAACTGTGAAGCCTGCGGCGCAACCTACGATGCCACAGACCTGCTCAACCCGATGTCGAAGCTCTCCGGTGCGACGCCTGTGCTGAAGCAATCAACTCATTTCTTTTTCGCGCTCTCCAACTTCACGGAGTTCCTGACAAATTGGACACGCAGTGGTGCCCTGCAGGTCCAGGTAGCCAACAAACTGGCTGAATGGCTGGATGCCGGTTTACAGGACTGGGATATCAGCAGGGACGCACCCTATTTTGGGTTTGAAATCCCTGGGGCGCCTGGCAAGTATTTTTATGTCTGGGTCGATGCACCTATCGGATACATGGCGGCCTTCCAGAAATACTGTGAAGCAAACGACCTGGTATTTGATGACTTCTGGAAAAAGGATTCAACCTGTGAAGTCCACCACTTCATCGGTAAGGACATTATCAATTTCCACGCCCTGTTCTGGCCGGCCGTGCTGGATACAGCGGGATACAGAACCCCTAGCAGGGTGCATGCACATGGCTTTGCCACCATTAACGGGCTGAAGATGTCGAAATCACGTGGCACCTTTATCAACGCCCGAACCTATCTGGATCACCTGGACCCTGAGTACCTGCGCTATTACTTTGCAGCGAAAATGAGCGCTGGTGTCGATGACCTTGATATCAATCTTGATGACTTCGTACAGAGAGTGAATTCTGACGTGGTCGGAAAAGTCGTGAACATCGCTTCCCGCTGCGCAGGGTTTATCAACAAACAGTTTGATGGCCAGCTTGCATCGACTTCAGACAATCCCATTCTGGCGGAATTTTCTGAGGCCAGCGAAACAATCGCGCTGCACTACGAGAATGGCGACTACGGTAAAGCCCTCCGGGACATCATGGCGCTTGCGGACAAGGCGAACCAATATATTGACGAACACAAGCCCTGGGTGCTCATCAAGGAAGAGGGGAAAAGACACATTGTTCAACAGGTCTGTTCCGACGGATTGAATTTCTATCGATTGCTGGTGACCTACCTGAAACCGGTACTGCCACGCCTGGCTGAAAAGTCCGAAGCTTTTTTTGGCATAGCGCCACTCGTCTGGGATGACCTAGATACCAGACTGACCGGACATACCATCAACAAATTCAATCCCCTGATGACTCGAATCGAGCCAGAAAAGGTGGCAGCCATCGTTAACGCTTCCATGGCTGCAGAGGAGCCCAGCATGACCACGGAACCTGAAAGTCCGACCATCGAGATCGATGATTTCGCCAAGGTTGATTTAAGAATCGTAAAGATCGTCAAGGCGGAGCACGTGGAGGGCGCAGACAAGTTATTACAGCTCACGCTGGACCTGGGAAACGACACAACAAGAAACGTCTTCGCCGGCATCAAAGCTGCTTACAAACCGGAGGATCTTGTCGGGAAACTCACGGTCATGGTGGCTAACCTTGCACCGCGAAAGATGAAGTTCGGGGTAAGCGAGGGGATGGTATTGGCTGCCGGACCCGGCGGCGAGGACATCTACCTGCTTGAACCCGATAATGGCGCCCACCCGGGGATGAAAGTCAGCTAACATTAACTCGATCCTCTCCGGGAAATAAACACCGCGGTGGTAATTTCCCGCCCAGTAATCGATTTTTAAACTAACATTGTCCTGATGACGAATCTTAAAGGCACTGAACACGACTTTTCGGACAGGCACTAGCACTTGCCTGATGCGTTGCTAATCCTACTGACGACCATGTTCGTCAACAACTTCGTGATGGTGCAATTCCTAGGACTGTGCCCCTTTATGGGTGCAAGCCAGCGTCTTGACACCGCCATCGGTATGTCCGCGGCAACGACGTTTGTACTGACCCTGTCCTGTGGCATCAGCTATCTACTGGATACCTACCTGCTGATACCCTTTAACCTTGAGTATCTCAGAATCATCGCCTTTATCATCGTTATTGGCACCATGGTGCAGTTCTCGGAAGTTGTCATGCGTGCAACCCAGCCACTACTGCATGAGGTGCTGGGCATCTTCGTACCCCTGATTACCACCAACTGCGCTGTCCTCGGGGTTGCCCTGTTAAACACCAGGCAGGCGCACGGATTTGCCGAAAGCCTTATCTATGGTTTTGGCGCGGCGCTGGGTTTTTCCGGTTTGCTGATCGTGTTCTCTGCGATCAGGGAGAAACAGGAAGCCGCAGATATTCCCGCACCGTTCAAAGGCGCAGCGATCAATATGATTACTGCCGGGATACTTTCACTCGCCTTTCTCGGCTTTACCGGCATGTCCTGATGAACCTGCTGACGGACATATTACTACTGACAGGTCTTGGGGCATTTTCCGCGCTGCTGCTCGTCATCACCCGTGGCCGGCTCGAACCGAAAACGACTTCCCTGATCACGCTGATCAATTCGCAATTGCCCCAGACACAATGCGCGCAATGCGGTTACCCAGGCTGCAAGCCTTACGCGGAAGCAATCGCCGAAGGTGAAGCAATCAATCGTTGCCCACCGGGTGGAGAACAGACTATTACAGCACTCGCGAACCTGTTGGGACGCGAACCCCTCGCACTCAATGATGAATGTGGGGAGTTCACACCGCCCATGCTCGCAGTTATCCGGGAAGAGGAATGCATCGGCTGCACATTGTGCATTGCTGCCTGCCCGGTAGATGCCATCGTCGGCGCTCATCAGCTGATGCACACGGTCATAGCATCTGACTGCACCGGCTGCGACCTCTGCAGGGATCCTTGTCCCGTAGACTGCATTGACCTGGTGGAAAGCCCCGATGAAGAAATCCGTGCAGAATTTCGTGAACATTCAATTCCCTGCATCAACTGCGGCCAGTGCCACGAGGCATGCCCCCGAGACCTGCAACCACAACTTCTCTACTGGTTCAGGGGAAACGGCGAGCAGACAAACGCTCTCAACCTGGACAACTGCATCGTATGCGGACTGTGCGATAACGTATGTCCGAGCGAGATACCCCTTACCCATACTTTCAGGGTCGCCAAACAAAGAAAAACGGCAGCAACGAAAAAGGCTCAACTGGCCACTGAAACCGAGCAGCGGTACCTGGCCCGGGGAACCCGCCTGACCAGCACCGGTAAACGTGTCGCCAGTCGCCCCAGCAAATCAACCCGCCAGCTTTTATTGGAAACAGCCTTGAGCGGAGATAAACAGCCTTGAGCAGAGATAAACAGCCTTGAGCAGAGATAAACAGCCTTGAGCGGAGATAAACAGCCATGAACGGCAATAAAACCGCCCGGATCATGCACATGACACTGCTCGCCCTGCTGCCGGGGGTCGCCGTTTTTGCCTGGCACTTTGGCACAGGGGTATTGCTGAACGTGGCCGTAGCATCGCTGACCGCCGTCATTGGTGAAGCACTGGTACTAAAGCTGCGTTCCCGCCCCCTGAACTCACTCACCGATGGTACGGCTGTCCTGACCGGCGCTCTGCTAGGTCTCTGCCTGCCCCCCCTGCTGCCCTTCTGGATGGTTGCCATCGGTGCGGGCTTTGCAGTGGTCTTTGGCAAACACCTTTATGGAGGATCCGGAAATAATGTGTTTAACCCCGCGATGGTTGGATTCGCCATGCTGATTATTTCGTTCCCCCTCGCGATGTCTCACTGGCCCGCGCCATTCTCCACAAACTCAGGATATACCGTCGCGGTTAGCAGTTTCACAACAAAATTGAACACCAACGCAGGCCAGGAACACTATGACGGGATAACGGCTGCGACCCCGCTCGATGCCTATAAGTTCCGAATTGCTTCCACCAACGATGAGTTCTTTTCAGTATCAGGTACGCAGGAAATCAACTGGCATACCTGGGCGAGCATTAATCTGGCATTTCTTATGGGTGGCCTGTTCCTGCTTTACCGGAAACTCATCCCCTGGCAGATACCTGCTTCGTTTTTGGCAACACTTGGGGTGCTTTCACTGGTATTTTATGACGGCGGGTCTTCGGCGAGCCTTGGTTCTCCCGTATTCACCTTGTTTACCGGGGCCAGTATGCTTACGGCCTTTTTTATCGCTACAGATCCTGTGACCTCTCCCGGCCACAGGGTGGGACTGCTGGTGTTTGGGTCAGGCGTGGGCCTGATCGTATTCATCATCCGCTCCTGGGGCGCATACCCTGAAGGCGTCGCGTTTGCGATACTCCTGATGAACGCGGCCGCACCATTGATTGACCACGTGTTTGTCCTGCGGGATCGATCAACGATGAAACCCACATGACCAGCCGCCTGGCCACCCTCATGAAGATCCTGAAACCCATGCTGCTGGCACTCACCTGCGCTTTTCTTCTGGCGTTTACCCATCAAATCACACAGGAGACCATTCAATCCAACCAACGTCACTATGAGGAACGAGTACTCCGGGAAATGGTGAACGGCGCAGAACTTGAGAAATCCATTAGTGGTTACAATGTGTTCCGGAAAGGGATTCAAATCGGTACGATTGAGCCGTTCATGACCCGCCGCGGTTACAACGGAGAAATCGACCTGCTGATTGCATTAACCCTGAACTCACTAACCCAGGCTAAAGAGATTATCAGCGTTCGGGTCACTCATCATGAAGAAACCCCTGGGATCGGCGACAAGATTGAACCGAATGTCTCTAGCTGGATACACCAGTTTGCCGGAAAATCCGCCCGCGACACTGACTGGGCACTATCCCCCAAAGGTGACATCGATGCTATTTCAGGCGCCACCATTACTTCCAGAGCAGTCACCAACGCCATCGCCGAGGTCCTTTCCGAGTGACTGCGATCAACCTTGCAAAAGATGGACTGTGGAAAAACAATCCTGCACTGGTTCAATTGCTGGGGCTTTGCCCCCTGCTGGCAACGTCCAACTCGTTTGCGACAAGCCTTGGGCTTGGCCTGACAACCCTTGTCGTCCTAACCCTGTCAAACTTCACCATCAGTCTGGTGCGCGGACTACTGGATGACGAGACCCGGTTACCGGTCCAGATCCTGGTGATCGCCACCTTCGTCACCCTGGCAGATCTCAGCCTGCAGTACTGGTTCTTCGATATGCATCAGCGTATCGGGCTGTTCGTTGCGCTGATCGTCACAAACTGCACCCTGCTTGGCAGGGCCGAGGCATTTGCTTCAAGGAACCCTATCCTCTCGTCAACATTTGACGGTCTGATGATGGGTACCGGCTTCCTGTTGGTACTGCTACTCATGGGTACCATTCGTGAGGTTGCTGGTAACGGAACACTGTTCACCAACCTTCACCTGCTAACGGGAACGCCTGATATGTCTATCCAGATCGCGGACAGTGGGTTTTTGTTAGTGGCCCTGCCCCCGGGCGCATTCCTGACTCTGGGTTGCCTGATCGCGGCCAAGAATGTCATCGATGGGGCCTTACGATGAACGCTGAAAAAAGAGTCGAAATCCTGACGCGCCTGCGAACCGAGAACCCGAACCCGAGGACCGAGCTCAACTACCACTCAGACTTTGAACTACTGATATCGGTCATCCTGTCGGCCCAGGCTACAGACGTCAGCGTCAACAAGGCCACAAAAAAACTCTACGCCGTTGCCAATACGCCGGAAGCCATCGCTGCGCTGGGTCTGGTTAAGCTTAAAAGCTATGTGAAAACGATTGGTCTGTATAACACCAAGGCCGATAACATCATCAAGACGTGTAGGATTCTCTGCACCGAGCATGACTCTGAAGTACCCAGGACCAGAGAGGCACTGGAAGCATTGCCGGGGGTCGGCAGGAAGACCGCTAATGTTGTCCTCAACACCGCCTTTGGCGAACCTACCATGGCAGTGGATACCCACATTTTTCGAATCTCGAACCGAACAAGATTCGCACCGGGTAAAAACGTACTGCAGGTTGAAAAGAAGTTACTGAAGGTCATCCCGGACGAATTTATCAGGGACTCGCATCACTGGCTGATCCTTCACGGGCGATATATCTGCACCGCCAGGAAACCCAGGTGCGGCGCTTGTGTCATCTCTGACCTCTGTGAGTTCAAGGCCAAGACCGAACTCGACTGATTTCTCTACGTCAGCTTGCGACCCAGCTTGCTGGCGAGTTTTAGTCGCAGCGCATTCAGTTTGATAAACCCACCCGCGTCCGACTGGTCATAAGCACCCGCATCGTCCTCAAAGGTCACAATATCAGCGTCGTACAGGCTATCGGTTGCTGACTCCCGGCCGACGACAATCACGTTGCCCTTGTATAGCTTGAGCCGGACTGTGCCGTTCACGTTCTCCTGGGAATCATCGATAAGAGCCTGCAGCGCCTTGCGTTCTGGCGACCACCAGTAGCCGTTATAGATGAGCGATGCATATCTTGGCATCAGTTCGTCCTTCAGGTGAGCAAGTTCACGGTCCAGGGTGATGGATTCAATCGCGCGATGGCCTTTCAGCAGGATTGTGCCCCCCGGGGTCTCGTAACAGCCACGTGCCTTCATGCCGACATAGCGATTTTCAACGATATCCACGCGGCCAATGCCATTTGCGCCACCCACCGTGTTCAGACGTGCCAAGACCTCGGCCGGAGACAGCGCGTTGCCATCAATCGCCACCACATCACCTTGCAGATACTCCAGTTCGATATAGGTCGGCGTATCCGGCGCCTCTTCCGGGGAAACCGACCATAACCACATCGACTCTTCCGGCTCCATGGAGGGGTCCTCCAGGATCCCGCCTTCATAGGATATGTGCAGCAGGTTCGCGTCCATCGAATAGGGTGATTTTTGCCCCTCGTGCTGTCGGTCTACCTTGATCTGGTGCTGTTCACAAAACGCTATCAGCGATTCCCGGGAGTTCAGGTCCCACTCGCGCCAAGGCGCAATGACAGTGACATCCGGCTTCAATCCGTAGACACCCAGCTCAAACCTGACCTGGTCATTACCCTTACCGGTGGCACCATGGGCGATCGCCTGGGCACCTGTCTCGTTGGCAATATCTACCAGTCGCTTGGCTATCAGGGGCCGCGCGATACTGGTACCCAGAAGATACTCACCCTCGTAAATGGTGTTGCAGCGGAACATCGGGAATACAAAATCCCGAACGAACTCTTCGCGCACGTCGTCGATGAATATTTCTTTCACCCCCATGCTCGCAGCCTTCTCTCGTGCGGGCTCCAGTTCTTCCCCCTGCCCCAGGTCAGCCGTGTAGGTAACGACCTCACAGTCATAGGTCTCCTGCAGCCACTTCAGGATCACCGAAGTGTCCAGACCACCGGAATATGAGAGAACGACTTTGTCGAATTGAGCCATTCAGAGTGTCTCGCAAAAAAGAGGCGCCATATTACAGGTTTTTCCGCAAAATTCGAACTCCAGTGACTGACGGTTCAACACGGGTGCAGCCGGCAGAATCCAGCACGCGTCGGTAGGCAAAGATGCTACAATGGTAAAGCCCGCTGGAACCTGAGCCTTATGCAATCAATCACCCTGAAACGCCCTGATGACTGGCATATCCATCTTCGTGATGATGCATACCTGGCACGCACTGTGGAAGATGCCGCCCGGTATTTTGGCAGGGTCCTGGTCATGCCAAATCTGGTCCCACCAGTCACCAGTGTCGAGCTCGCCGCAGCCTATCGCGACCGAATCCTGAAGCACGCCCCTTCAGGGTTCTCACCAATGATAGCCTTGTACCTGACGGATGAGACCAGCAAAGACACGGTAGCGGCCGCTGCTGCGACGCCATTTACGCCCGCGTTCAAACTTTACCCTGCCGGTGCGACCACCAATTCCGCCTTCGGCATCAGTGCGATAGAGGAAATGTTCCCCATATTCGACGCGATGCAGCAACAGAACGTGATCCTCTCCATTCACGGCGAGGTGACTGACCAGGATGTTGATATTTTCGATCGGGAAGCTGTTTTTATCGACCGAATCCTCAGTCGTATTGCCGCAACCTTTCCTTCCCTGCGCATAGTTCTGGAACACATTACTACCAGAGAGGCAGTGGAATTCGTCCAGGAAGCCAGCGCCAACGTGGCGGCAACCATTACTGCCCACCACCTTTTGTACAACCGAAACGATATGCTGGCAGGCGGCATGAAGCCCGTACACTATTGCCTGCCAGTCCTAAAAAGGAATGTACATCAGGCGGCGTTAATTAGCGCCGCAACTTCTGGTGATTCGAGCTTCTTTATCGGGACAGACTCCGCCCCTCATCCACGTCATGCCAAAGAAAACGCATGTGGCTGCGCTGCGGGCTGCTACACAGCCCACGCCGCCCTTGAACTGTATACAGAGGTTTTTGAAGCTGAGGGGCAGTTGCACCGCCTTGAAGCCTTTACCAGCGAATTTGGCGCTGACTTTTATCAAGTCCCACACAATGAAGATTATATCGAGCTCGTTCGCCAGGACTGGCAGGTAGCATCAACACTGACTTTCGGTAATGATGAGTTAGTCCCTACCCGGGGCGGTGCTGTGGTACGCTGGCAGGTAAGAACGGGAGAACGGCCCCCTCTAAGTGACGGTGCCATTTGAGCATTGATAAATTACCAATAGCGCATCGTTTTCGCGGCTTTCTCCCCGTCGTACTCGATCTGGAAACAGGCGGCTTCAATTACAAAACCGATGCGCTGCTCGAAAGTGCGATTGTCATACCCCAGATGAACGATGAGGGTAACCTGGTTCCCGGCGAGCGACTGTTCTTCAACATAGAGCCATTCCCCGGTTCAAATATCGAACCTTCGGCGCTGGAATTTACAGGCATTGACCCCGACCATCCCTTTCGAATGGCTGTCCCGGAGAAAGACGCATTAACAGATTCTTTCAACGCAATCCGAGCAGAGATTAAACGTACCGGTTGCTCACGTGCCGTTATCGTTGCGCATAACGCGTCTTTCGACCAGGCTTTCCTGAACGAGGCCTCCAGTCGATGTGGCATCAAGAGAAACCCATTCCACCCATTCTCGGCGTTTGATACCGCAACACTGTGCGGCCTGGCATTCGGGCAGACTGTTCTTGCCCGAGCCTGCCAGGCGGCAG
>Ga0206679_10004606_pt1 | contig 10292 bp, 17 predicted proteins | sample M110012015metaG_FD_155464 | JGI IMG/M metagenome (GOLD analysis project Ga0206679, IMG submission 155464) | Ammonia-oxidizing marine archaeal communities from Monterey Bay, California, United States - M1 100m 12015 | ecosystem: Environmental > Aquatic > Marine > Intertidal zone | place: USA... | reverse complement strand
AAAATCATACCACATTATTTCAGAATTTTTGCAGGTATTAGATTCTTGATTAACAAAAAGGAACTGGGGAATAATTATTCCTCAAAATTTGAGAGTTCATACTTTAATTGTTTATTTGATTTTCTATGACTCTTCTCTCAATTTTAGTCATATTTACTAAATTCATTCAACAGAATCCATTCCTAAAATATCATGATATGCTTTTGGAATCATTTGTTGCGCCTTGAAAAATACGTTATTTGCGGCAGTATCCAAAACATAAGTTTTTGCCCAATCATCTTCACTTCTAATTGAGCGACCAAATCCTTGTAGTAATTTAGTTAAAGTTTGAGAGGTATACCACAAAGGAAATTTATCCATTTTTGCCTTCGTTCTCTTTTCTTTATAATTAGGATATGGAACTTTTGCAATTATTTGAAATCGAGATAAATTATCTTTTAGATCAACTCCTTCCCAAAGAGAAGAAGAGAGTAGAACACCTGTTGGATCAGATGCATGTTCAGAGATTACTTCATCTTGAGTTTTTCCATCTTTATTTTTACTGTGACAGATTCGAATTCTTTTAGTATTTTTTGGTGAGAGGTATCGAATAATTTTTTGACATCTAGGGATAGATGAGGTCAATATTAGCCCTCTGTCTGAAGAATGTTTATCTAAAATTCTATCAATTGTTTTGATTACTTCCAGTTCATCTTCTTCAGTAGACCCATAGCTTAATCGTTTAATGTTTAACAAATCTACATTTCTATTATTTATTGGAAAAGGAGATTTTGGAGTATCAACAAACGCAATATCATCTTTTTCAAATCCCATATTTTCACAAAAACTATGTTTGTCTATTGTAGCAGACATAAAAATTTGATATTCAGTTTCAAAAAAAGTATTTGCAAATTTAGAAACATCAATTGGTTTTACAGATATAGTTCTAAAATTACCATTCAAGTCCCTAATAGGATCATTTACAATAAAATTATCCTTATCAGACACGATATCGATTTTTGCTTGAGCAGCTCGATCATATCGTCTTTCTAATTTTGAAATTAATTCATAATCAGGATTATTTTGAAATGCAACACTTTCTTTGATATCTTTAATTTTTTTTGCGTATGAATATGAAATATCATCAGTAAGTTTTATCATAGAATCCAAGTCAGTAAAATTGTATTTCTCAGAATTTAGATTACATTCATCAACTTGACCTGCAAATATATCAAACCCAACAAATTGAATAATTTGATCTTCAATTTTATGTGCCTCATCAAAGACTGAAACTTTTCTGTCCAGATAATCCTCAAAGAGTTTTTTGTTAAATTTCATAATTTGAAAAAATGCATGATAATTCCACAAAGAATGTTTAGAAACTAGTGCATCATATTTTTGAAGATAGTAATGACAAGATTGTGAATCTTGAGTATTTTCTTCAACTTGTTTAATTGTAGGCTTGAATTTACATACATCAATTATCTCCTTTCCATTTTTGTTTACTCTTTCTTGACATTGGCCTTTATCACAAGTTAATCCCCACCTCATAGCCCTTCTAGAATTTTCAACTTTTTCAGACTCCATCAATTTTAAACATGAAAAATTTTGTTTACCTTTTACTGGTTTTAAAAATGAAATATCTTTGATATATTGATCTTGTAGATGTTTTGAAGCAGTGACAGTAAATGAACTATCAAAATATTTAGAAATTGTAGCCCCTACTAGTGATTTACCAACACCTGTAGGCGCACATAAAATTATTTTTTTATATCCAGAATCTAATTTTTCTTCGATTTGTCCAATGATTTCCTTTTGTATTTCCCTAGGATGAAAATTTTCAGGGAATTTTTCTAAAAGAGGCAGGGTTGATACTGTTTTCTATCGATATTAAAAGTATGAAGGTTCTTGTAATATCAAATTTTTGTCATTCAGTTAAATATCTAGAATGATTGCCAGATAACATGGAACTATTAGAAGACAAAATGCGAGTCTGGTTAGAAAATGTAAAATTTGTAAAACCAGTTCCAGGAGTATATGTCCTATATAACAGAAATAAAGATCCCATATTCATTGGTCAAACAATGAATCTTGAAGAGACATTTACAAAATATGTAGATACAGATTTTGATGAAAATGAATGTAAACAGAGAACTCAGTACTATCAAAGAGAATTCATAGAAAATCCAAAAGAACGAGAATTGCAAATTTTAGAAGAATTCAAAAATAATACAGGCACAATTCCTAGTTGTAATTCTAAAATTAAGACAATAACACATTAAAAATCACAAATAAAGAAAACTAGTATCAAAAATATAGTCATTTCAGCCTAAATTAAAAAAAATAGAGTAATGGTTAGACTTTTTCAGATTTAGGTGAGGATATAACAATTAAGTAATTTTCTAGCATGGGTTGGGTTGAATTAATGTTGAAAAAATCATGCGATAAAACACTTACAAAAAATGAGGTATTACACAGTCTATTTCATATGATTGAAACCAATGAAAACACAATGAATCACATTCAAAATGATAAAAATGATTTTGGACCAGAACTTGAAGAGTTAAAACAAACGGAAATAAAAGATTTAGATTTTCATTTAAAATACTATAGAGGATTGGTAAATTATATCAATTCAATTTCAGAAAATAAAATGATTAAAAATCAAATATAAGAATTTACTAACGTAAGTTATTAAAAATTAAATCATACTCTATTTGTTTTTCTTGATTTTGACAAAAATTTGTTTGTTCATCGTATTGCAGACGTCGAATACGTAGTAATTCTTCAAGTTTTTCAATTTCCTTAGAAATTATTTTCCCAGAATCTAATTTAGCAAATTGTTTTCTTTGCTCATCATTTTGTCCTCTAGTAGGAAATGGTATGTTATAAAATTTATTTTGTAATTCTTCTAAATTTTCGATTTTTATTAATTCTGCTAAATCAAAATGGCCTTGTTCATGTTTTAATAAATTCTCATTAATTTCTAAAGTTCTAAACGACGACAATAAAGGATGAAACTCTACAAAAAGTTCAATATTTTCAATCAAGAATACAATCTCATTATTTTTTGTATCAGAATTAACAGTCCAAGTAAATCTAAATTTAATTTCACTATGAGAATCTTCAAATATTGAAGAATTGTGTTCTGCTTTAAAATCAGACCACTTAAGAAAACGATTCTTAGACCAACCAATTGGCTCAGTTTCATCCATTATGATTTATTTTCTTAAAATTTGATCTTAATTAATTTCTCTTTCCATCACGACCACTGAATTTTCCTAAAGGTTGAGACATGTCAAATCCAAGCCAAGAATAATTTTCTGATTCAAAAGATTGGTGAAAATTTTGATGTTCAATTAACGAATCATCCCCCCAATCACCATCATAGATGAATGGACATTTTTCAATTTTAGAGAATTTTTTAACTCCTTTACAGATAATAATCAATTAATTAGTTCTATTATGAATAACTGAAAAATTTTTTGTACAAAAGAAATTCAGATTAGGCACAATTTACAAATATCAAGATAATTTTTTCAACCCATTTTGATCAAATTTCGAGACTTGTTTTATTTTAAAAAAAATTAAAAATAGAAATCAGAAATATTGGAAGCAAGATGATTGCTTGTATGATATTTGTACGTAACTCCCAAAGAGTCGATGCAAGAAAATATCATGCTTGCTTGCTTTCAAAATTCTAAACTATTAATTTTGGTTTATTTCAGTGGGTAATATGAATAGTAAATTTTACGTCACTATGGGGATTTCAATTATAGCATTGGCAGTAGGATTTGTATTTTTATTTGGAGATATTTAATTAAAAAAAATGATAGATTGAATCAATATTTGCAGACATTTTTTATTTTATGACAATTTTTCAATTTATAATATTGCCATAGGTTTTAGCTGGTGGTTGGTAATCAGATTACCCAAAAACGACATTGGTTATCAACTTTTTTCTGTGGCCTAAAATTTAACAGGGATGCGTATTTAACAAATAATCAAATTTTTCTTTTTCAGTAAATAATCCAATATTTAACTTGAATAATTGTTCAAGACTTTGAAATGCAACACATTTTTTATCAATTGAAAAAAGTTCTCCACAGTTACCACATTGAATTACTGTATGGTCTCCCCAATCACATTCAATATTATCAATCACATTAAAAATAACATAATTATTACAAATACATTTTAAATTACTTTGAAATTTATCAACAATATTCATTAGATAGTTTTTTTCTAAATTAAATATAATTTATTAGTACAAATTAAATATAAAACAACATGACTGAATGCCCAACATGTAAACTTTCAATGGAATCACATTCAACATCTGAATTAATGGAATGTTGTATGAAACAAGTAGGAGATGAATTAAATGATGAACAGTCAGGAATTTGTCCTAATTGTAAACATGAAATAAAAAAACATTCAGATAAAGAATTGGCAGAATGCACAATAGAATTTCTAAAATCAGGGATAAACAGTTAGTGCAATAAAGATTAAACTATAGAAAAACAATGAATGTTTAGATGAATCAAACTACAAGAGAATTGATTAGTAAATTTTCACCAATGTGGACCAATAAACAAATTTGGGAATTTGAACAATTAAACGAAGAATTAAGTTTTGATCTAGTTTATGTTAAACCAGAAAATTATGAACAAAGTTTATGGAAATCAAAATCAGCACATCTAGATTCAGATATTCGAGATGTGGTAATTAGGAATTTTGATAATTTGCTAGATGGAAAAGAATTATGGATTGTAAATAAAGGACAATCCATCCTAAATGAGCAACATATAGCACATCTCATGGCAGTAATTACAGATATTATGATAGAAGAAGAAGTTTGCCTAAATTTTAGAGTTGAAAAAGGTTGTCTAGTGACATCAATAGATAGAAATGCAGATGTTATTGATTGTAAAGAATTCTTTGAGGAATTTTATCATTTAGCAACAGGATTCAATTATGATATAGATACTGGAATTCCAAACGATGAAACAGAAGCTGAAATGTATCTTACAAGATTACAAGAAGAATTTGATGAAAAAATGAAAGTAAAACTAGGAGATAATTATTTACCAGGAAATAATGATCCAGATACATTAAATTCCAAATAATTTAGCTAAAATACTAGAAAATATTTATTAAAATATTGTCAGAAAAAAGATCGTTTAGAAAATTCCAAAAAAAAGAATCATCATTAACAACTGAACAAAAAATTGAGAAATTTATTTTACGAAATTCGGATAATGGTTATTTTACAAAACTATCAACAATTTCATTCAAATTTGAAATTTCACAAAATAAAGTATGGAGTATTATGGGGGAATTACTATCTAATGGCACAATAGAATCAATTCATGATGAAGTTACAGGAGAGATGAAACTATGTAAAGTTGAAAAAACATATTCAATTATGAGTTTAGAAAAAAATAGAAGAATAGAAAAATATAGAACAAATAAAAAAAACACTAAACCAAAAAAATCAAACAATTCATAACAAAACTCTTAATTTTACCCAAGTTACAATTCAAATTATATGAATGATGATGAAAATTTTCCTTCACAGTGTCATCCATCAATAAAACCAAAAAAGAAAAAAGTTTCAGAGATAAAAAATGAAACAGTGTAAATTATGCGGTACACCACTAGGTAAAGAACCGACTACTGAAGAATTAAAGAATCATTGGAAAAAACATCATAATTGGCACTGGGAATCAAATAAAGAAAAAACACCAGAAGATGCATTATTAAAAAATAATGTAGACGCCTTGGAGTAGTAGCCCTTTATAGCATGCTAAGACCACTAAACGAAGTCGCCAAAAAGAAATCGGTTTAATAGATATAAAAGAAAATTGGAACCTGAATCAAACATTCGTTTAATTTTTAGAAAAAAATAAAACTAATTTTCATAATTTTAAACAATCCATTTGTCAGTGTTTCACAATAAGTTTTCTTATTTCGTTAACAATTTGATAATCTCAAAACACGCCATACCTTTTTTATTCTATCTTCATCAATTTTCTAGGGGATTCTTCTAAAATATGTTAAGAGATTCAACAAAAATAAAATTAATTTTATAACAAATAGAAAACATTAATTTGATAATTTTTTGATGAGTAGCATGTCTTTTGAAATTGATTGGTATAGGGATTTTTTCAGTATTTCATGGGCACATGAAAAAGATAGATTGGTAATTTCTACAGTTTTTGAAGACAAAAAGAAAGCTATCGATATTGCTCATGAAATTGAAAATTGGAGTGAGAAATTTACCAGATTGACAATAATAGAAAAAGATGATGATGAATTTGCAATTTGTTGTTATCAAGATCCACAAATTTCAAAAAGTGACAAACATGTAGGGCTTTTTAGAACAGGGATGAGGCAAAGTAGTGGATATGAGCAAGCAAAACCAATCATTGAAGAAAAATCACCACTTTTACAAATTGCATATGCAAAAGATGTTAGAGATATCAATACATATGAACAAATTTCAAGATTAGTACCTATGAGAAAATGTAGAATAATTTCTGAGAAAAATCTAAAAAAACAAGAATTCTATTATGAAAACACTGCAAATCAACAAAATTAAAAAATAATGAAATTCTAAAAAATGAATTATTCATCATTTTTGGTCTGGTACAAAAATTAATTCAAATTAGATATAAAGAATCACTACCAAATGATTCATAGAATTCATACTGATGAATCATTCACATTTGTTAAATACAAATTTTGTTTATCTACTCTATGAATAATAACAATAACCAAACAACATGGGAAGAAGTAATTGGAATTTCTTGGTTAATTTCTGATGAATAAGTTACCAGATTCATTTCCAGGGGGTTCAAGCAATAAAAAAACACCCATAAATTAATTTTAAATTTTTAGGATTTAATTTTTTTATTAATAATATTATATTGAGAATCTTGGGATCATTTAAGTAATATTTTTACATGAGAAATTATATGAATTTTGAAAATCTTTTAAACAAAATAATGGATTCAGATGTGAACATCAGACATAGTATTGTTACAGATACTGAAGGGAAAATACTCACAACTAGTCATCGAAATGGAATAACAAACTATCTATCTCAGGAAGAGACAGAGTCATCACTTAGAAGAGCTGCTAGTGCATGGAAAGCTAGAAAACAATTGAGTTCAAAAATTGGAAATGGATTGTATGCAGTAGCTGCATTTGAAAAAATTACCAGAATAACTTTCCCATTAGAAGATGAGAATCTAATTTTTGTTAGTTTAGGTTCTGATACAGTTAGAATGGATTTACATGAAGGAGGCCAAAAGCAGATCATAGAACATGTACTAAACATATTGAGCAGGGATCCTACAAAATCATAACACACCACTTCTAAAAATTGTCATTAATTGAACACACTAAAGAATGTAAATATAGAAATGATAATGACATGCCACATACAAATTGTTATTGTAAATGTCACAAAATATTCATGGCAGAATCAACTAATTTAGAATCAAGAACTTTTTGATTTTTGAGGTTCAAAATTATCTATAATTGCAGTAACATTTGTGATGATTGTTGTTTTGATTTGAGTTTTTGACATTCCTGAATCATGCATAAGTTTCATTTGATCTAATAATGCAAAATGCACTCGTCCCTGAAGATAATCAACAATACTGTAGCTCTTTTTAGGAAATTCGGTCACAAATAGATCATATTCATTCAAGTCATTTGGTTTTTTATCCATTGACATTATTTTTAAAAAAACTAGTTATAAGATTTACAAATATTCATAAAACTCCAAATAGAATAAAATTTCATGACAGAATTTGTTCATAAACCGTATGATAAGATCTATGTCAGAGACATAATAAAATTGAATTTAGATGATCTGATTGGAATGATGTCCTCATTGGATTCAGCCAACGCATATTGGGTAGATGGAGTATTGTTTGCAAGTTTTGCCATGACTGAATCAGAAGAATTGGCAAAAAAAGAGATGCAAAATGAAATGTATTTAGATAAAATAATTTTTGCAATTTATGAAAAATATTCAAAAACTGTCAAATCATCAACTAATCTAGAAATAGGAGTTTTAAACATGCAAAAAAGTAAATTGTATAAAGATTTGATAAAGTGGATAAAATTACAATCTATTTGGAATGATTAATCAATAATTTAAAAAATATAATTTTGTAATTTATTACAAAATATACAATTGGGGAATTTTTTGCTAATGAATTTCAAGGAAAATAAAACTAAATAAAAATAAAGTACTAATTATGATTTTATTTAGTAATTGATACTTCTCATTCCAAAACCGAAATGAACATACACTAGTGAATTACATATCAAAATGAAATGATCTCTTTAGAACATAGAATTCTAAGTGAATATCGATTAAAAATAGCTAAAATTGAAACACTTGTAAAATCTATTACAACACATAGAGAGCCAAAAGGTATTGAAGCACTAGGGGCATCTGATTTTCTAGATGTATTAATTTCTGAAACAGATAGATTCTATGAAAATAATAGTAGTGTTTTATCAAATAATGGTAAAAAACCACATGCAAGATCACGACTTTCAGAAAATAAAAAATGGATTGAAAACATAGAAAAATTTTACGAAAAAAATCCTCGTAGAAGACCTAGAAAGTAAATAACTCTTCTAAATATTTCATACCAACATAAGTTACAGAAATTAAAATATTCAAAAATTATTAATTAAAATTTTAAATTAATTTTATTCGATTATTTCAAAGGAATTTTTATAACAATTGGAATTTGCTTTCAGTTGAGATTCTACAATAGATTTTGAGAAATTGTGAACTTTCATCATATGTTCAGGAATATCATCGCATTTCGTTTTGCAGGTTCTACACATGTATTTCATATCTTACAGCCGTTCGCTTGTAACCATATACAAGTGTTCTTTTAAAAAATGACCAATTTATTGAATAATTTTTTTAGGCTATGTTATTCAAATAGTAGTTTTCAATTCGTTCTTTCATAGGCTCAATATAATTATCACATGTTTTGATGAATTCTTGCCTAGTATTTTTTTCGCTACTTACTAAGATAACAATTTGATTAATTTTTTGACCTGTTACCTCATGGAACATTTGGGCATAACAGGTAGTTTGTAAATAATACTCATACATATAATCATCAATCTGAGGTTTTCTTTTTGTTTTATAATCAATGATAGATAATTCACCATTATAATATGCAATTAAGTCACTTGTACCAGCAACCTTTAGTTTATCAGAATACATTCTTTGTTCAATACATGTTACATCAGAAATATTTTCTAAAAAGGGTTTTAAATTATTAAAATGTGCAATAGGCAATAAATCAAATTCTTCTAACGATAAATTATTACTCAAATAATCTTCAATTATTTTATGAGATTGAGTTCCAACATGCTGAGATTGTTTTGTAATATATTCATGTGCAGGTTCATTTGCTTTCCAATTTTTTAATCCATTTTTTTTATCCTCTGTAGATGTTGCAGATAAAATTGTGCTGATTGAAGGATAAACATCATCAAATTTTGTGTGATACCAATGACCATCTTCTCTATCAAGTAAAGTGGGTTCTCGAATCTTTAACATCTGAGTATAATTTACCATGATCAAAGTAAATTATCACCACTAATTTAATGATTATAGATTATTTGATCATTTTTTGAAATTTTTCAAATTCTGATCTTGTTTTTACAAATTGATCAGTCATTATTTTTTTCAGAGAAAAAAGATTTTCTAATTTCTCATTAATTAATGAAATAGATTCCTCAAAAATTACAGTATCAATAAATTCTTCGTTAGGATATACAGTGTATTCAAAAAAATCATCATTAGTTTGAATTTTTAATTTAAATCCCATAAACAACCCTAACTCTTCATCTTTGTTTAAAAATCCAATTAAGCTTGCTCTAAGTGAAGTATCATTTGATAATAATTCATAACGAGATTTATTTTGAATTTCATTGTCAATAATACATGCAATAGGAATTCCATTTGTGTGTAAAATTACAGATTTATGAGTTGGAATGAATTCTTCTGAATTGGACATTTTATCTAATGGCATAGTTTTCTTCAAATTCATTAGTACAAATGAATAATTTAGGATTTTCTAGTGATGATTTTTTCAAAATCTAGTCAACATTGAGAATTCTCTTCTCAACTAAGAATTGAATTCCTTGAACAAAAGAAGAGTCGTCAATTACTCCATCTGCCCACCAACCTGCATTGTTTTTAATCCATGCAGGAATTTCATTGGTTTCAGAACTAGAACCCTGTGTCGTTGGAGGAATTT